>Ga0247842_10004317_pt1 | contig 17978 bp, 13 predicted proteins | sample LaCruzMarch2015__3_FD_192411 | JGI IMG/M metagenome (GOLD analysis project Ga0247842, IMG submission 192411) | Freshwater microbial communities from meromictic Lake La Cruz, Castile-La Mancha, Spain - LaCruzMarch2015_19m | ecosystem: Environmental > Aquatic > Freshwater > Lake | place: Spain...
AGTTGGCGCGGTTTTCATCACCATGACTTGTTCAATGCAACGTCCCTGTTGCTTCATCGGTCCAATGCCGCCATTCCCAGCAGTTCCGCCACTTCCGCCAGCGTTGTCCCGGCCGCGGCAAAATCCAGCCGGTCAAGCTGCTGCTCCAGGCGCGCCATCGCGTACGCCCACTCACCGGCTCCCAGGCACTCCCGGAATTCGGCAAAGCGGGCGTCGGCCTTCATGTCCTGCCGGCGCAGTAACTCAGCCAGATCCGAGAGTTGACGTTCCAACCGCGGGTGATCCAAGGCGCCGACGTCGACCGGGAGCGGCGACGCGCGCGGCAACCGTTCCAGTCCCGCCAGCACCGGCGCGAGGGTCGCGGCCAGCGTCCCCAGGCAGCGTTCGATCTCGTGGCTCTCCTCCCGCTTCAGCGCCCGTTCCAGTGCTTCGGCGGCGGCGACGACGGTGCTCATCGACAGGTTACCCGCCACTCCGCGCAGCGTGTGGACCCTTTGGCGCGCTTGCTGTAGATCGCCCGCCGATAGGGCGACGTGGAAGGATTCATGCGCTCCTGACCACTCCTGACCAAAGTTCCGCAGCATCTTCAGGAGCAGGTCCCGGTTGCCCGAGAGCCGACGCAGCGCAGCCGGCAGGTCCACCCCGGGCAGCGCGGCGGGGAAATCAGGGACCGCAACGGTCTCGTTCGGAGGCTCCTGCGCATCGCCGCGGGGGGGAAGCCAGCGGGAGAGCACCGTTCGGAGGGTTGGCGGATCAATGGGCTTGGCCACGTGGTCATTCATACCAGCGGCCAGACAGTGTTGACGCTCGTCCGCCAGGGCATGAGCGGTCATGGCGATGATCGGCAGGTCCGTAAGCCCCAACTCCTCGCGGAGGATTCGGGTGGCCTCGAAGCCATCCATCTCCGGCATCTGCAGGTCCATGAAGACCAGGGAGCAGCGGGTGGGATTGGCGCGCAGCAGCTCCACGGCCGCGTGCCCATCGCGGGCGACCTCCACGACCAGGCCGAAGCGCTCCAGAATCTCCCGCGCCACCATCTGGTTGATGTCATTGTCTTCCACCAGCAGCACCCGCGCGCCGGACAGGGTGGGCCGCGGTTCAGCGGCGACTTCAACAACGCCGACGGTCGGCGTGACCTCCTGCTCCGCGTCGGCAGCAGCCGTATCCAAACTGAAGGGCAGAGTACAGGTAAAGGTACTCCCGACACCGGGAGCACTCTCGACGCTGATCTCACCCCCCATGAGGTCCGCGAGTTTCTTGCTGATGGCCAGTCCCAGCCCGGTGCCGCCGTAGCGGCGCGTCGTCGAGCCGTCGGCCTGGGAAAACACCTCGAACAGCCGGGCCTGCTGTGCCGGCAGGATGCCGATGCCGGTGTCCCGCACCGCGAAGCCGAGCCGAACCTGAGCGCCGGCCCGGGCCGCGGGTGACACGGAGACGACAACTTCGCCCTGGGCCGTGAACTTGACGGCGTTGTTAACCAGATTGAGAAGAATCTGCCCCAGTCGGAGGGGGTCCCCCAGCAGGCGACGCGGCGTGGCCGGGTCCAGGTGAAAGCCGAATTTGAGACCCTTTTCCTCGGCCTTCAGGCTGGTCATGGTGGCGATGCGGTCCAGAACCTGGCTCAAGCTGAAGGGGATTTGTTCCAGCTCCAGCCGGTCCGCCTCGATCTTGGACAGGTCGAGGATGTCGTTGATGAGTCCCAGCAGGGCCTGGCCCGAACTCTGGATCTTGTGGAGATAATCCTGTTGTTTCGGCGTCAGGTCGGTCTGGAGGGCCAGGTGAGTCAGGCCGATGACCGCGTTCATGGGGGTGCGGATCTCGTGGCTCATGTTGGCCAGAAATTCACTCTTGGCGCGATTGGCCGCCTGCGCCGCGTCCCTGGATCGGGCCAACTCCTCCTCCATCTGCTTGCGTTCCGTGATGTCGGTAATGTTTCCCAGTAACACCCGCTCATTGTTCAGCATAAAGAGGCGGGCGGAAAGCAGCCCGATCAGGATGGCGCCGCTCTTTTTTCGGAAACGATATTCCTGCGTATCGGCGCGCCCAGTCTCGATTAACAGCGACAGGAAGCGCTGACGGTCCTGGCTATCCTCCCAAAGCGCCAGGTCGAGGGTGGATTTTCCCAGCACCTCGGCCCGACCGTAGCCGACCATCGTCTCGAAGGCCGGATTGACTTCCAAGATGACGCCATCCGCCGCGCGGGTAATGATGATGGCATAGGTCGAGGCGATGAATGCCTGGGAAAACTTCGCCTCACTGGCTTGCAGCGCCGCTTCCGCCTGTCGGCGTTCGGTGACGCTCCAGACGGCATCCATCAACAAGGAGATCTGGAAAATGTCGGTTTCCGCGTAATCGGTTTCCTTGTTGGCCATACCCACCACGCCGACGATGCGCCCACCCCTGAAGACGGGGACCGTCAGGAACCTAAACAGGTGAACATGGCCGGGCGGATACCCCTTTTTAAAGGGATGAGCGGCTTGAAAATCGTTGAACAGAATCGGACGGCGTTGGCGGACGGCTTCGCCCCATAGCCCGGTCTGGTCCAGCGCGTAACAGGTTTGAGGATTGACCACGGCGCATTCCGGCATGACGTCCCGAGACCAGGTGTTGAGGGTAAACTCCTGGTTATCTTCGTGATAATAGTAAATAAAGCCGAGCTTGCTTTCGGTCAGTTGGAGCGCCTGCTCCAGGGCGTAATCAAGAAATTCCTGAATCGTTTCGGAAGGATGCTGAAGAATGTCCGCCAAACGTTGTAACCTGGTGTTGCTGCGCAAGACCTCCTCTACCACCCGCTTGCGTTCGGTAATGTCATGCAAGGTCACCAATTGGGCAGGCTCGCCTTTCCATGCCAGGTCGGTGGTCCATATTTCCAGAGTCGTGCTGCTTGCCGCACTGAGCACCTGAATCTCAACGGGGACATCGGCCGCCACATAACCAAACTCGTGCGCCAGCAACGCATCGCTGGTGGTACCCAGTAACGTCGTCGCCGCCGGATTGACCAGCACCACGCGCTGCCCCCGATTCAGCACGAGCATGCCGTCCTGGTTATTGTCGATGACGTTCTTAAGAAGTTGCTCGCTCTCTCGCAGAGCCTCCTCAGCCTGCTTCCGCCCGGTGATATCTTCGATAAAGCCTTCCAGGTAGGCGACGGCTCCCGTGTTGCTCAGCACTTTCCGCCCGGTCATATCAACCGTGATGAGGCGGTTATCTTTGCATCGCCAAACGACATCGTCGTAGTGGACCCAGCCATCGGTATCCAGCAATGCAGCCATGATCTGTGGGCGCAGTTCCGGGTCATTGTAGATTTGAGTGGTCATGTCGGCGATGGCTGTTGTCAATTCATCCGGAGATGAATATCCCAACATGTGCGCCAGGGCAGGGTTGGCCTCCACCATCCGTCCTTCCAGGTTGGAATGGAATATCCCCACCGGGGCATGTTTGAAGAGATTCCGGAATTGTTTTTCTCGCTCTGCGAGTGCCGCTTCTACCCGTTTGCGTTCGCTGATGTCGCGCCAGGTGGTAAAGAGCGCGTCTTTTCCGTCCAGGCAGATCATCGCAACGGAGACCTCGACCGGGAAATCCGTGCCGTCCCGGCGGCGGTGGACCCAGTCGAAGGTGAGACTGTCGCATTGCAAGGCCAGGGCGATCTTTTCCTGAGCCGCAACCATCGATTTTCTGCCGTCGGGTTGGAATTCGGGGGAGAGTCCCTCGGGCGCGAGACCGACAATCTCCGCCCGTCCGGCCCCCAGCATGACTTCGGCGGCTCGGTTGCAATCGACAAACACACCGTCGCTGATGATCAGATAGGCATCCGGCGAATCCATGAAGAGGATGCGATATTTCTCTTCCTTCTCTCGGAGCGCCACCGCGACCTTGTCCCGCTGGTCATTGCTCTTGCGCAAAGCCCCGGACAGATAGGCGAAACGGACCGCCACCAGAACGGCGATCAGCAGCAGGAAGGCCACGCCGGCGACTACACCATAGAGCCAGGTCAGGTCGCGCGGCTGGGGGTCGTAGAGGAAACCCTTCAGGTCGAAGCTCCGCCGCAGCATGCCCATTTCGGCATAAACTTCGGCGATATTGCGCCACCGGCCCGGATTCATGTGGCCGACTTCGATCAGCGCCGGTTGGAGCAGCGACTCCATCTGCCGGGCCTCGAACCGGAGGTGCTCCAGGCTGTGTCGCCGGCTGTAACGGTCGTAGATAAGCCGTGCCACCTCTTCCTGGTGCTGCATCGCGTAGTCCCACCCCTTGAGACTCGCCTCCCGGAACTTCCTGACCAACTCGGGCCGCCGCCGGAGCAGCGCCTCGGTGGTAAAGAGGTTATCGCCGTAGAAATCGATGCCCACCGCCCGGGGGGAATAGAGCAGGTACTCCCGCCCTGCCTGTTTCAGCGCAAAGGGTTCATCGGTGACGTAGACGGAAATGGCGTCCACCGCTCCCGAGAGCAGCGCCTGGACGTCGAAGGTATGGGGCATCAGCGTGAACTTGTCGGCCGAGATCCCCTCTCTGCGCAGGTAGGCGTGGAGCTCGGCTGACCCCGGCTCGATCATGACTTTGCGGCCAGCCAGGTCATGGATGGTCTGAATACCATCATCCTTCAGGGCCATGAGCGCCAGGGGTGAATGTTGGAAGATGACCGCCAGGACCACGACCGGTACCCCCTGTTCCCGCAGCAGAAGCAACTCCGTCGAACCGACGCCGAACTCGGCCTTGCCCTCGATCACCTGCCGCACCGGGTCTTCTCCCGGTTCGGCGGGTAGAATTTCGACCTCCAGCCCCGCGTTCCGGTAGTAGCCCATGGCCTGGGCCGCGTAGTATCCGGCGAACTGGAACTGGTGCTGCCACTTCAGTTGCAGCCGCACCGTGTCGTCGCCGGCAGCGAAAAGGGGCGCCAGCAGCAGCGCCAGACTGCGACCGATCAGATTCTTGGTGGCGTCAGTCTTAGGATGATGGCTCATGGATTTTGGCCGTTCACGGCGACACCATTCCCCGCACCCCGGCATCTCCCACAAGAGGCGAGGAGAGAAACCCTCTCCGCATCGCGAGAGGGAAGCGGTGTATGTGAAAACGCACGGTCACGGCAGCTCAAAGATTTCAGTCCCGACCCTTCGAGTACCATGCACGATGGGCTTTCAGGTCCCCACGGGCAGCGTCAGTTGGCCTGGAAGCCGGTGATCTCGCTGGTCCGTCCACGTCCGTGCAGCGCGCGTAGGATGTCTTTGAGCGGTCGGGTGCGGGTCTCGCGCGGGACGCACAGATAATGTCGGCGCAGGTCGTCGCGGTAGGCGTCGGACGGGCCGGTGGACAGTGGCTGCCACTCGGCGGCCGGCGCCTTGGCGAAGGCGCCGTCGCTGCCGTAGGCGTAGGTCTTCCAGGCACCCTTGAGGGTGCAGCGGATGCCCTCGTAGGAGATGGTGCGGGCGCCGCTCGGGGATTCGATGACCAGGGTGTAGCGTACCGCCGCGATGGGTTCGTCGATGCGCAGGTTCTTGCCGTCGATGAAGAATTTGAACGGCGACACGGGTCCTTCGGGGGTGAAGGCGAGCAGGTCCTGATCGCCCGGCCAGGGCGGGAGGGTGACGGCCGCTTCCTGCCGTTCGGCCCCTTCCTGGATGTTGCTGGGTCGAATCGGTTCCGGGTCCAGCTTGAAGTTGTTGTCCGCGCCGGCGGGCGCGGCCCCGCAGAGCAGGGGCGCGAGGATGAGACAGGCAGAGCGTCTGAATCTGAATGGCATCGGCATTGATCCTGGATGAATCGGTCAGCGTGCGTTGCAGGGTCGATAGTCCGCCAGACGGCCTTCCAGGACCGCGGTGAGGTTGGCGAACTCGTCTTTGAGACCGCCGCCGCCCTCGGCCATCACCCATTCCATCGACTGGCGCACCGCCTGGGAAAGCGACCATCCCAGCGGCGGCTCGACCAGCGATTGTTCGATCCGCCCGCGCGCCGCCGGGTCACCCTGGGTGCGGTCCAGTTCGGCTTCGACCACGGCGGCCAGTGAGACCTCGATGACCGCGCCGCGCATGTCCCCTTCGACCAGCTTCGCGGTGCTGACCTCGGCGAGCCGCCCGCGCGCCGTCCGGCCGTTCAGAAGGGCGCGCACGGGGGAGGCGACCTCGCTCAGGAAGTCGTTGGCGGGTGGACCTTCGGGGCCTGGCCCAAACCCGGTGACCTGCGGGCGGCGTTGACAGACCGCGGGTGCCTGCGGGTCGTTGCGGATCAGGATCAGGATCGGATAGAGGGTCGGGTTGTTGATCAGGTCTAATAGATCGACGATGGTGGTGGCGCCTGAATTCTCGAAATAGCCGCCGTCGACCAGGCGGATTTTCTGTTCGCCTTGGGCACCCGGGCCGATGAGACTGCCGGCCGGGCTCAGGTAGGTGAAGCGTGCACTGGCCCCGGCGGCGGCGGACAGCCGGATGGTTTGGGTCTGGAAACCATCCGCCAGCAGATCCAGGGTGTCGGTGAAATCGGTGAGCGCGATGTTGGAGGTGACCGCGCGCCGGCCCGAATCGACGATCGTGGTGTTCAGCAGCAGGCCGGGGAGGCGGAACTTGTAGCCGTCGGCATAGAGTGCCGTGAAGGGCCGGGTCAACGGGTTGTCTGCTTGCGGCAGGGCCTGTTCGAATCCGAGTTCCAGGAAGCGCTGTCGGTCCGCCTCCGGGAAGGGGTAGGGGATGAAGCGCTGAACCAGGTCCGGGAACAGCATGCCGGCCGCGACCGGTGACAGAAAGTCATGGCTCAGCGCCTTTTGCACGGTGGCCAGGGTGGCCAGGGTGGTGTTTGCATCCGCCGGCGCGGCGCGGTTCTCCAGTTGTTGACGCTTGACCGCCGCATACACCGCGGCGCCGACGCTGCCGCCCGAGACGCTGCTGATGGCGAACAGGGATTGGCTGAAGGTGGGGATCTTGGCTTCCAGGGTCGCCAGGGTGGAGGCGGTCCAGTAGGCGGCGCGGATGCCGCCGCCCGCCGCGGCGACCAGGATGACCGGATCGCGTCCGTCGATTTGCCGCGGTGCCGGGTTGACCTCCCGCCAGGCCTGATAGTGGGCGGCGGCGGCGAGCCGTTGCAGGGCCGGGGCCTGGTCGGCAACGCGGATCCAGTGATTGTCGTTGAAGAATCCGAAGCCGGCCGCGAGGACCAGAGCCAATGCGGTGCCGGCCGGCAGGCCATTGACGAGAAACGCGTAGGTGAGCACCAGACTGCCGAAGAGGGCGATGCCGGCGAAGCCGGCCAGCAGGATGGCCGGCGTGCCCAGGGTCTGGGGCAGGCTGACCGGCCAGACCACGAAGGCGGCGAGCAGGACGAAAACCATGACCTGACCGAGCGACAGGATCACCAGCATCGAGCGGCGGTCGCGTGCTTCGCCGGGTTCGGTCAGCCCCCGTCCGCGCGCTGTCGCCTTCATGAACCAGTCGCGGCGTTTGTAGAAGAACCACCACAGGCCCGCGGCCAGCAGCAGAAAGAGGGCGCTCAACACCCAGGCCCCGGTCTGGGCGCTGGTCTCGAGCCGCAGGAACCCGATGCCGATGGCCAGCGGCACCAGGGTGCCATAGACCCGCGGCAACCAGGTGCGGCCGAACTGGGAGCGCTGCCAGCGGAGTTGATCGCCATCGAGGGTGTGCGCGAGCAGGAGACGGGAGCTGTACCAGAGCCCCAGACCCAGGAGCAGGGCACTGACCAGAAAGAACAGGTTGGACCAGGCGAAGCCGAACTCGGCGGATAGGCGGAGCAAGTCTTGACCCTGACCGACGTGGATGAACAGGACCGCGGCGCCGACCGCGGTGACCGTGGCATAGCCGCACAGCCACAGGACGCGCACGATGGAGTTCCAGATGAAGTTCCAGAGGGCGAGCAGCGGACTGAGTGATGTATCCGCGGTGGAGGTGGTTTCAGGGGCGCTTGGCGACATGAGGGACCTCGTTGGAGTGAAGCTGGACAGAGATGAATGTCGGGTTCGTCGGAACAGTTCCCGTGTTGGTCATAAACTCGGTCAACGCGCAATTTTCGCGGTCGCTGGTCGGCGGTCGGCGGTCGGCGGTCCGCGGAGCGGACCCTACAGGGTGTCGTTCGAGAAGGTGTCGCAGGCCGCCAGCCGGCCCTCGGCCAGGCCGCGCTTGAACCAGCGCACCCGCTGTTGCGAACTGCCGTGGGTGAAGCTGTCCGGCGTCACGTAGCCGCGGGTCTGCCGCTGCAGGCGGTCATCGCCGATGGCGGAGGCGGCGTTCAGGCCTTCTTCCACGTCGCCCTGTTCGAGAATCTGACGGGCGGCATGGGCGCGGTTGGCCCAGACGCCGGCAAAGCAGTCGGCCTGGAGTTCCAGCCGCACCGAGAGCTGATTGCCCTCGCGCTGGCCGGCGCGGCGGCGCAGATTTTCGACCTGATCGGAAATACCGAGCAGGTTCTGGACGTGATGGCCCACCTCATGGGCGATCACGTAGGCCTGGGCGAAGTCGCCGGGGGCGCCGAAGTCGTTGCGCAACTCGTCGTAGAACGCCAGGTCGATATAGACCTTGTGATCGGCCGGGCAGTAAAACGGGCCCATCGCCGCCTCGCCGAGCCCGCACGCGGAGCGGGTGACGCCGGTGAACAGGACCAGGACCGGCTCGCTGTAGCGTTTGCCGGACTCTTTGAAGACCGCGTTCCAGGTGTCCTCGGTGTCGGCCAGGACGACCGAGACGAATTCCTTCATTTCGTCTTCCACGCCGGCCGCGGGGCCGCGGAACTGGGGGTCGCCGGCCGGCCCGGAATGCGCCATGGGGTCCTGGTGGGCGGTCGGGCCGGGCCCGTATTGACCGTCGCGGGTCAGCAGCACCGAGGGGTCGACGCCCAGCAGCATCAGCACGACCACCAGCACTAACCCGCCCAGGCCGCCCCCGATCCCGACGGTGCGTCCGACGCGCATCGGCCGTCGGCCGCCGCCGAAGGGATCGCCCCCCAGGCTGCCGTCGTCGCGGCGGTCCTCGATATGCTCGCTACGTCTGCCGGTTTTCCAGCGCATGAGTCCGTCCTCCGAAGGATTCGTGATTGCCCCATGATGGTGGATCATAGCATCCGACAGCCGCTGCACTGGGCCGGCATCGCAACCGGATTCATTCCGAATTCGCGCGGCATCGCGCGACCCCCGGTGGATGCGGCGCGCGCGACCGCCGTGCCGGGTCCCGGACACCGAGCGGCGCGCCTTATCCACCCTACAGCGGGGCCGGTGTTGTAGGGTGGACAAGCGCAGCGCAGTCCACCAGCGGTGCCTGCGCTACGCTTGTCTACGGCCGAAGCGATGATCAGGCCTGCAGTCCCCTGACGGTGCACCCTAAGCACCCTGGAAAGCATTCGAGACAATTTCTCCATATTACTGTTTTTTCGGTATGTCTTGATGCCATGACGACCCAGGCAGCGGTCTGTTTATCCCGACCCGTTCGGGCGTTATGAGGCAAAATCGCCTCATAACGCGTAAACGGAGCGAGGCCAAGCGCGGGTCCCTGCCGGTGCCTCTAAACACCCTGAGCATTCGCCGAGAAAGGCACTTCATACGATTGTTTTTTCTCTTATTCCTTTGTCAGAACCACGTAGGCATCCTCCGGTCTATGTCGCGTACCCTCAACTTGCTTCGTGCGTTATGAGGCAATGTTGCCTCATAACGCACGAACGGTGCGGTGAGGAACTGCGTGCAAGGGCTTGACAACTCGAATAAACCCTGATGCAATCCGAAAAGGCGACGCGTTATGGGGTAGTTCGTCTGCCGAAATCTAGCTAGGATTCACCCTTCGTGTATTTATGCGAGTCGTGTTTCCGCTCGAATTGCAGCGCAAATATTGTGGATGAAAAAATTCAGGATTTCAGCGGGAGCGACTCCGTTCGCGCATAACGCAGTTGATGCGCGAACGGACTCGCTCCCGCTGACCCGCAAGATTTTTTTCATCCCCCTTGGCGCGCTGCGATCCTATCGGCGAATTCAGTGGTCGCTTCTCGCCGGGGAACCTAGCTATCGCTAAAGCTGAAATCGGCTTCGCTCTCGCTCAGCCGATTCAGCTTAGCTTCTCAGTTAGCTTAAATAGGGGCGCATCTCGTGGTAACACGGCAGTCCGTCTGCTACAACGTGCTAAAGAAGCACGGAGTTTTGATCACGTATTCCGGAAAATCCTCGGGACAAGTCAACTCCCTATAAAAGATAGGAGAGACATTTGCTCAGTGGAAACTTCGAGTCCTCGGGCCAAACGTCAAAGATGTCCTCGTTTATTCGCCTTATGTCCCACCGCCTCAGACTCACATGGCGACGCTGGAAGAATCCAGCGGTGGCAGTCACGTCCACAAGATTTTTGAGGCATTCGGCCGCCGCAAAGACAAATTGAGAGATAAGGAAATAGAAGAAGCTACTGAGGAAGCTTATGAATTGTTCGCTTCAATCCCAAAGGAAACCGTTCAGGATATTGCCGATTCATTTGGAGCCACTTTACAGCCTTCACTGAAGGAACTGCTTGATGGTTTCCTCAACACAGCAGCAGAAGACATTGACACTTCTGAATTTCTTCGAGCGCTGTTAGAGAAGTACAATGAAACGGTCCGCATGTATCGAGAATCGCAAGGCTAGCGACGGCCCCAAAGCGCAAGCTTGCGCTTTGGGGCGGTCGCTAACTTCCGCACTTACACGTAACTGAGACCCCCAGTTTGACATCTCTTGTCTATATCGAAACATCGGTGATCAGCTATCTGACAGCGCGACCCAGTCGGGACGTTGTGATCGCTGGTCGCCAAGCAATCTCTCAAGATTGGTGGCAGTACGAAAGACAACGCTTTGAACTACGAATTTCTGCGCTTGTTGAAGAAGAGATTAGCCGTGGCGATTCTTCTGCCGCAGCTCGTAGGCTTGATTTCGTCGCAGGTATCCCTAGTTTGGCTATTGCTGAGAACGCAGTTGAATTAGCCCAGAACCTGATAGAAAAAGGCGCCATTCCGAAAGGCAGCGAAGAAGACGCACTTCATATTGCAATTGCGGCAACCCAGGGTGTGGAGTATTTGCTTACCTGGAATTTCAAGCATATTAATAACGCTGAAACAAAGCTGCAAATTGTCAAGATTGTAGAGTCTTTTGGCTATGTATGCCCTCAGCTTTGCTCGCCCGAAGAACTTGGAGGAAATTCTCATGATTGACGATCCTATCGTTGCAGAAGTGCGAAAGTACCGCGAGCAACACGCCGCAACCTACGGGCATGATTTAAGAAAAATCGTGGCGGCACTTCGCGAGCGCGAGAAACTATCAGAGCGGCCAGTATTAAACCCCGGCCCGAAGTACATTTTAGGAACTCGGGAAGTTAACAAGCGGCCTTAAAAGCGAGCGCGCGCCACGGGCGTCGTGCTAGCGTGCAGCGTCATCAGGGGCGCGCGCCGCTTTAGGCCGGTCGTTATCGCGCCGAGCGAAGCTTGGCGTCTCTTGCGGGGTGCGAGTCCCCGTTGGGTAAGGGCTAGCGACCCTCCCGTATCGAGTGTTGATCCCATTGCGGAGTGGGGTAACCCGCGAACAATAGTATGGGGTAAGCGTACACAGAGAATCTTGTAGGCCGTAGGGGAAATCGCGTTCCCTGAAGTGCTGGTACAGCTTCGAAATAGCTAATGCGGATGCCGACAGTTTTAACGTGCTGGAAGGCTATATGAAGTGCTCGTGTCATCGCGAGAGCACCGATGTCCGCCGGAGTCCTCAGGCCGTGGCATGTAAGAAGAGAGACGTTCGAGAACTCGGGAAGCCCCGCAGGCTCCTGGATGAAGCGAGATGATGACACCGTCAGTGTTGGGGCACGATAGGGTGATGAGCCCGGAAACAGCCTGGGCACGGGTAGCGTCGTCGAGCAAGGAACAGCCAGGTAGGCGGTTCGCCGCCGTATACCAGCGAGGTGTCTTATCGGGCATAGTAGTCGGAGGTTGGGAAAGCCAGCCACAGGGCGAAGGACCCGACGGAAGTACGCCGCCCGCAAAGGAAACTCGTGCCGGACATGCAGGATCGGAGCACACGAGCCAACCTCACTGTCGGGCAATACAACTGGGCCTTGTAACGGGTAACTGTGAAGGTTCGCGCGAATGTGAGTACAACCGAGGAACCGGATGCGGGAAAACTGCACGTCCGGGATTGCGGCGGGGGCGCCGGGTAATCGGCGTCCCTACGGCGGAGGCGTAATAGAAGGATGGATCAGCATTTTCTCAAATCGGCATTCCGCGAAAAGCTAATCGAGCATTTGCTTATTGGCGAGTTGCTGAAAATTTCTTGGGCGAGAGGCGATTGCTCTCTCGAAGTCGCGAACTAAGAACACGGCTAGGCAATAGACCAGGAGATGCCCTTGAAGCCAAAGGTGTATATCGCAACGTCAATTCCAAGTTACCTGACAGCTTGGCGAAGTCGGGACATTGTTATCGCAGGCAACCAAGAGACGACAAAAGAGTGGTGGGACAGGCGCGAGGATTTTGAACTCTTTATTTCAGAATTTGTCGTAGACGCAAACCCGGCTTTCCGAAGCAGAATAGAAGCGGTTATCCGCTCTTTCGGGTATGAGCCGCCCATCATTTGCACGCCATTGGAGCTATTAGAGATATAACATGAAGGCGAACCCAATTATTGACGAGATCCACAACACCCGCAGAGAGTACGCTGAACGGTTCGGGAATGACCTGCACGCGATCTGCGAAGATGCTCGCCAGAAGCAGGGCCGTCAAGGCCGCCGCGTTGTGCCAGCAAGCCCTAAACTTGCTGAGCATCAAGACATTCATGACCACGCGGCTTAGTTGTCTTTGGCCTCTCACAAAGAGCCTAACAAGACTTGCTGCTTGAGGCTTGCGGGCAACCGAGTGAGGTCTGCCTTTTGCCTCAAAGAGTGAAGAGCCTGACAAGCGGGCTCCTGGGGTCAGGCATCACGGCTCGTGATGCTCGCCGTGGATTGGGGCCGCCGCCGGGTCCCCATGGTCGGCAACTTCGCCCGGGGCGTGCACATGCAGGTGAGCATGACGATGAGTGTGCGGGTGCTGGTGCAGGGTCCCCGCGGCGAGTTGTCCGTCGGCGAGGAGCACGGCACGTTGCACCAATTGCTCCAGGACGCGGTGGTCGTGCGACACGATCAGCATGGCTTGGGGCAGCGTGGACAGGTGGCCGATGAGCCGTTCCTGGGTGGCCTCGTCCAGGCCGGTGGTGGGCTCGTCGAGCAGTAGCACGGCGGGATGCATGGCGAGGATGGTGGCCAGTGCGACCAGGCGTTTCTCCCCGCCCGAGAGGCGGTGGGTGACACGGTCGGCGTAGTCGGACAGACCCAGTGCAGCCAGGACCTGCTCGGCATCGGCGCGGGCCTGGTCGGGGGTGCGGCCCAGGTTGAGCGGGCCGAAGGCGACGTCTTCCAGCACCGTGGGGCAGAAGAGTTGGTCGTCCGAGTCCTGAAACAGGAGACCGACCCGGGTGCGGACGTCGTGAAAGTCGGGCTCGCTCCGGCGCACCTGGCCGAAGGCGCGGACTTCGCCGGCGCTGGGGCGGGCCAGGCCGACCAGCAGGTGCAGCAGGGTGGTCTTGCCGGCGCCGTTGGGTCCGATCAGGGCGACCCGTTCGCCGGCCTGTAAGACCAGATCGGCGCCGCGGAGCACCGCGCGGTCGGCGTAGCCAAAGTGAACCGCGCGCAGTTCCAGCAGCGGCGGGTGCGGCGATCCGGTCCCGGTGTCCGTCAGCACAGCCGGTCCGCCGCGGTCAGTGTCGTTACTGTCAACCCCAACGCCGCGGCGGCCCAGGTGTCGCCGCGGTTCCAGGCCGGCGTGTCCAGGAGATAGAGCCGGCCGTGGAAGCCGCGGCAGCGCATGGCGCCCATGATGCGCCGCGCGCGGGCCAGGCTGCGCACCAGGAGCATTCCGATCAGCCAGCCGTAGCTGTTCCAGGTGTGGCGGTCGCTGCGCGGGCGGAAGGCGCGCACCCGCATCGCCTGATCCATACGCTGGTATTCCTGATGGAGCAGATGGATCTGGCGGACCGTGAACAAGAGCAGGTGCACCAGCTTCTCGGGCAGTCCCAGCCGCGCCAGCGCGTGGCCGAAGACGACCGGTTCCAGGCTGCCCGCCAGGGCGAGCAGGGTGATCACGACCACATTGGCTTTCAGCAGGATAAGCAGCGCTTGTGCGACACCGTCGCGGCTGGCGGTCAGCGAGCCCAGGGTCAGCAGTGGCTCGCCGGGGACGGTGAAGGGCAGGGTGAGGAGCAGGATCAGCATGAAGCCTTCCAGGGCCAGCAGCCGGCCACCCAGCATCCGCGGGCTCAGCCCCGCGGCGGCGGCCAGGGCGAGTGCGATCAGCCCGGCCGTCAGTGTGGTCCAGATCTGCGTGAGGCTCAGGGTCGTCAGGGCGAACAGGCCGGCCGCGAGGAGTCGCAGGCGGGGGTCCCGCGCCGCCAGCCAGTCGGCTGCCGCCGCCCCGTCGGTGGGAAAGAGCGCTGCGGTCAAGGTCGAGCCGCCGTTCGCCGGCTCCGCCACCAGAGGGCCAGACCCATGAGCCCGAGGATGTAGCCGAGGCCGCCCAGGATGTCGCGCAGCCGCGCCTGCTCCTGAAAGGCCAGCAACTCCTCGCGCAACGGACGAATCTGCCGGGCGACCGCGCCCTCGATGGCGGCCGTGAGCAGCGGATCAAGGCCGGTCGGTGCCGGCGTCGGAGATGCCGCGGTGGGCGCGGTCGGGGCCGCAGCGGGCCGCTCGGGTGTGCCTGGATCGGTGGTCGGAAATGATCCGGTCAGGTCGGACGCGGGGATCCGCCACTCGGTGCGGTGGCCGTCGCCGGTCTCGGCGACGATCACCAGATCCGTGGCGGCTTGGGCGCGGTAGCTGAAGCGGCCCGCGGCGTCCGGGGTTGGTTCGGCCAGGGTGCGGTTTTGCGCGTCCAGGATGCGGATGCGGGCGCCGCCGGCCGCGCCGCCGCCGGCGAAGTAGGCCGACCCGGTGATCAGCGGGCCCTCGGCCGCGGCGAAGACGCGCAGTTTATGGGCCTGGGCGTGGGTGCTGAGGGCCAGACCCGGCAAGACCAGAATCGGGACGAGGTGCGAGAGAATCCGCCGGGGCGCCATGAGAACCTCGATTACGACAACGACAATAAGGAACATCAGCCACCCCAGAAGATGAAAGTCCCCCGTGGGAGCGGCGTCTCGCCGCGATGCGGTGCCGCGGTGACCGCGAACGTAGCGGCTGCGCGCCAGGCCCCGTCGCGGCGGGACGCCGCTCCCACGGGGTCGCTGCGCGACTTTCACGGTAAAGCCTCGACCTCCAATGCGCGAGGCCCGGGCAGCAAGTCGGGTTCGACCCGTTGCAGAAAACGCAGCACGGTGCCGGTGATCAGCGCTTCCACCAGCGCCAACGGCACATAGGTGACGACCAGCACCTGGGCGGCGGGGATGAAGGCCTGACCGCTCAGCCCCAGGCTCAGGGCCAGCATGACGGCGGTCAGCAGGACCCCGGCTGCGCCTGCCGCGGCGCCGATCCAGAACACCGGGCGCGTTGCGGGCCGCTGCCGTTCGCGGCGCAGCAAGGGGCGCAACGCCAGCGCGCAGAGCAGGGCCGGCAGGGCCATGTTCAGGGTGTTGACGCCCAGGACCGCGAAGCCGCCGTAGCCAAAGAAAACGGCTTGCAGCACCAGGGCGACGAACAGGGCGGGCAGGGCGGTCCAGCCGAGCAGCAGGCCCATGAGCCCGTTCAGCAGCAGATGGACGCTGCTGGGACCCACCGGGACGCTGATCAGTGAGGAGACGAAGAAGGCGGCGGACAGGGCCGCCGCCGCGGGCAGGTGGTCATAGTCGAGGCGTCGCAGGGCCAGCGTCAGCAGTCCGGCCGACGCGATGGCGCCGGTGATCAGCACCGGGGCGGACAGGACGCCGTCTGGGATGTGGGCCATGGATCACATATCCCGTGTGCGCACCCAGATCAGCGCGCCCTGTTCCACCGGGACCTCCTTGCCGTCCGGATTCGTCAGCGGGGCCGGCCCGTCCAGCAGGGCGGCGAAGCCCCACCAGCCGGCCTTGGGCATCGCATAGCTGAAGACGCCGTTGCCGTCGGCCTTGATGGTCTGGGTGACGAAGGGGTCGGCCGGGGGCTTGACCGACCCGTCGTTGCGCCACTCGACCTCGACTGTCGCGAAGGGAACCGGCTTACCGTACTGTTTGACGATGCCGCGGAATAGATTGCCCGTCCACAGACCGTAGGGGCGCACCAGGGGTTCGATTTCGACCGGCAGGCCAAGGGCGGCGTCCCAACCGTCTTCGGCGCCGAAGGCATCGACCACCACCTTGGTGTAGTGGACGATCATCTTGCCCTCACCCGGCTCCCAGTAGGGCGCGGGTTCGACGAAGAACACATAGTCGCCCGGTTGTTTGATGCGGTACTCGGCGGTGTAGGCCGACTTCCCGTCGACCATGACGGGTTTCAGCCCGGCTTTCAGGTCCTCGCGCCCGGCTGGACCCAGGACCCCGAACTGAACCGGTGCAGCCATCTCCATCACCGGCCCGCGCTCCATCGGGTGGGTGAAGGCCAACTCCAGACCGACCCGTGGGTTACTCCCGTCGGTGACGATCTCGGTGGATGGGATCAGTTCCTGGAAGTGTGCCGCGGCCGGAGTGACTGGCGTCAGACCGAGGGCGAGGACGCCCATCAGGGTTGCTTCAAGACCGGGGCTGCGCGCGTGGGTGCCGGGCATAGCGGTTCTCCTGCGAGGGTTGCGAGTGCGCGTTCACGAACCTGAGGTCGAGGTTCGGCTGCATTGTATGACGAAAATAAAATTCATCATACTGAGCCCGCATGAGCCGTCGGACGTGAGAGCCGGACGTAGGGGCGGGTTTCAAACCCGCCCATAGATTAAATGGATATCGGGGGGAATGCATCTGCCTCGGCATCTTGGCGCGAATTATGCTTATTCTAGGGCTCAAGCCTCCCGTGCGGACCAGCGCCCGCGCAGGGGTGCGCCGAAAAAGGCCAGGACGGTCAGGTGTTCCTCGATGTCGAAGAAGGTGTGATCGCAGGCGGCGTGAACGTACATCAGGGTCCCGGGGCGCACCTCATGCTCGCTCGTCCCGACCCGCAGTCGGGCACGTCCGCTGAGCACCAGATAGAGTTCGTCCTCCTCGTGAGCACTCGCCATGTCGCGGGAGCCGACCGGCAGATGGTAGATGGAGCAACTCAACGAGGGCGTGCGCAGGAACTCCCGCAGGGACAGTGCACCCGGTGCGACCTGCGCCACCAGGTCGTCGAGTTGAAAGACCTCCCAGTCGTCCGTTGGGGTTGTTGCCGGCTGCGTGTCACGCGTCATATCAGGGCTCCAGAGCGAAGGAATGCGATGGCAGGCCGCGTTCGACGGGGTGTCGGAGCGACGCCGTTCTACTGTACCGTAGATGAGAAGGATTTGCGTTAACTGGTCGGCAGGTAGTAAGATGCGAATCGTTCGCATTAATTTCCGAGTCCCAACGTCGAAAATCCAGAGTCAATCATGGACACCGAGCCCAAGGGCTTTCCGCTGATGATGGCCGATGAGGGAGCGCCGATGCGTATCCTCGCCCTGCGCGGCGGCAAGACGCTGTCGCTGCGTCTGACCGAACTGGGGCTCAATGTCGGCGCCGAGATTCAAGTGGTGCAGCGTCAGGGCGGCGGCCTGCTGGTCGCCCGCGGTGAGGCGCGTATCGCTCTTGGCGGCGGGATGGCCGCCAAGATTTTAGTTGCACCATTATGATGCGCTTTTGGGCCGGCGGTGCTTGCCGCGCCCATGACACCCGGCACAGCCGTTAAACCGCGTCAGCTCCAGCAATCGTCGTGTCTACCGGGGCCGATCTCATCCAATAACATCGCACACCGCGCTGGGCGCGGTTTAAGTAGGTTCAAGATGTCGATCATGCTGAAAGAGATGAAGGCCGGCGACCAAGGCCGGGTGCAGGGTTTCGCGCCCGGCGGCCAGGCGTATCGACGCAAGCTCCTGGCCATGGGGCTGACGCCGGGGGT
>Ga0247842_10004328_pt1 | contig 17938 bp, 17 predicted proteins | sample LaCruzMarch2015__3_FD_192411 | JGI IMG/M metagenome (GOLD analysis project Ga0247842, IMG submission 192411) | Freshwater microbial communities from meromictic Lake La Cruz, Castile-La Mancha, Spain - LaCruzMarch2015_19m | ecosystem: Environmental > Aquatic > Freshwater > Lake | place: Spain...
TGACCATGAAAACGATTTTTAAAAGGAATCATTAGTAATAGTATATGGTATTTAGTAGATAGTAGGTAGTATCTAGTAGGTAGTAGATAGTAGTTGGTAGATAGCAATCACAGGGTGTGGGTTATCACTAAACCGTTAACTTTGCGCGGCCTTTGATACGACGTCGTTTAATAACGATACGTCCGGCTTTGGTTGCAATACGAGCACGAAACCCGTGAACACGAGCACAATGAATAGTATGTGGTTGGAATGTTCGCTTTGTTGTCATATCTTATTAGTCTACTAAAATTACCTCTATTTAGCAAGGTGTTAAAAGTTGTCCCCAAAAATCTAGTGTTTCTCCACACATTTACAGAGGTAACTTTCAATTGTGTATAACTCATACCCCTATCCCCTCTTCCATTTTTAAATAAATATTATGGGTTGTGGAAAACTCAAACTTTAGGTATAGTTATTAGTAATAAAGTGTGTTTGAAAGAGGGTTTAAATATGCATAACGCGTTGTGGCAAAGTGTGCTTGGTGAAATCGAATTGACGGTTTCGCACGCAACATTCACGACGTGGTTTAAAAATACCGAAATGGTTGATCAGAATGATAGTGGTGTAGTTATATCAGTTCCAAACATTTTTGCTAAGAAACAATTTGAAGTAAAATTTGATGATCAAATCAAAACTGTTCTAGCAAAGAATGGTATAAAACCAAAACAGATTACTTACACAATTAATACATCTGGCAAGCGCACTCGCCTGAATCGCGAAACAACAGCTGATACAATAACATCTCCATCTGTCGATGAGATATTACCTACAAAAACTAGGTTACAAGCAGCTCCTGCAACCGTGGGCGGACTAAACCCCCGCTACACGTTCGATAATTTTATTGTTGGATCTAGTAATGACCTTGCTTATACTGCCAGCCGAGCAGTAGCTACAAGCCCTGGAGCTAAATATAACCCTATCTACCTGTATGGTGGCGTAGGACTTGGCAAAACTCACTTAATGCAAGCAATCGGGAATGAGATTATTAAAAATGATCCCAAAATGCGGGTACTATATATTAGCTCTGAAACTTTTGTAAATGAGTTTTTAGATTATATTAGATTTAAGAAAAAAGGGTTTTCTGAAAAATATCGCAATGTTGATGTATTAATCGTCGACGATATGCAATTTATTGCTGGTAAAGAGAAAACTCAAGAAGAATTCTTCCATACATTTAATCATCTACATCAAAACAATAAACAAATTATTATAAGTTCAGACAAACCACCAAAGAGTATTCCAACTCTAACTGAACGCCTACGTAGCCGATTTGAAATGGGTATGGCAATTGATATTCAAATGCCAGATTTCGAAACTCGTTGTGCAATTTTAAATATTAAAGCTTCCCTATCTGGAGCAACACTTAGTCAAGATACGGTTGAATACTTAGCCACAAATATTAAAACTAATATTCGTGAACTAGAGGGCGCATTAAATCAATTACTCGCCTACGCCGAAATGCGTGGCGTTGAGCCAGATGTATCAACTGCTGAAGGCTTACTGGGTAATATTCGTCATTCTCGCCCACAACACCTGTCGAGTAAACAAATTATCGATCGTACCGCAAAACATTTCCAAATCGATTTAAATGAAATATGTGGCGAAAAACGTGATAAATATATCGTCGTACCTAGGCAAATTGCAATGTATCTTTTACGTAGTGAATTACACCTAAGTTTTCCTAAAATTGCTAATGAACTTGGTCGTAAAGATCATACTACTGCAATTCACTCTGTTGAAAAGATTGAAAAAGCTATAAAACTCGATTTTATTATCCGTGAACAAGTAGCTTCAATTCGGGAGAAATTATATGCGTAAATTAGTAGTTAGTAGTTGGTATATAGTAAATAAAAATTGGGTAAAATATGTGAACAACCTGCGAACTCTCGTTAGTATAACTAGTGAATATATATCCACCAAAAAACTAACCCTAACACAAAAATATACAGCCCGATGGGTACAAAGGCGATTTTATAAACCAAATTACACCCACTTTTCCCCTATTATATTCACCGTCATGAACCATAAAATTAATCTGTTGAATAAAACTTTTACCCATAATCCACAGTACCTATTATTAAAACTAATTAAAGAAATATAGAAAGGTAGTAATAATGGAACTAACTGTAACCCAAGAAAATTTAAATCGTGCGCTTTCGGCTGTTGGTCGAGTTGCTAGCACAAAAACACAATTACCAATTCTAAGTAATATTCTATTTCGTACTGACGGAAATCGTCTACTTGTAGCTGCAACTAATCTAGAGATTGCGATAACTGAATATATTGGCGCAAAAATTAAAAAACCAGGAGCTATTACAATACCAGCGCGATTAATGTCAGAATTTATCTCTAGTTTACCTAAAGAATCTGTTGAGTTGAAAGTTATAAACGATAATTTACATATTAAAAGTGGCACATATACATCAATTATTAATGGTTTTATCGCAGATGACTTTCCTGAATTACCAACAATTAATGAATCATCTTCAATTCAATACAGTATAAAAGTTGAAGATTTCAAAGAAGCTGTGTCACAAACAATTATTACTGCCAGTAGCGACTCGACTCGTCCAGTTCTAACTGGTGTATATTGGCATTCATATCAAGGTCAGCTATATTTAGCGGCAACAGATGGATATCGTCTATCTGAACGACGTTTAGTTAAAACTAAAAGTGAAGTTTCGGCAATTATTCCTACACAAACTTTACAAGAAGTACTGCGAAATATAACCGAAGAATCAAATGAAATTGATATTTTGTTCGACGAAACTCAAGTTAGATTTCGAATTAATGACGCCGAGATTATTAGTCGTTTAATTGACGGTAATTTTCCTGATTATCGCCAATTAATTCCAGCTTCTTCGGAAACGATGGTGACAATTAATAAGTCTGATTTTGTTCGTATAACCAAAATTGCTGGCCTATTTGCTCGCGAATCAGGTGGAAGTGTCACTATAACTGCCGATAAAGAAAAGAAAAGTCTGTCAGTACATTCTATTGCTTCACAACTAGGTGAAAATACTTCAGAAGCTGGTGCCGAAGTTACTAAAAACGGTCAAATAACCTTGAATTCACGCTATTTAAGTGAAGCATTGTCGGTAATCGATGGTGAAACTGTTGAATTTAGTTTTAGTGGCAAAATTGCGCCTTGTGTGATCAAATCAACCGAACCTAGCGCAGATTATTATCATATAATTATGCCGCTTAAAAGCTAGTGATTAAACTATGGCGGTGGTAAAAAAACTATCAGTCCAAAATATTCGCTCTCACGAAAAGTTTACGGTCCTACTGTCACCTACTGTCACAGTTATAACTGGTGGTAATGGTAGCGGTAAAACTTCACTAATTGAAGCTTTATATATTTCACTGCAAGGCAGCTCATTTAAGGGAAGCGATAGCGATATTTTACGCCATGATTCGCCTTGGTGGCGGATAGATGTTGGGTTTGATGATTATTCTAAAAGGACGATTACATACGATCCAGAATTAGTAAGCGGTCGCAAAAAAATAATTATTGATGATAAAACCATGTATCGCTTACCAACGAGGCATAAATATCCAGTTGTGCTATTTGAACCTGATGATTTGCGATTATTACACGGCTCTCCGACTCGCAGACGTCAATTTATTGATCGTTTTATTAGTCAGCTTGATCCTTTGTATCTGAGCGCGCTTCATAAATATGAAAGAGCCTTGAAACAACGAAATAATTTATTAAAAAAGTCATATGCAGCCGCAAATGAGCTGTTTGTGTGGAATGTGGCGCTAAGTGAATATGGTGCGTATATCATTGAAAAACGGATTGCATTTATCGAACAAATAAATAGTCAACTGGATCAAGCTTATAACGCAATCGCAAAATCACATGATGTCGTTTCGGTACATTATTCTCACACTTATATTGGCGATATAAAACAGAAATTATTGAATGATTTGCATAGTCATGGTGAACGTGATAAGTTACTAGGTTTTACTAGTATTGGACCACATCGTCACGATGTTATTTTTCGATATAACGACTTCTCTGCTCTGGACGTAGCCTCACGTGGTGAGGTGCGAAGTATTGTGCTGGCTCTTAAATTCCTAGAAGCAGATATAATTGAACAAATTACTAATCTGAAACCGATTATGTTACTAGATGATGTATTTAGTGAACTCGATAATAATCGCCAAAAAAGCCTGTTATCTACCAAAGATCAGGTAATCATCACGTCTACGAAATTACCTAAAAATATTAGGACGAAGATAAAAATAAAAACTATTCAACTCAGCAAAACTAATCAGGCAAAATAAATTAATTAGATGGATTTATGTCGTCAAGGACATAAGTAGGAATTGATGGATTGCTTGGTTTGGTCAATATAAGGCTTGGTCCACCAACAAGGTTCCAACTATTGTCTCGAGTGTTCTTTTTAAAAACAACATAATAATTATCGTAATTATCTGGGTTACCAAAACTGGAGCCTCCGAATGAATTAATTTGATACACAGTCAAGGCACCGGCAAACCATTCACCACGATGGTATAGTTTTTCATTAGTTATCGAGTAGTTATCAGAGGAAAATAGCGAGGTTATTGTTTTTTCGATTTGATCTTTTTCGTCGGCCATTTTTGAGATAAGAACGTCATTACTATAAGCAGGATCAATATAGTCTTTGAAATTATAATATAAACCAAAACCGCCGAGTAAAATAACTAATAAAATTATGATGAGAATAACTCGTTTTTTAAATCTCATTATTTAATCTCACTTTCGAAATCTAAAAACTCAATCTTATAGTTAATTGGATTGTATCCGAGCGCCTTAATCTCTTTGAGCGCTTGTCTTCGTTCCATAGCGTTAATTGCAGTGATTGTAAGTTCGATAGATTTGCCGCTCTTATCAGAACTATCTAGGCGATATCCTATCTCGTAGAGAAAATTATTATAGGGAAGATTTTTAATAATCGGATATTTGTTGATTAGCGTGTTGTTACTTATTTGGTTACTAATTAGAAAATAAATACCACAAATTATAGCAACAAATAATAACCATCCGCCTATAGAGATAATAATGTGTTTCCGTGTAATATCCATAATATTATTTAACCACTCATTTCTGAAGATGAAGGCCATTTATTAGTTTCTGCAATATACTCTATTATCGCATTAGCAATGCTGCCAACTTTACTGACATAATTTGGATCAGTGGCATAACCAGCTTTCCAAATAGCTGTGATATAAGCAATGGGATCATTTGGATATTGCAAGGCGCTATTATAACGAGAGTTACTTGTGATGAATTGACCATAACCGTCCCAACCAGCCTCTGGGGTTGAGTATTTACACCATTTAGCCATAATATCAATGAATTTACCCGTGTCTTCTACCCATTCTTTTGTCATTTTTTCAACATAACTTCCATTGCAGGAACTGCTAAACTTAATACCGAAAAAGTTGTTTGCTTCTGTAGTAAGTGTTGAATTTCCATAAGCTGATTCAAGGATACCCTGAGCAAGTATAGCTTCATATGGTATTCTATATTTTTTACCAACATTAAATGCCATTTGACCATAAGTATCAACAAATTCTCTTAAAGATCCAGTTTGTGGTACTGTACCGATTATTCCATTACCTCCAGTGCTACTAGCATCTCCTGAAGCCCCATCAGGGCTGGAAGATGAACCTGTATCGTCTGGGTTATAGAATAGAATATCATTACTTGAATAAAACGATTCATCGTAAGCTAATACTCTTAAAGGTACAAGAACAGAGATAAATATTAACGCCACACAACTATATAATTTAAACTTTTTCATATTCAATTTTAACCATCTCCCACATCAAGATGTATATGTGGTCCACTACCTATATCGATAAACACATTTCTACACTTGCCGGTTGTGCCATATACATAGTCGTCGTTTGGAACGCCTAAACCACAACCACTAGGCAACAGACTTGAAGCTTGATTTATAAAGGTCTGAATGATTTGGTTATATCCGCCAGGTGCAGGTGAAATACCGTTAATATTAGTGACATCGACGGCTCTACCCTTGGAATGTCGACTATCTGAATCATTAGGTCTTAAAAGAGATGTTATTGTAAAACTATTACCACCTGATAGACCAACTAAGGCTTGGAGAATATCTGAATTGATATTTAGCGGAGTTCCCGATGCAATTTGTTTTAGTTGTCCAGTGTTGTCTTTTACATTCCCACTATCTAGAATAATTTGTGCAAGTCTAGAATTAGATGCGTTGGTAGCTGGATCGATTTGATCTGTTGTTCCAGGGTCAATAGTATCTGGATCTGTAGATCCAGGATCAGTTGATTCTTCGGCTGGTGCTACTTCTGGATCGATTGTCATATCTTCACCTTCCATACCACTCAATACTCGCTGGTCTATGTAGTATAGATAGTAATTTTTATTCATAGGATTAGCTTCAAATAAACATTCAGAACCATCAGTGAGTTGACCGTCGACGCCTGTGTCACCAAGTGGTCTGTCACGTGCGATACAATTGTTATAGAATTCTGTGTAATCCTCTCCTGTTATTTGACCTGTCTCTGAATCTATTTGATCTCCAAGAGCGTCAACGACTTCTAGCGGATCTGTCTCTAGATCTTCGACTGGGATACCATACATAACATTACAATATGGATCTGTCGCAATTTGGTTACCATCCACAGTCCCGCTCTCACCATCCAAGTTATTGTAATCAAGGTCTTGACACATTGTATAATTTACCTCTTCGTCAATTGCCATAGCGTTCTGCGAAGTTACCATTGCTAATGATCTGGTTGGTATAGATACTAATGAAGATAATATGTTTGGCAGTGATGATAATTTTGAGGCATAAGGAATCAATTGAGCAAAAATCTTACCCATGAAAGTATTACTGTTTGAAATATCAAATGGGCTATAAGCTAAGCGGTCTTCTTCGGCATATTGGGCAATTACCTCATTTGATAAATTGTTGTATGCAAGCGCTTGGGCTGGAGTTAGAGGCGCATTACCACCTCTCTGGGCCAAAGAGCTCATAATACCAGATGAGCCTGATGTGAATGCATCACCTGCAGCTTCGCCGACAGTTGTTTCGTCAACTAGTACTCCAGCAACAATGTCTTTAAGTAATTCGGGCAGTAACATCATCCCAACATTAAATACAATGCCCATTGCTCCCATGGCGATATCCTTACCAGCAGTTGCAATTGGTCCAGCTGCTGGAACAAACATCATAGCAATACCTGCGGCAGCCGAGCCAATGCCTATAAAAGTATTACCCAGTAATTTACAAGTTTTTCTTGGAGTACCACCGAGTATTCCATTTATTGTATTAGTTAGTCCAATTAATTGTCCAGGTAATCCGCCACCAGCTAGAAATTGCGAGGCAATCGTTGACATTTGTCCTCTTTCGTTATATGCGGCAAATTTATAACCGAATGAATCAGTTGCCGATCGGATTTTCATAGTAGTGAGAGTAGCAGCGATTTCAGTAGTGAGTATCTTACCCAAATATGACACATCATCCGGATTTGCATCGCCAGATTTTATTTGATCGGCGACGTTCAAGAAAAGCATAGCGTAGCGAGCCAATTGTACAGCACGAACGGTCTTAGCTGCGTAGCCGAGCGCTTGGACGGCACGGTATACCATACAAGCATCATCAAGCACGCCAGTTATTTTGACAAAGCTTCCTACTTTATTTAAAACATTAATGCTTCCCTCTTTTAAAGCTTCAGCAGCTACTTCAGCAGCTTCAGATCCTGCTTTGATTCCTTTTTCCGCAACCTCGTCTGCACCATCCGCAATGTCACCTGCTAGTAAATTATTTTGTTCGGCTAAATGATTTGTAGGGCCTTCGTGTTCACCATATACATATGGTTTATTAGTTTCAGGATCTATTGCTATATTACCATCTGCATCAAGTTCACCCGTTGGATCTGATTTATCCACACCATATCTGTAACTATTCTCTTTGTCGGCCTTATTACCGGTTGAAGTTGCTTCTTGAATGTTTTTTAATCGCATTTCGTCGGTTTCGCCTGCGATTTCTGCCGTTGCTTTAGACACGTTAAATTTTACTGTAATCTTTTCCCAGATACTATCTACGAATCCGGCAAATTTCGAGTTGTAAGCTTTTCTAACAGCAGATCTAAATTTGGGGTTAGTTCCCAACTCATTCGTAAACTCGCCAGCGTTAATTTTTTTACCTTCAAATTCAAAAGTGGTCGGTTTTTGTCTTCCCAAATAATCTTTACCGTCAAACTCTACTTTTATACCAGCTTTTTCAAATTTGGCTAATTGTTTGTTTGACATAGTTTGGTATCGGCATTTATTAAATGTGGCACAAAATGCTCCGCCAACTGTCTTGCCTTTTAGGTTGAGGATCTTAGATGACCGAACGTCCATACTAGTTAGTTGAACATTGAACTTATTGACCATAGTCTCTTTCATATGGACTATCAAAATACCTGGTGAGAAAAATGTTGATAGTCCAATACCACCACCCAGAACTATCGTAATAATTGCTGCAAGTGGACCTTTTTTCTTTAAGCCACTAAGTCGCCCAACGATTTTTGATGGAGTAGACTTCTCGCCAGAAACATTATTTTCCCATGGTCCTTTAACGACATTTGAACCATTGGCTTCTTGATCTTCTACAGAATCAGTACTTGGCTGCTCGGGATTGTCCTCTAGGTTTTTGATTGCCTCAAGATTTGCTCGTTCTGGTGTTGTTTCGTCGTCGCCTTCAATAACGCGCAAATTGGGACGTATATCTGGTTCTATGTCTTGGTATTTTCGTGCAGGTTCTCCCATGATTACCTACAATACATCCTAAACAGTTGACCCTGGGCTGATGTAGCTACTGACAGTTGAGGCGTCAGATGGTGCGGGTTGTATTGGTTGATTGAAGGTTTGCGGACTAGTAGTGATAAATTGTTTTTCAGTTGGGCTGGCTTCAATTTGAATATGTACGTGGCTTTGTCCAGCAAAAAATAAACCTTGGCCGATTGGAAAATTAGCCAGACGTTTTTGTTCTTCCTCGGTTAATTTAAAGACAGCGGACAGTACATCAACCGCGCTAGACGATTGTTTTAGTAGTATTTGCATTGAACTATTAGCAACAACTGCACGGCCCATTTTGCTACCCATGAAATCTTCAACATCTTGGCTGATGGTTGTTAGGCCCAAATAATATTTTCGAGCACGTTTTGCCATACTGAACAAAAAGTTTGCTGAATCATCATATTTCATCAGTTGCCAAGCTTCATCAACTATTAGCATACGTTTCTTTTGTTCGGTGCGGATGATGTTCCAGATGTGGCTAAGGACAATATACATAGCAACAGGTCTCAACTCGTCCTCAAGGTCACGAATATTAAATACGACCATGGAATTATTAATGTCGATATTCGATTGTTGGCTAAATATGCCGGCAAATGTTCCAGTTGTATATTTACGTAGGCGTTGAGCAAGCTGTGGACCGCTGCCGCCCATATGTAATAACGTCTCGTACAAATCACTGACCGTTGGCGGTGGGGAGTTATGAGTCAATGGATCACTGGTAATACCGACACGAGCATATGTATCAATTAAAGCTTGGTCCAAATCGGCTTCTTCGATTGGCGTTAACGGTGATAATGGAGTGCCTGTGGCAGATACTTGGGTGTTACCTAACATTAACTTCAATAGTCCATGAAGTGTGATTAAATTAGCGCGCAAAGCATTGTCAGCTTCGTCGGTATCAATGACGCGCGGTAAATCAAATGGATTTATTCGAGTATTAGAACTGAGGCTCAGACGGATATAACTACCGCCAACTGCATCAGCCAGTTTTTGATATTCATTTTCAGGATCAATTATAAGGATTTCACATCCTGTCATCATACTGCGGAGTGCCTCAAGTTTAACCGCAAACGATTTACCAGCACCGGCCTTGGCAAATACCACCATGTTGGCGTTCTCTAGACTAAATCTGTCAAAAATAACTAGACCATTATTATGCATATTAATGCCATATAACACACCATTTTCTTGAGTTAAATCAGCACTCGTAAATGGAAAACTAGTACTTATTGCGCCAGTGTTCATATTACGACGTATCTGTAATTGGTCGGACATTTGTGGAATAGTACTATTTAAGCCTTGTTCTTGTTGGCTACTAGCAACTTTGCTGAATATCATTTGCTGACCAAATAGTGTCTCGATTTTATGTTGTACAAATCCAAGCTCATCTATACTATCAGCGTACAAAGTAACATATAATCCGTAACGGAAAAATCGTTCGGCGCCAAGTTGTAATTGATCACGAAGTTCTTCGGCGTCACCAATAGCAGCTTCTAGACCTGGATCACGCGTTCGGCCTTTTTCACTGTTAATTGACAAAGTTGCTTCTAATTGAGTCACTTTTTTGCGCAAATTAGTTAACACAACTTGGCTTTCAATTGGATAGACAAACATGCTAACATCCAACACTTCGTCGATGTTGATTAGTGAGCTAAGCCAGCCAGTATAAATTTGTCGTGGATAGCCGTATACATAAATTGTGCGCCCATATTTCGTTCCCAGACGAAAGTATGATGAATGAATCTCAAGGCTGCTAGGAGCAATTAAATCACGGAGTGTGGTAACGCCCTTCAAAAAGGCCTGTTCGACTTCATTTTGCTCGCGAGCGCGCTGTTCGGCGGCGATATCAACAACGTCAAGTTTTTTCCTTGCCATTAGAGTATACCTCCAGATTGAGTAGCTGGTGCTTCGCCCTGACCTTTTTTGACAAAGATTGCAGTTACATTTTCAAAATCGCCTAGTGGTTCGCGTACAGCAGTATCTGGGTTGTAAAAATTATAATATAACTCGCCTAACTCTTTGGTGTTTAGTTGTACGCTTTGTACACCTAATTGAAATAATCCAGCCATAACACCGTCAACGCGATTTTTAATCTCGGTCTTAGCTTTTTCATAAGTTTCGGTATCGATTTTAGTAACAGCGTTTGGCGATTTAGCAAATAGTTTGTCAAAAAAACCTTTGCCTTGTTCGATCAGATTGCTCATATCGCCTTTTGGATAATAAGGGATAGCAATGAAAAATGACTTGTCCATAATATTTGCTTCTTGGGATAATATATCTATGAAGTTAATATAATCGTCCATCAATACGTTTAGTAGCATATTGTCTTGATCACGACGTATTTGAACCAAACGATCAATATAAGGCGCAATGTCGATTCGTTGTGATCTGATGAGGATTTGGACAGGATGATTTAATGCATTTAAAAAGTTCTGATAGCTAAATTCGACACCTTCGCGCTCGCGACTGCTCATCAAGTCAAAATTAATCGATTTACATGCAACAACTGCACGGAATGAACCATCTGCCATAATGACCATATTGTCACGAACTTCGGACAGTAATAGACTATTTTGGGTTGAATGAGGAGCTTTTTTGGGTTTTTGTGCAAACTGCGAAGTAGCTGAACCTTGCGGAATAGAACTACCCCCAATAGGTACAGCAGGCGTTTGGTTCGGAAATTGATTGTTTGGCGGCATTTCTGTAGCTTCCCACTCCCCTGTTAATTGCTGTGTTTATCGTAGCGAGACAACTACTTCTTCGGTCAAATCTTGTTTTTCTTGAAGACGATTTGCTTCGCGCGCAATTGTTTCAATCGAAAAATCAGTGTTATTCGCAAGATTTATTATACCAGCAGGCACTGTCTTTCCGCTAGTGGTTGGCGATGGTTTAGTAACTGGTTTAATAGGTTCAATAACCGATTGTTGAATATCGGGGTATGGATTAATTTTCAATTTTTTATCAACGACTGGTTCAGATGTTGCGACCGATTTTATATTAGAGCCACCGAAATAATCGAATACGCCCATCGCTGGTTGCGACGTTGCGCCAGATTTTCCACTCATCAAGTCGATTATTTCTTGATGTCTGTGCGCATCGCTTTGACCTAATTTATAATTGAGCGTTTGAGCTGCATCGTTATTATTATCTAGAATATCTTGGACTTGTTGAGCTGCAAAGTAAACGTCGCTATTCATAGCACTATTTGGCGCTTGAATGCCAGGACCACGTACGGCCCATCCTTGGCTATCAACTATATTAGCGAGATAACTAAATCTACGCTCAGCTTCGTTTTGTGATAAATCTTTTGTACGCTGTACCTCGATTGTTTTAGGAACCGTTATTTCGATTATCGAATCGATACCATCAGGAGTCCACAAACGTCGACGAGGTTTTAAATAGAATGACAACATTGCTGCCATAAATACTTCCATTGGCTGATCTTTGCGCAGTGGCAATGCCAACGCTCCAAACAATAGAATGACCGGCAACGGAATAATAGCTAATGGTAAAAATAATTGTCCCAACCCCCACGCTATCGCGATAGCAAGAGCTACAATAATCAGATATATAAATTGTCGAAAATTAAAAGGTCCGATTAGTTTATCTTCGGCCTCGACGTCTTGAGGAACCTTATATACTGCCATAGTGCTTATAGTATATCAGAATAAATGCGGACTATTTGTCGTTGGTATTCTATTGTAATAATCAGGAAGCAATAAAATCTAAATGATTGTCGCACGGTTTGCTCGACATCTTGAGTAATCTTGCATATTACCTACAATAATGCAATCTCTTGTATCGCTTGATCGAGGTTACTGCCTTTAACAACTTTTTCTCTCAATCTTGCAGAAGCTGGAGAGCTGAATGTATTATATGCTTCTTCAAGATTATGTCGTTCTTGGCTACCTAAAGGCGTGGTTCTCGCGACAGAAACATATTTAGTTATAGAATCTGGATCTGCAAGAGAAAGTGCTTCAGCGGTAATCTTACCTGATTCCAATGCGCCTAAGGCTGCATTATCTGATGATGCTGTCCCAGCTAGAATTTTTCCAAGTGTTGAACCTCCAAGATGAGGAGCTTTTACTAAGACACTAGACGCGGAAAGACCAGTGACTAAGCTCTTTCGTTCGCTGACTGTCATAACACTAGAGGCGTCTACAAGTGCATGCGCTTCTTTCACAGTTGCAATTTTTGACGTATTTAGTAATGCATTCCTTCTTGCGTTAACATCGAAACTTTCTTTTTTAGCGACGACAGTACCAGTATCAGTGCCATCATGTGTTATGTCTTTGTTTAATGCGAGTTGCATCATTTGAGATTGTGAAATAGGTACTCCACTAAATTCTAGATTGTCAACTCGTGATTTTGAATTTTTCATTACGATTGCGTCTTGCTCGTCTGCCAGTGCATTGCCTCGCGCTGATAATTGATTGCCGAACTCTCCGCTAAACTTCCCCTCATTTACTCGTTGATTTATCCTACTTGCCCAGTTGTTAGGGTTCCATTTGCCACCACGCCCTCTGTAGCTTCCACTCTGAATTTGTGCTGCGCGCTTGGCTCTTTCACCTGCAGTATATGTTTGATATTGTCCCAATCTTGTTTTCCCAAATCCTTCGACACCTTTCTTGCCAATCGATCCACCCCATTTATCGCCTAATGCGGTAATTTTTCCTCCAATATCTCCTACTCCATCCAGTGCTTTCTTTAACAGCCCTGGGACAACGAACAATGGCAATGCCATCACGGCAACTGCGACTATTTCTCCAAGTCTATCAGTACCTGCATCGGCCGTTCCCGCAAAAGTATTTTGGAGTATGCCTGAAGCCAAACTCGATATTCCAAAAACTAACGCCACAATTGGGAATAGCATTAGCATTGCTGTAAATGCTTTTTGCCATTTTTTGAACCAATCTTCAGTGTTTGGTAATAAAAACGCGACAAACGCTAGCGGAGAAAGGACGACCAGAAGGATTATAAGAGCTTGACGGGCTACTAATATGAACAATATCATAACTAGTGCTACAACAGCTGCTAATAGCACAGGTATGAGAGTTGCAAGTGAAGTCCACGCTATTGCGACTACGCCTACTACTGCAGTGGTACCTGCAAGTATACCTAAAGTAAGATCAGTAAACCTGTTACCAGTTGCAGAGAGATCAGTAAGTTCTGAGGTTTGGACAACAACACCAGTCGCGGTTCTTTCTATTCCTTCCAAAAAATCTTTCAATGACCAGCCAAGTATATTCGAAAGGTCAACAGCTATTTGACATATGTAATAGGACAAGTTAACTAAAATTGCAGCAATAATCAACCTAGGTAAGAGCTTTTTTATACCATAGTTAGTAATGCCAGCGCTTGTGAGTTGAGAGAAAATGATAACAAGGAACGCAATAACAAATACAACATTCGCAATATTCCGCATCGTACTCCAAGCTGTAAATGTTGCGCTGGTATTATCAACTACTCCAGGCTTTGTCTCTAGAAAATTACTCGCTAAGAATTTAAATGCTCCGTCAGCAATCTTTGCTAGGAAATTGGTCACTGGACAAATAATCCAGCCGATGCTTTCGATGGCGCAGGTAGTTTTGGTGTCATCACTTTTTGTTGATTCTTCTACAGCTGTTGCAATTTCTGGGTTTGCCAAGGCCCATTCTGCATACTTATCTACATATTGATCCATACCAGCTACAATATCTGAACATGTCGTTTCATATGTATTAGATCCTCTATCGCCTCCCGGGAAAAAGATTACCTTTGCTGTTTTTTTCATCGTACCAGCGAAAGCACCAGTTTCTATCGTTCCGTCGCGAGCAACCCATCTAATCTGCGTGTAGTTATATTGGTCGGCTGGATCGTATGATGCTCCTTCTATTGGTCCATTATTTATGCCTGGTATACAACTCTTAGCAAGTGAATCACGATAAAATCGATACCACTGGGCACCCGTAAGAGTCGGCTCTTTTATATATGCTTTAAAGCTATCACCTGTATCATAGGGACTGCCGTTTCCACCATTAATTCTTTGAAAATCTCCACTACCCCCTATACATGCCGTCACACTATTGCTCTGGTCATCAATACGTCGAAAACCAGAGTTGCATAGAACAACTATTGGGTCAAGATTTCCCAAACTTTCAAGGGCAGTCTTAATGAAGGAAGCACTATAGCAGCCAACTTCACCTGAGGAAATATTATAAACGCCTATTGCAGTCATCTGTTCCGAAGAAAGATTAGTTATCCCACCTTTTGGCGAAAACCAATCACCGCTTATTGCGCTAGACTCTTTGATAGCATTGTAAACAGAAACACCTCTTCCATCGTCATCGTGTAGATTACTTTGCTTCATACAGTATGCCAATGCATTGTAATATGAATATGATTTTATATCGCCCAAAAATATTTCGGCATCGGTTTGTGCTTCGGCTCGGGCGTTTGTAGATTGTAATATTGGTAGTGTTATTATTGGAACAAGTATAAGTAATAAAAGAAGAATAACCTTAGAATTTAAAAGTATGTTTTTCCAAAATTTGAATTTATGCTTCATCAACATATATGATTTAATTAAAGCATAAGAGTGTTTTTATTAAAAGCGTTATAACTAGATGCCAAACTTTTCTATTTAGCTATTTTTAATTTGTTCCGAGGGTAAGATTTGAGAGCTTAACCTTACCATCGACTTCGATAAATGTTGAGGTCGAGTTGATTCTTTCGCCTTTAACTTTTGTGCCATTGGTTAACTCTTCACCTACTCTATTTAGGTCAGCATTATCGTAGTCATGTTCTGTACTGCTAATTGTAACAGAACCATCCTTATTGACTGCAGATGAATTAATCTGTGTGAATTTACTTCCCCGCATATATGGCGTTTTGTCTTCTGGGGTAACATCTGGGAAAGAAGTTAGAAAATATAATTTCAAGGTCGTTTTATGTACTGATATCATTCTATTAACCCATTCAGCCATTACAGGATTTGATTTCCAATCTTTAACGAGAAGTGCATCGATGAATAATACATCGTACTTTTCAGCAATTTCTTCCGCAGAAGTTTCAAGACTCTTTCCGGATTTTCCAGCTTCAAATGCAGCTCGGGCATTTTCTAGAGTAGATCCAGCATTAAACCACTCTGTGGTGCGTCCATTTACGAAAGTTTCCATAAGGGCTTCTGGATCTGAAAGTAAGGAATCGTCTATTTCTAGGCTTTCGACAGTAGGCATTGCTTCAATTGCCTCTGCTGCAGCTGTAGTTGTCGTTATTGATTCAGTGGTGGCTGTTTGTGAAGGTTGAGCTGTTTCAACAGTAGTTGCGGTATCCTGAGCTATTTCAATATTAGTTGCAGTAGCTGGGCGATAATATTTTTTAATATTATTAATACTATGATTAATACCAAAACCAGCACCAACAACTTGACCAAAGAATGCTGCTATTGCGAATATTGTAAGAGCTCTTTCTTTTTTAGTAAGACCCTCTTTTTTTTCATGTTTAACATTTCCAACACCTGTTGCTTCTATGCTGTGAGCGTAATTACTTTCGAATGGTGCTAATGTCATAAAAGCGTTTCCTTGTATTTTTATGTGGCTACACGGAACTTTAATTGTTAAACTTGATTATATACTAAATAGTTAAAAAATGCAATAGATTATGGTTATTTTTATCATAAATACTTGCAGATAACTGATATTTATCGTATTTTATAAGTAGGTATGAAAATAAAACAAACAATATTAATCTTTGCGTTATTGTTAAGCGTCAGTGCTCTTTCGTTTGCTCATACAGCTTCTGCTGATACTTGTAATCCAGGTACAGATAATGAATATGAAACATCAATTATTCCTTGTAACACCGGTGATAAAAGTGGTATTGATGGTCTATTAAGATTAATTATTAATATTCTGACTGTTGGTGTTGGTGTGGCGGCCGTAGCTGGTATTGTCTATGGTTCTATATTATATGCTAGTGCTGCCGATAGTGCTGAACAGGTCAAAAAAGCTATAAGTATTATCACTAATGTTGTTATTGGATTGCTCGCTTATGCGTTCATGTATGCTTTCTTGAATTTTATAATTCCTGGAGGGTTGTTTACATGATGAAAAAAGTAAGTAATTGGATTATATCGATAACCATTATAATTTCAAGTGGAGGAGCGTTATTTGTGGCTATAACTCCACAACCAGCGTTTGCGGCCGATAAGCCCTGTAATAGTGGTTTTTTGGGATTCCCTGCTTGGTATGACGGACTAGTGAACGAGGCTACCTGTGATATCAAAAGTCCTAACGACCTCTCAGGTGGTCTAAGTCAATTTATTTGGCGCATTGTACTCAACGTTATAGAGATTGGCTTGATGGCGGCTGGATATATAGCAGTGTTCTTCATATTATATGGTGGGTTTCAGTATATGATTAGTGAAGGTTTGCCTGAAAAAGCAATCAAAGCAAAAGCTACATTATTGAACGCCGTTATAGGGCTAGTTATATCTATAGCTTCAGTTGCAATTATCAAATTTATCGTTAACGAAATTTTTAAATAATATGAAATTGCTTCAATATTTAGCGACAGAGAAAATTGATCCTGGCTCAATACCGACTTTGAATGCTAACGATGTATTTGCTAATGCATTGAATATTGTCTATATGATAGCTGGTGCTGTTGTGGTGTTTGTCATTATTTTTGCTGGGTTTACATATGTCACAGCTAATGGCGATGCTGCGAAGATATCTCATGCCAAAAATGAAATATTATACGCTATAGTTGGACTAGTAGTAGTTATCTTAGCTTTTGTTATCACGCAGTTTGTAATAGGGAGGTTTTAATGAATCCCGTTAAAGGCTTAACCAGCACCATGAGATATAAACAGAGTATAATAAAGGAAGACATGACTATTTGTAATACTAAATTATATTGGGGACTCTAACGGGATGAAACGAATCAAATATATATTATTAACTCTGGGAATTATTGCGGGTTTTGGTTTAGCTATCTTGCCGTTGACAGTCAGCGCTATTAGCACATGTGATGTTGACCCAAATTCTGTTATTTGTAAAAGCGAAGAAAAAGATGATGTTATTA
>Ga0247842_10004332_pt1 | contig 17930 bp, 25 predicted proteins | sample LaCruzMarch2015__3_FD_192411 | JGI IMG/M metagenome (GOLD analysis project Ga0247842, IMG submission 192411) | Freshwater microbial communities from meromictic Lake La Cruz, Castile-La Mancha, Spain - LaCruzMarch2015_19m | ecosystem: Environmental > Aquatic > Freshwater > Lake | place: Spain...
GGCGAAGTTGCGCGGAGATCGAACTTTCCCCATCCCCCGTAATAGAAGCGATCTCTTCCAAAGTCCTCCATCGTCCATCGCTCATGCACTGATACACCCTTCCGATCTGGCGCGTCAGCCGGTCTTTATCCGCTGCTGGGTCGTACACCGGACCGTTAAACCTAGCTTTCAGGATCTCCATAACGTCCTCCTTGGTGCGGGGCCCGTGGAGCGCCAAAGGGGTTGGCAACTCCACGACCAAGGGTGGCCCCGCTACTTCTTGGTTTTCTCTTCCGATGCGTTCAAGGCTTGCTTGATCAACAACCCGCCATCCACTCCGAATTCCTTCACAGTCTTCTTAAAGGCCGCTTCGTCCATACCGTTCCAGTCAAAGCAGATCTTGTTCAGAAAGCACTCCAAGATCAGCCCAAGGCATTGCTCCATGGACATCGAATTGATCGCTTTCGCAAGCAACGGGCCGGTCTTGTATCCGCGCCGCTCAAGGATTTCGTTGGTTCGGTCACTGGCATCGAACACTTCGCGCGCTGCAGTCTGAAGGATGTAAAGACTCTTAAAGCCAGCTTCTACCTTCCCGACGATCTCACCCGCCGCATTGCTAAAAGCCACTTCCAAAGCCTTCTCTTTCCGGATCTCCGCTTCTTTCTCTTCCGGAGTCTTTTCTTTCGGGCGCGACTCCACAACCCGTTCCATGAACTTGTATCCAGCTTCGCACATCAAAGCATCCGCGACAGAGCGTTTGACGATCTGGCGCGGTTTCCCTTTTCCATCGCAAGCGATCAAGATGTCCACGCTTTTAAGACCAACCAGCAATTCCTTATAGGTCCGTTTCTTTTTGTCGTGTTCGCAGACATCCGAAAGCTCGTAATGGTTGCAAGTGCTCATGTCAGACACGTAAAAGATGCCCCTGCTTTTTTCAGCGGTCAAAATGGTGCAACCCTCTTGCTTGAACTTTCCGGTCTTGTTCTTCCAGTTCTCCTCTTTCTTGGACTTGAAACAATCGGGGTCCGTGCACACGTCTGCACTTTTAATGTCCGCGAAGAGCTCAGGCTCATTTCCGGTGCGTTTGGGGCATGAGGCGCAGGAAGGCACCCCGGGAAGCGTCAGGCATTCGTTCTTGGTGTCAAACGGGGCTCCGGCGAGGGTGAGGGTGTAATTCTCTTTCAGGAACTCCACGGCTTGACGGTAGGGCAAAGGGCCTTCTCCGTAACGGCCTTCCAAAACAGTCTTGGCAGCTTTGGCTTGGAGGGTTTCGGGGATACGGGCGAGGAGAAGGGCCACGCTCGGGCTGATGGTGTCCTTTAAAAACGCCGACTTAACTACTTGCGTTAAGGCGCAAAGTTTCAACCGGCCGTACACATACGACCGACTTTTCCCGATCTTCGCGGCAATGGCATCGGCACCGGCATAACCGTGCTTTGTCATCAGGGCTTCATAGCCTTCCGCCTCTTCCATAGGGTGAAGGTCTGCCCGTTGAAGGTTTTCGATCACCTGAATTTCAACCGCTTCCTTATCTGTCAGCTTCAAAACAACCGCCGGGATCTCCTTAAGACCTGCTTCCTTGGAGGCTCTAAAACGCCTTTCGCCAGCTACGATCTCGTATACGTCAGAAGCGGGGACCACTTCGCGCACGAGGATAGGTTGAAGGACTCCATGCTTCCGGATGCTTTCGGCCAGTTCCTTGATGGCTTCAGCGTCGAAATGCTTGCGGGGATTGGTGGTGGAGGGCTGGATCGAGGTCAACGGCAGGTTTTTCATACGTTCTCCTTAGTTTGAAAAAAAATTCCACAAGTGGTCATAAACTACTTATTGTCGGAAAGACTTTCCCCATGGCAGCACAACATCAAATGAACGATGCGCGAGGGGCGCGGGAATTCCTCCATGCGTATCTTTTCCGTGATCCACTTGCATAAAAAGCAGATCCCGGCTTCTGCTTTCCGCTTCGCTTCGTGCACCAACGCAAAACGCTTTTCTTCCGGAAGAGCCATGAATTCCTGCGCCAAAGCGTCCATTAAAGAGCCCCCCTACTGACTTCCCCTTTTTCTTGACCTTTTTCACCTTCCGAGGCAAAAAAAAGAGCCGAAGGCGTTTCTTCGGCTCCTTTGATAATGCGCTCTGGATGCAGTCTCCGCAGATAACTTAAGCGAAGGATCACATCTTTATTCAAATTCATTAAACGGTTGCTGATCTCTCCAAGCTCCTTTTCATCAGCACCCGCAAGATGCCCCCGGAAGATCTCTCTAAAACTAGCAAACTGCTCTGCGTTCCCGACCATGATTACCCCTTTTTCTCTTGGAAGAACGTGTGCGGTCCGATTACGGCGACTTTCTTGACCTTCCGTGGATCCCAGGACTTCGGGAATCCGAAGGCATTGAGGTTCTCGTAAAGAGTGGCTCCCTTAGTCATGTTGCTTTTCTCGCTCTTGGTCCAAGCTGTCCGGGCGACTTCCCGGAGATCTTGTTTCTTGACCTGCTTGTACCAGTCCGACTGTTTTGCGATAAAGGTGTCCAGATCCTTACGCCGCAATGTGGAAAACGCCTCCGGTGACCTCCGTCGCAAGACTTCCCCAACTGCCTGCATCCCGACGGGTCCCAAATTGCAGGCTTCCCCGATCAAGATCTTCACCGCTATCTCGGTCGGGATCTCCGCAAAAACGGCCGGACATGGCAAGGATAGGTTCAGGATGATGCTCAAGCACGCTGCGGACATAAGCGTTCGACTTGACAATCTTTTCCATGCGTTGAACGTACTTTGGAATTGCTCCGAGAATGCCGACCAGATACGCAAGATTTGCGTATTCCTTAGCCTGGTCGAGAATCCCATCGCATTCGCGGTAGTCTTCATGCTGCCGGTCCCTGTAGAAGTTTTTCCGAAGTCCCTTGGTTTTGTGTCCCATATCATGTTGCCCCCTTTTTTTCGCATGGTTAGAGAAATCCATTTTGGTGAATGGATTGATGCTTCTTGGGTGTTAGGAAAATATAAGCGGAGCCAAAATGATCTTCTTTCCGCTCTTTTATAAATCCGTTCTCCCGCATCCAGGTGGGATTACAAAGATTCCGTGATGATGGGATTGCTTTCTCTGACACGGACTCTTCCCTGCGGGAGTTTGTTGCTTGGTCGTTTGTGCAGCGGGGTAATGCGGAGACAAAAAAAGCGACAATGGTTTTTACCACTGACGCTTGCAAACTTTTTCTTAGCTGTTTTTGCGCTAAGTTATTGCCATCATTCCGACTAGATACATTATAGGCCCTACGGGAGATAAAAAAAAGAGGACGGACAAGACCTTGACGGAGTTCGCTTTGCGCGATTGTGGGTTTAGACACAACTTGCCCGCCTCCAAGATTTTGATTTTCCATTTGATTTCGCATCGGTATCTCCGTCAAGAGTTTTTGAAACACGATTTATTCTAGGACTCTTTTCGGCTCCGTCAAGTATTTTCTTTAACTTTTTCTTTTATGGAGTTCTTTTTTGATGGCGACAATTCCATTCCCCATGCGCTTGTATCCATTTTGAGCGGCCATCCAGCTCAGCTTGCATTTCTTTTTTCTTCGTATCTATCCATTCTCGATCTTCTCTTGCCCCAGAATCCTGCTCTTGAGATTGTTTTGCAAAACTACCCGGCTGATAAGGCATAACGCCATAAAATTTCGCCATGTTGAAAGTTTGATGGGTTAAAGGCATAGCGTCTTCGCAAGGCAAAAAGAGTTGGTCCTGTCTTTTGTGAGTCACTATTTGGATCCGAAGCCGCATTTCTTCATTCAATTTTCTTTGACCAGCAATGAGCTGCGTCAAATAAGGCGCGGAGATACAAAGCATACCAGCCACTTCAGCAAGATTTTTTAACTCGTGGTATTCCATGAACTGCTGAATCGCTTTTTTGTTGAGTTGATAAGGGTACATAACCCCTCCTTTTGGTTGAGATCGACTGAGATATCCATCAAGACCAATCTGAAATCAAATTATCATGGTCTTTAAAAACGGTGGAATTTTTGTTTACTTTAAATGTGGTTTGCTAATTCTAAGAAAGCAAGAAGGGGGACAACGAAAGAACGGAAGGAGATTACTATTGATAGATTAAACTCTATTATTACGGGCGATGCTTAATTTTTGAACGTAGCATTAGAACGTCTTTGGTGACGTTCGGATTGAAGGACTTGAAGGAAAGAAGATGGCCGACAACAAGATGACAGTTCAGGATCCGCCAGCCATCGCACAGGGTTATGAGGTTGTCCGTATCAAGCTCAAGCTCCGGAAAGAGCCAGAAAGGTTTCTTGTGATGAACTGTTAGGTTCTGACTGGATCCGCAGAGAGCGCATCGAGGATGCTGCTTTAAATGCTTCTCACGGACCTTTCCCCATTCCGGGGATCGCTTGGCGCCTTTGGGAAGCTTGCCCGATAGAACGTCCTGAAGGCGAAGCATCCAGTTATACAATGCCTTCATCCCCCGCCATATCCATCCAGAAGAGAAACATCGCATTGCAGAACATGCTTGCAAGATGGGACTCTCCTGTCTCCGGATCGATCTTCTCCCCTTTGAGGTATGCGACCCAATGGCGCGTCATAGCGTCCTGATACCTTTGCCGGCGGTTTGGCACCTTCTTCCAGTTATCAGCAGAATACTTGGCCGCTCCAAACATCAAGACCCGGACCACAGCTTCAAAAAACTCCCAGATCACGAGATGCCATTTCAGCTTCTGGGAGTCAAACTTAACTCCTTGCGTTAAGTCGTTCATAGCAGCACAGGGGAGTAGATCGTCATGGCCTTTTTGTTGCCGTTCAGAAGAAAGAACTGCTGTTTAGGCGGTTCGTATTCAAACCCTCCGGAAAGAGCAAAAGAGTTGTACCCGATCAAACTTCCGTTGGTGACGATCTTTCCGAATTTCTGCTCCTGATGCCAGTGCCCTATCAGGTTCAGATCCGCCGTGATGGCTTTGTCCCATTCGCTGACCTTTCTCCTGGCCGGGATCAGTAGCCCCCCCACCCCTCCGCTATACCGTATTTGATGGCCGTGCATCATCCGGATATTCATTCCGTAGATCTTGAGGTAAAGCAATGGGGAGGACGAAATCACGAATTCAATGTCTTTGTTGTCGTGGAAATATTTTGCGAGATGATGATACATGTAATACTCAAGGCTGTTCCCCATCTCAGTCGAGAAACGCATCTTGTCCGTGATCCTTGAGTGATTCCCCGGAACGCAGCAGATCGTCAGCTTCAGATGCTGAACATGCGCCTGGATGAATTCAATCGCGCCCGCAATAAGCTCTTCGGCGTACATGATGGCATCCATAGGCCGTAAAAGGGCGTTCTCCATGTTCTCCTCATGGATATTCCCCGTGATAAAATCCCCGCCAAGGCAAATGACTAGCCGATCGATCTCAGTATCCCTTCGGTACATCCGGAGAAACTTCACGATCCGGTTCGCTAGATACTCCACGCGCTTTTTGGCTTCTTCGAGGTTGAAGTTGTTCAGACCGTTGATCGCGCTCGAACGGACTTCTTCTTCCAGATGCCAATCCGACCACATGGTGACTGCCGTAGAAACGCTCCGGGACGTAGGCTCAACGAATGGGATCTTGTGAGAAGAAACATCATGCAGGCATTTCAGGTGAGCGAGTTCTTTTTGGAGTTTTTCAAAATTCCGAAGAAGCGTTTCATGGGCGGTCTTGGACTGTTTCCGTTCGCGTGTGGCCTGGCGCATCTCAAGCTCTGATTTCAGATCCGCCGGACCGTCTTTATAAAAGGTCAACCCGCAGCCTTTGCACAAGAACCGCTCCCCTCGCGCCCCGTGACCATTTTTGACGATCATCGGACTTTTGCAAGAGGGACAGTGCATAAGGCTCCTTTCGGTTAATAGAACATCCACCCGTAGAGACGAACGTGATCGTAGATCAAGCGCCGTTCAAACTCTGGCGTAGGTACTTCGGTATCCCCCATTGCCTCATAAAGCATCTCGTCGCATCGTTCCCGTGGGAATAGATGCGCTCCGTAAGCGCGATCGTGAGCAACTGCGGCCTGAGAATACGGACCGTCTTTTTGCAATATAAAACCTAATATTTCCGGGATAGAGGCAAAGTCAGTCTCGTACCCGGCCTCAACGGAAATAACGTCACCGTTGCTTGCCGTGTAGGTGAACGGCTCATGGATGATCCAAGTCTCTTTGATCCCGTCATGCTTCCAGATCCAGAGCGTGTACCATTTCCGCACCTTGATCCTCGTGAGTTTCTTCTGAGCAATCAGCGGTCCCGAGAAGTTCCCCATATCAGAATTCCTTTTTATTTACGAAGCCGTAGTACGTTTCCCCGGTCTGGTCGTCGCGGAACGATCGGTATCTCGTCCCGCTAACGAGCCAAAGAAATCCATGTCCGATACGTTTGAGCCAGTTCATTTTTTTTGAGACTTTGCGGCTATCGTCGCTCCTGCTACCACGAGCTGAACAAATGCCGATTTGAGCTGTTCCTGCTGTTCCGGCGTGAAACTCCCCCAGACGTTCTTTCCAGCCGTCACCAAGCCATCGATCTTTTCTTTCGGCATGGCGATTGCTTTTTCAATGCCAAGCACTAAATTCCCCGGAGCGTCATGGATCACGGAATTAATATCTTCTTTGCTCGGTATCCCCATAAATCCCATAATTCAATCCTCCACTTGTATGCCGCCGAGGCCCTCGTATATTCCGTGGCCTGAGAGGCGTTCCGTCATTGGCCGGGGGCAGGTCTTACAGCGCTCCGGCAGATCATTCATCGTATGGATGAAATAATGATAAAGGCATTTCTCGCAAAACCTCGGCGCCTTCATCTCTCCATCCACGGCTCACCCCTTCTTTTCGAGCATCCTCAAGAGATTCGACATCCCGACTTCGATCTTCTCAGAAAGAGAATCGACCTTTTTTTCGAGACGAGACGTATCGCGCTCAGCGACTTCGTGAAGGATTTTGCAGACGTTTTTGCAAACAAAATCATCCTTCATGGTCTTCTCGGATAACTTGATCTTCTCGTCAGTTTTCTCTCTCTCTTTCGCGAGTGAGTCCCTGAGCATCCAAGCCACGCCTATGAGATTCACCACAACAGCAACGAAAACCCCGATCATTTGCCAGTCCATTATTCCCCCACCGCGCACGCGCCATTATCCGAGAACGTGACGGGTTTTAGAGGAACAAGCGGAACATAAGCGGGATTGACCGTGGCAAGCACCGTCTGGATCGTGGAAGAAACTTCAAAGAGTTTTTGACAGTCTGTGCCGTACTTCGTAAGGATCTGCGAGGCCGTGGCGTTCGGGTTACGCCATACCCGATTAAAAAGAGCTGTATGCTTTGCCTCAAGTTGTTGAGCGATCAGCGAGCTTTCCGCTATCGCTTTTCGGTATTCAACGTCCACGGCATCTTCCATCGGCGTCCCTGTGGTGATGATTGCACCGAAGGCAATCGTCGTTACATACAAAATTGCAAATGTAAAGATACCGAGTTTCCTATACATATATCCTCCGTTAGTCCACTTGCCCGAATACGTCAATGGCTTGTGCGATTTCCATGTTATCCACGAACAGCGTGTTCGCTTCGTCTGCGTTCTCGACCGTAAAAATTAAACCCGTGATTGCTCCCTTTTCCTCGTCCGTGAGGTGAGCGACGGAATAGTTCTGTGGCTCCCAAGTGTCCACGGCGTGAATGTTCGGAGTGTATTCGTCAATAATGACTTGCGTAGGGGTGAGATATTTTATAATTGCGACACCGCTTCCGCCCGATCCGCCGACACCTGCGACCGTTGGCGTGCTTTCATAGGCCGATGGAGCGCCACCGCCACCCCCGCCATGATACGCCAAACCATTTTGTGCGAAAATATCTCCCGCTGTACGCCCGCCGTTACCGCCTCCATACGCTCCGCCATAACCCTCCACGCCATCATAATAAGATGCACCGCCACCGCCTCCGCCAAAGAAAACGCCCGAAAGAATACTGCTTTCCGCACCGTCACCACCCGCCCCAGATGTTGTCGGCGGATTATTTAGTTCATCGCCAGTTCCGTTATGCCCCGCCTCGCCGTAGCCTCCACCGCCCCCCGATGGATAGTTCCCTCCTACGAATGCTCCGTTACCGCCTCCTATGTGTCCCTGTCCAGAAGGCGTAGCCGTTCCGCCAAAGGTTTCGGAGTTTGAATAGGCACCGCCCGCACCAGAAGAGCCTCCATCGTTCCCGTAAATGACCCCTGTGTTTCCTGTGTTCGCACCGCCTCCCCCGCCGTTTGCCGTGAGAGTTGAAAGCGTCGTGTCTCCGCCGTCGCTTGCGTTGTATTCACCGCCCCCTGTTGTGATTGCAGAACCCGCCCCGCCTTGCCCGATTGTTATGGTATGCGTTCCCGCTGTGATGGCAAAAGAGTTGTCGTAAAGAACACCGCCCGCACCCCCGCCCCCGCAAGCACCTCCACCGCCTCCCGCCAATAGTTCCACCTCTGCGTCAAGAGTTGTTCCTGTCGTAAGCGTCCCGTCAGTATAAAAAACTCTGTATGTGTAATCCCCATCCACCCAAGTCGAAGGCACCACCGTTTTTAGAAGTCCACCCGCCCAAGATATTGACGAGTTTCCGTTTGATATTGTGAGCGTGTTTCCATTCCCCGAAAAATCGGAAATACTCGTCCCTGTTCCTTCGGACAAATTCCATCCACCAATAAGACCGCTTGCGAACACGGGAGCCGTGGCAGTTCCGTAAACCCCTTTGCCTCCGTTATACAGGATATTTATTTCTGATTCGCTTAACGCTCTGTTCCATATCGCCACTTGTGAGATATCTCCAAGAAAAGGATACCCCGTCGCCCAGACCATATCCCCGATGTGCAAGTCGCTTGTCAAGACTTCGAGCGTTGTCCCGCTTGAAGTACCCTGTAAAACTCCGTCAACGTACATTTTTAAATAATTCCCGTCATAGGTCAGAGTTCCAAGATGCCAAACGCCATCAAGCACAGAAGCCAAGGAATTTATTGCATTCGCTCCGCTTCCTGTTTCTGTGTAGAGAGTCCCGTCCGTTCGGATATCTAAAAGGGTAATGACGTTCCCTGCGATCGCTTGCCCCCATGATGCAATCGTGGAATGGTCTTGAGTGTAGGACGTTGCTTTGAACCATGCCGTCAGCGAGTACGTTGCGTTTCCTAGTGGAATATTTGTAACGCTTCCGCTAACCCAATCCCCATAAGTCCCGCCAAACGTCAAAGCGGGTTTTGTCTGCTCTAGTCCTTCGTTCGGTTTCACCTTCCCCGCAACCCACGCCCCGCCAGTTGCCGTTCCCGTATTGCCTCCGATTGAATCGGTGATGGTCGTTCCAGTTCCTTCGTTAAAATCCCAAGAGTGAACAAGCCCAGAATTGAAAGGAGACACAAAATTATCGGCGTGCATTCCACGCCCGCCGTTGAATAACTCCCCGACCTCTTGAGCCGATAAAGTTCTGCTCCAAATGTTCATAGAGTCCATAGTCGCATTAAGATACGCCTCGAATCCTTCCGTAGTTCCTAACCCCCACGACATTCCGATATAATCAAGCGGGGGCAAGTCCGAAAGAGTTTTCGTCCCTTGAGCGACGCCATCTTTGTAATATTCCAGAGTCGTGCTATTGAACGTCAGAGTAATCATGTGCCATCCAGAAAAGTCTCCCGCCGTCCATGTGACCTGTTCTGGGAATGTCGTTGACCCTTGATATATTCCTCCGTCGGAATACCAATACATATATCTCGTAACGCCGTTATCAAAGCACCCGCCAAGGACGCTGTAAGTCGTGTAGTCTTTCACCCACACGTTAATCGTTGCGGTCGTTCCAAAAGTAACTCTGCTCGTAAGTGTGACGTAATTATTTCCTGTAAAATCCAAGGCCACGGCATCGGGAACCGTCCCGCCCGCCGTTGAATAACTCCCCGACCCGACAAGTCCTAGCTTGATATTCTCGCCCGTCCTACTCGCCCGCATATCAAACTTTAAATTCTTGACCCCTGTTAGGTCAGAGACAGGAGACAAAGCCTTTTGCATCGTGCTTCCGAGTGCGGAGGCGCTTGCAATAGCCTTCAAGGAATAGGAGCCTTGCGTTTTGATTGTGCCTTCAGAGTAGGATTGAAACGTGGACGGGGAATCGGAAACGTAAGCCGCTTGAGCCGCCCCGTTCGTGGCGTACTCCATGTTGTCCATTTCAAGGTCGCCCGCATACGCTAATTGACAACCGAGAAGCAACGAAACAAGAATTATTGACAACCGCTTCATGCGTTCACCGTGTAATCGAATGTTACCGTGACCCTTGTGACCGTTCCGCTAACCGAAGTCGTTTGCCAAAAAATACCATTTCCCGCATCTATAACGGGATTTGTGAGTGTTGGATTGTTTGTGTTCTGCTCCGCCGGGGCAACGACATCATCAGAAACAGCGACGGTATCATTCTCCCAAAGTCCTCCCGTTATGCTTGTTCCACCTACCGCATACACATGAAACGCCGTTATAGTTATTGCTTCGGGCGTAGACCATACCAAGGCATCAGCGGAAGCCGTTGGATTTGTGATGATGAACGCTTTTGAATAGGTTACGTCTGGAACGGCGGTCAGATATCCCGCTTTGGAATGATCGCCCCATCCGTAGGCCGTGTCTGCGCTTGATCCCTGTGCCGATGTCGCAAACGCCGATCCGTCGCCGACATAATATCCCGCCGAAGTCCAAGGCGTCCCCGTGACGTACCCCATGCTGGTCCATGGCGTCCCCGTGACGTACCCAGCGGAGGCGTGGTTCCCCCATCCGTATGCGGTATTCCAGTTGGATGAGTTATTCGTGATCGATGTCCCCCACGCGGATCCCGTCGAAACCGGTAGCCCAGCACCCGGATAGACCATCGTGGACATACCATCCACTGTCTCCAGCGCCTTTTGGACTGTCGTGTCATTCTCAGAAAGATTGGTTGCAAACTGAGACGCATCGACGCGGATATCATCGCTTTTGATCTGATAATCCGCAAAAGCGGGAGCACAGAGAAGGAAAAAGGAGAGAACGAGACTAAGCTGCCACATAGATCGCGAGAATTTCATCCGCATAAGCGCCTCCTTTCGGAGCAACTCGAAATACAAAGCCGTCGAGAGTTGTTTTTTCCCAATAAGCAGCGGTAAGATCCGACTGATCGCCTTTTTTTGCAAGGCGACCGTTGAAAAATACGAGCACGCTTCCCTCGCGGAACTTCGGGAGTGTAAATTCTGTGCGAGTGCCGTTCCCCATAAAAGGGACTTGGGGCATGTAAGCGATCGGGTTCTTAAGATTTTGCGGGGTGGTTCCAGCCGCAGCGTTCGACCAGGCATTCATGATCATCGTTACTCCGTAGTTATGGGTCTCTGCGTCTTCGGTGTCCTGAAGGCTCCCGGTCAGCACAGCCACACCGGCGGCAATAAAAGCGGACCTGACAGCGGCAGCCAACAAATGCGCGGTCGTATAATCATTAGCCCAGCAAGTGATTTCCACAGTCCCGCTATCTAAACCACTCTCCCCGGAAAGGCTTTTAACCGGGGTGATCTCCGTGATGGTGTAGACAACCGCCGGAACGGAAGCTCCCTGAGGCATCCTTTTAGGATAAATACGAGTCCCGCAAAGCGAATAGATCGCGGCATCATTGGAAAGCACGGTGTAGATGTCGGCTTGCATCATGGTCAATTTCCCTTAACGATTCTGGAAATGTTTATGGCGAGAGCTGCTTTGAACTTTGCCTCTGCGCGTTCCCGGCTATTTTTGAAGGCCTGCTCGACGAAATGAATGGCTTTGACGAACTTCGTTCCAAACTCTTGAAACGTCCAGTAATAAGCATCCAAACCTTGTAGCCCAAATTTCTTATTGGCAACTTTCTGAAGTTTCTTGCCGTGCCGGACGCCGAAAATGACGTTCTCGCGGAAGGGATTAGGTTTACTCATGCCCTTGATATACATTGCTTTCCGGAGTCTTCCGGTATTTTCAGGAGCAAGAAGCTGAGCTTCTTTTCTAACTTCGCGCGCGCCGGCCACGAGAGCCCCCTTTAGCGCTTTTTTCGCGATCTTCGGACCAAGCTCAATGAGTTTTTTTTCAAGCTCTTTCAACCCGGTCACCTGAATGGAGAACATTTCAGGCATTGATCACCCCTTCAGAACACATCAACTGAAGCTCTTGATGCTTTTCTTCTTTGTCGATGACGTTCTGGATGACGTAGGTTTTGGAGTTGTACTCGGCTTTCATTCCAGGAAGGACTGAATTTAAATAGCGGATACGGATACGGACTGAAACGGAACTCTGCACCTGCTGCTGGGCCCAGAACTCACGTCCATTAAGAGGCTCTACGGCCGCCCAGACGGTCGCAAGCTCTTCCCAGGTCATAAGGGGTGCCCCGAACTCATCCACGGCGGGACTTCCCGCGACTTGGCGGGAGATTTTGACCCGCTTTTTTAGATCCCCAGAACGCATTTAGATCCCCATCTCCAACCGGTACGGCGCGAGAAGATTCACCAACGTCTGGTTCGCGCTGAGCGGTTTTTCGACCTGCGCTTCACGGTTTTCGTACATATCTGCGATCTGCAAAAGCATAGCGATCCGGATCGTGTCAGGGAGCGGCTCCGGCACGTTAGGGCTATCACCCGGGTCACAATACCCAGCGGTAAAAAGAACCCTTACGGAATCCCCGGATCTAAAAGTCTCCGGCCAGGAACCTATGGGAGTAATTAATGCAGGCGCTGAATCGCTGACTATATATTCTGAGCGATCTAATGTTTGCTCAACGTTATCAGCATCAAGATATTTAATCGAGGTGACGGTGAGCACCGGCGCGGGAAGCAGGATAGGGGTATTATTCCCCGGGAATTTATGTCGCCTAAACTCAACTGTTTGGACACCAATGAAGCGAAACAAATAATTTTCGCACATCTGACGGGAAGCGGTGATCAGGGATTTTATCAAGTTTTCTTCAGAAACTGAAAACTCGGCCCTCATGAACACGGAGGCTGCTTCAACGGTGATCATTTCTTCCGGGGCGGTGATCAATTTCAGCATAAAGCCACCTCAAGTTTTATTTTATTGAAACACTCAAGCGCCGTGTCGCGTGTCGCGTTTATAACCTCCACCCCTTCGACTTTTAGATCCTCCGCAAGCTTCGGGAAGTTCTTACGCCAGGTGTGGATTGGCATATCTTTATTTAGCGGCCCGGGATGATCTCCGTGGTGATGGCTTTCTTTGTTCGGGCCTCTTTTACAATCAAGCCCGATAAGGATTATCTTTTTGGTACCGAATAAATACGCCAAATTAATCGCCTGGTAGCCGCTGTTGGCTCCGTAGTGGACCTTGCCCTTTCCCAAACCTTCCCCGCGATAACCTTCGACACGGTTCAGGCCGTATTTCTGGGAAGCCGGGAAATCTTGCGTCCATAACTCGCCTTTAAATTTCAAAAGAACATCGGGGATGTATCGATCCCACCACTCCCCGTCGCACGCATAAAGAACATCCGCCCAAAGAGCTTTTTGGTACGTCGTGTTGATGACTATGACGCGTCTTTCTTTGTCCTTTTCCCGCCAAACTTTGATTTTTTCGCAATCGTCTTCGGTGAGACTTGGACCACTGGCAATGACGGCCCATTCTCTTGGTGTTCGATTCCTGGAGTCAAAAAAAAAGCAGTGACAGGAACCACTAAAGCAGGGCCTGCGGTGTATTTTTCCGCAAGCCCTGCTTTAATGAGACTTTCCGCATAATCATCGTCAGCGTCCACAATCCGACCCTCCGGGACATTGCCAATTCCCTTTCGGGAGCTGCTAAATGGACGTTTGGCGATGATCTTCATGGCAGCTCCTTATACCGTCAGGTCGCCGTAGAGCACGGACGCAGGGCGAAGACCGCCGAGCACCCCGCGCTTTTCAGCCCGGATCGTGATGAGGTTCTGCTGGACGTTCGTATCGTCTTGCTCGAACATCTCAACTTCCACGGCCTGACGTTCGAGATACATGAACGCCATGTCGAACGCGCCGGCAAGAAGTTTGTCGGCGGTCATGCTGGGAGTCAGCGAGATAGGCTTACCCCAGATCGTCGGGACGATCGCACCAAACGGAGAACCGACGAGATAGTTCTTGTTCTCGTCTTTCAGACGTTCGATGGATCCCCACGTCGACGGGTTCATGATGACCCCGTTCGCGGGATACGACGCATTATCAAGAGCACGAACTGCACGATTGATGGAATCAATCGCGGTATCCCCAGAGGTCGGGGTGAACGCCGTAAAGTTCGGCGCTACCGTCATGCCCAAGAGGTTCTGACCATCTCCATTACCGGAGACGATCTGTGTTTCCTCTCGCAATTCAACACCGTAACGAAGACGGTTCTGAATGTACGCTAGGAGCGCCGGAGCATCGTCACGAATCTGCTTCGACACCTTTAAGAAATGAGCGATCGTGCGAACGGGCATGGAATAGCTCTCGAACGTCAAAACGCTCTCGGCTTTTTGAGCGCCTTCGGCAACTTCAGCGGCGTTATTCGTGAAAACAAGCTCACGAGTAAAATCAACTGCGTTGCTTACGGTTTTTCCGGAAGCGAGAAGATCACGCACGCGAAGCGCACGGAACGCACCGGGGATGATCCCGGGACGGCGATCCGGAGCTACGAGAACGTCACTGTTCTCGGCAGGACTTCCACTCTGGCCGGTGATGGTGTTGTTCTGTGCTCCGAACCCGTTCTTCAGGGTGATCCGGCACTTGTTCGTCTGCCCGGACGCGAAAGCCTTGTACGCGGGATCTTCAACGAGGATCTGCGCAAAGGACTTCGGGGCTTCCTTCCCGGCAAGGATCGAGCCGGTGAGTTTCTGCTCCAAAGCGACCAACTTATCCGCGCAAACCTGAACCTTCGCCGCCGCGGCTTCCGCTTTGGCCACCGCATCACGCACGCCGTCCTTATTACCGTTCTCTTGCTGCTGAACCATGACTTTCAAGGCTTCATGTGCCTGAGCCTGCGAGGCTTTGAAGGCCTCAAACGCGTTTTTCAATTCTTCGGGGTTCATAATGTTCTCCTTTTAGTTTTTTAGGGTTTTAATGACTTCGTTCCACGCATTTTCCTCGCCAGCATCACGCATGGCAGGCTCGGCGGCTTCGCGCACACCGGCTTTTTGGAAAATATCTTCCCGCTCCTTGCGGGAAAAACCTTCTCGGGCAAGCGCCATTTCCATGGTCCGTCTTGCCTGTGCTTTCGTCTGCTTCTCGACATCTTTTTTATCGCCCTGCTTTACTTCCACGATCTCATCGGCAAACCCGTATTCGACAGCATCGTCCGCGCCGATCCAGGTCTCGCCGTCCATCATTTTTGAGATCTTCTTTTCATCGACCGTGGCTTTACCGACGTATGCTGCAATAATGGCTTTGTCCAGCTGATCAAGAACATCAGCGTATTGACGCATGTCGTGCTTGTTGCCACAAAGGCATGCCCAAGCGTTATGGATCATTAAGAAACCAACTTTAGAAATCTTCACGGTATCCCCGGCCATAGCGATCACGGAGGCACCGGAAGCAGCAAGGCCAATGATATTGACTGTAACGTGACCTTTATGCTGAGCTAGAAGGTTATAGATGGTCGCGGACTCATAAACACTTCCCCCAGGAGAATTGATGTTTACAACAACGTCTTTATCCTCGCCTATGGAGCGAAGGGCAGCGGACATGCGCTTAGCCGTAAAGCCCTCTCCAAAGTAATCAGATCCAATGACATCGAAAATGTCGATAGACGCGGTTTCTTCTTTCTTTTCTGCGACGATCGTTTTGTCCCAACGAGACAAGATTCCGTCTTCAATCTTATTTTTTGTAAAATTCAAAGGTGCCGCATTAAGAAGCGAGTGGTTTCGTTTCATTTTGACGCCCTCCATTCTCAAGATGGATCAACTGTTGATCGATGAATAGCTTGTTTCCTGCTTTGTCCGGAGGTAATCCTTCCTGACTTCGGCATTCGTTCGGGGTCATGACTCCGCTGCGAATGGCAACCGAATAACCTTCATACCGTTCTTTTTCACTGCCTCTCAAAAGCTCATCAATGTCAAAGTCAGGCTCGATCACTTCGCGCTCTTCGATTTTCAGAAGTTGCGTCTGGATGCTGTCCTTGATCTTTTCGCGATACGGCGCGAGACCTAACTTGTACCACCCTCTTACGATCTCCGTGATCCCGGATCCCCAGACCGTCGAAGATGACATGTCGTGGATCAACACCGGCGGGACATCGAAGAAACGGCAGATGTCTTCCAGCTGGAACTTCCGGCTTTCCAAAAGCTGCACGTCTTTAGGGAGCATCGATGTCGGCGTGAACTTCATACCGGCTTCGAGCACCCGAAGAGCTTCTTCTTTCCCGTTCGTGATATCGTTGAAATTCTCTTTTAGCTTCTTGCGCTGGTCCGGGCTCAGGACCTTATCGATCTGGAGCACCCCACCCTGCTTAAATCCGCTATTCGCGATCCTGTTCACGCTCTCTTCCGCTCCGAGAGAAATACCCAGGCTGTTTCTTGCCTGGTCCAGCGGAGAAAGACCGATGATCCCGTTTCCAAAGAGCTTCAAGTGCCAGATATTTTCAGAAGTGTAAATATATGTCCGTGCATTCGCGGTGTATTTGTGAACGATGCTTCCGTCCGGATTAAGCACTGTCTCCACCTGAGAAGTCATCAGGGGAAGTAAAGAAATGATCTGGCCGGTCGAATCACGCTCGATTAGGGAATAAGCATTTCCCCGGAACGTGAGCTGGTAATACAAGGTTTCAAAGAACTCGCTGCGCGTTTGATACCGGTTCGGCTTCCAGCGAAGCAGCCGGTAAAGCGGATGCGACGTATTGAGCTGCTTATCAAGGATCTTTCCAGAAGCGTCACGCTTGATCGAAAAAAACTGGATTGGAAGTGAAGCCATGGTTTCGGCGGTCCTTCGCGCGCAAGCAAACGCCGAAGAAATCTGCAACGCCGTGTCATCGTTGACAGATTTTGTGGTCATTCTTCCGGATGTCGGCGTAAGATTCTGAGTCCCGGCATCTCTGCGAGTACCGCTTCCTGTGAAAAAACTGAAAATTGATCGTAGCAAGCGACCTCCTTATAGTGTCCCTATAGTAAATAGTGGTGAATGCGCCGTTTTTTTCACCTTTTCATGTACGGATTTTTTTACTTGAGGGAATGCGGAGGGAATTATCTTACGGTGATAGGGTCATTCAGGAAATCGTCAAAGCTGCCTTCACCTTCATCCAGGCCGGATAAAAGGCCGTTGGCCATGATCAGGGCTGTCATGTCGTCGATCTTATCGGCGCTTTTCTTTTTGTCCGGGGCCATGTTCATATTCGCGTCCGTGCGGGCAACGATGTTCGAGGCGCACCAAGTAAGAACAGGATCCCCGCCGTGACGGAACTTTCCGGAGTAATAGGTCTCTTCAAAGTTCTTCATCGCGGGATGATACGATTTCGGGCCCTGAATAAATTCTTTCATGTTGACCCCTTCAGCCGAGAGCTTTGAAGCGATCTGCGCAGCGTTCCATCGGTCGTAAGCCACTTCCACCATGTTGAAATTCTCTTGGGCCCACATGACCTTCTTGAAAATTTCGTCGTAGTCGGTGACATCGCCATCGGTTTCAAGCATGAAACCACCTCGGACCCATCCGGCATAAGGGACAAGGTTTCTCTGGACCCTGATCGCGACGGTTGTTTTCGGGACCCACCGCCAGCCGTGCGTGTATAAGATCCCATCTTTTTTCCATACAAGGCGGAAGGATGCAAGGTCCCGGGTACTTGCCAAGTCAAGGGCGCCATAGCAAGGCTCGCCTTTCAGATCGTCTAAAGGCACGGGACCGGCACAAGCCTTCCACTTCTGAAGATCGATCCAGCCATTCGCGGTGGAGCTTTGCCGGTTCATGCGCTTGATAAGAAATTCAGAGTGCCGGCTCGGCATGGACTTCGCTTCGGTGGCTTCTTTTCGGATGGCTTTC
>Ga0247842_10004333_pt1 | contig 17928 bp, 14 predicted proteins | sample LaCruzMarch2015__3_FD_192411 | JGI IMG/M metagenome (GOLD analysis project Ga0247842, IMG submission 192411) | Freshwater microbial communities from meromictic Lake La Cruz, Castile-La Mancha, Spain - LaCruzMarch2015_19m | ecosystem: Environmental > Aquatic > Freshwater > Lake | place: Spain...
TGAGATGAGTGAAGGCATCCGGACCTATACCCTGGTGCCGGAACCGGTGGGGAGCCGGCACACCGGAGCCAACAAAACCGGACCTGCACAGCATGGCGCCTACAACTCCTCAACTGAATATGATGTCACGATCCAGCGGATTCATCTTGTGCTCCCGCAGGAAGGAAATGAGACCGCACCCGTGTATATCGTGAAAAAGACCAGGACTGACAAGTATCTCTATCCGGATGGCGCGGAGTTTTTCTCGATCTCGACGACCGGGACATTTTATGTGCTCTACGGGCAGCGGGTCGAACGGGTTGTCACCGGTTCTGCAATAACCCTTGATCCCCGGTGGACGCTCTGCTCGCAACAAACCGGGATATCCGGGGAAGGCGGCACGATGGGAGAACTGAGACATACGGTTAAACTTGCGCGATCCTCGGAACGGATGCTGCAGGAGTACCTGATCACCACCGGGGCTCACATACAGGTTTACGAAGGGGCGGGAAGCAGCACGAGCCAGTGGAAGTCCCGCGACAGCACCGGGTGCAGCTGCTGAGTGAGTGGTGGAGAAAAACCATGAAAATCCATGTCCCTGGTGTGATTGCACTGCTGTGGCAGGTTTCGGCAGTACTTACCCTGCGTATTCTCAGGGTCTGCATCTATCCTCAAAAACGGTCGGAGAAAACAATGAAACTCTTGTGTGTTCCGGTCTTTGTTCTGGCAATGGCTCTCTTTACAGTATTACCTGTGTGTGCTGATGACAGCCAAGGTACGGTGTTGGGGGAGAACACCCGTGAATCATTTTTCATAACGATTGATCCAATCGGGGAACATTATTCAGGAGATATCATTCCCCTCCGGGGAACGACAAACCTGCCCCTTACGGAGAACCTTCGGGTCGAAGTGTATTCATCATCCTATCACCATAACAGAAACACAATCTTTTACGGGATATCCCGTGCAGTCCCGCTACAGCCCGGAAAGGATGCTGGCGTGAATTTCTGGTCAACCAACGTGGAGACGAAGAACTGGAGCCCGGATGAGTACCTTGTCACAGCGTTTCCCGACTCTGATACGGGGACGCACAATCGTGGCTATGCGGGAGAGGTGTATAACCTCCTCGCAGGGGATGACCGTCCGGCAGCAGATCCACTCGTGGCACATCCTGCTATTCTGCCTGTACCCATGCAGTCCATCGCGCAGGTGACACCGTCACAGACTACGCCACCACAACAAGCGCCGCATTCTGCTTTAATCACCCTTACTGCCACCGGGGGTGTGCTGATCCTCGCAGGATTGTGCCGTAACCGGAGGTTAACATGATCTTTTCGGGCAGTAAAAAATGGCACCGGTACCTTTTTGCGGTCACCGGGATTATTCTCATCTCGGGACTTGGATTACTCATCTGCTGTTGGGGAAATGCCGGTATTTCCGGGACGCGCGTGACGGATCACTCGGTGACGACCAGGTACATTATCCCGGCGGGAACATGGACGGGATTCCCCTACGAAAACAGAACGCCATTTTTCGGGGGAAGACCTGAACCGTCCGGGACTCCTCGTGATTCTGTTGATATCCGTGTTCCGGGGGGAATTTTGATGAATGATTTCCTTCAGATCCAGCCGGGAAACGATGAGATAACCGGGCACATATCCCACCCGGCTAACCTCACTGCACAAGAGATTGCGGGGAAATTTGTTCATCAGCAGGATACTCTGCAGGATTTTTCAGCAACAGTCGATATTGCCATGATATCCTACCCGAACGCGGACCGGTTCCAGGTACAGAAAAAGAACCCGTTCAGTTACCGTCTTGAGTATCTCCAGTCGGGAAGCGAACCGAGGGGAACGTTGATCATAACGGACGGCAGTGTTATCTGGTGGTACTCCCCGCTGACAAAAAAAGTCCACAGAACAACGCACTTTGATCCAAATGAGACATATTTCACCCAGAGAGATTACCAGAAGATGGTACGGGATCTTTTCGAGCAGCATCCCCATGCATTCAGCCTGAGCAGGAATAACTTCAGCAACAATTCTTATGTCGTGGAATTTTCCGCACAGCCGAAAGACCCATTCACGAACATTCCCGGTAATTACCAGAACGCCCGGGTCTGGATCGATATGGATACGTGGATTGCGAAAAAAATTGAACTGTACAACGACAGCGGACCTGCACCTGTTTCCGTGGAATACCGGGACATCCTGATAAACAGCAGCATTGCCGCCAGCCAATTCATTCTCGATCCCGGCAATGTGCCAAACCCTCCAATGGAATTCCGGCATCACGACCCGGTGATCTTTCTCTTCGAGCTGAAGAATGCCTATAACGTTCAGGGTTCAGCCCTTGTTGTGCCGGGGTATGTGCCGGAAGGCTATGCCTACAGCGGGGGTTACCAGACCTGGGACGGGACGATCCAGCTCTCGCTGGTCAACGGGAAACAGTCGATCAGTTACATTGATTCTCCTGTCATCGGCAAACCCCATACGGAACAGTTGGAAGTAAGGACCATTGAAGTTGCTCTCAACAGGAGCGTTGGCATTTTCAGGGAAGGTACGGACAAGAACCAGCTGGAGTGGATCAAGGACGGGCATGCCTACTCGCTTACCGGCATAGTGGGTGAAGATGAGATGATACGGATGGCAAAATCCCTGGTGCACGTGGACGATCAGCTCATAAAGACCCTTCCCCAGAAAGGGATCCAGATCGCAAAACCGCTGACAACCGATGAACTGACCTCCCTTATCATGCCGGAATCCTGGATTCGCAGCAATAACAACAGCACCACGCCGGGAATTATCGATATCCGGATGACTGCCAGCGGCTTTGCCGAGATGTTTGTCCCAAACCAGAAATACCCGTCATTTCTCGTGTACCGCAACACCGGCGCACACGAACGCGTTGCACTGTACCAGGTTCCTAAAACCATGTTTGCCGTGAACAATCCGGACCTCAATGAGGTGCGCCTGAACCATCCGGAATCGATGTTCCGGTACTTCCCGGACCTGGATGCGGTCTGGGCAGACCGGTGCAAATACGACCAGATCCCGTGTGCTGACAAGGAGGTAATCCCCGTTGAATAAACTTATATGGCTGGTGGTTTTCGCACTGGCAGTCTTTGTTGTTGTCGGCTGTATAGGATTTCCGGGACCGGGAAGTCCTGAAAAGTTACGGGCTACTGTCGTTCAACCCCTGAATGACACGTTCCAGAAAGTATCCCGGGAACCGATCCTGACACCGGTGTATCTTGGATCGCTCTCCTCTGCAAAAATGTTCTGCGGTGATGATCTGCGTGTACCGGAATATCTGCCCCCGGAATATTATTTCAGCCAGGGATCGGTATTTACCGGTACGCGGGAGAAAACCCAGCTGACTTTTAAAAAAGGGGCGGACGTAATTCATATCTTCCAGGGGGAATCTATCGAACCTGCTCCCTATTTTGTGATCAATGGGGAACCTGAACCGGTATCCATCCGGGAGATGGCGGGAGAATGGATTCCCGGACGTGATCCGGGGCAGGAAAAACCCTTCAACCAGATCCAGTGGAAAGACGCTCAGTATGCATATTGGATCCAGTCACCTCTGGATAAAAACGAAATGATAAAAATAGCCGGGTCACTCACACCCATTACTGATGAGCTTATCCGGCAAATCCCCGGACCGGAAACAGAGGGAAAACAAAAATGAATAAATTCTTCTGGCTGATCCCGGCAGCGCTTGCAGTTCTCATTATCGGCGGTTGTCTCCAAATCGGTGTCCATGATTCCGGTACAGTCCAGAATGTCTCCGCTCCCGGTTCTCCCGGTGAAGATCCCGCAAAAAAACCCTTACATGAGATGCCCGTCGATGAGATCGCAGCGGCATTTATCCGGCACAACGCCAATCTCTCCGGTTACTCCGCGACAGTGTACGAAACAGGGCAGACGGTTGCCGATGATGCCGAATACCGTTTATTTGTCCAGCGCCCGGACAGGTTCCGTGCGGAATATATACGGTCTGAGATCCACGGCAAAGGGACGATCGTTGTTGCAAATGGAACCGTCATATGGCGTTATGATCCAGATACCAAAAATGCCCGACCTGCCCTCATCGAAGATCCCAACAACACGTTCTTTGCGTGGAAGGATTGCCCGGCAATCGCGGCACGCATCCTGGAAAAATTTCCCGCCGTTATGAACGGAACGAAAAACCAGAGTGGCAGCAACACGGTCATCATCGAAGCGGCGATTGATGATCTCCCCACACAGTATTATCCAACAATTTTTAGCAGGTGCCGGATCTGGATCGATGAGGGATCCCTGATGCTGACCCGCATGGATCTGATCGGTGCATACAACGAAACCGTGCTGAGCGTCGCGTTCCAGGATATTTGCGTCAATCCCCCGCCACCGGAGGGGGGATTTGATTTCGAACCACCGCCCGGATCAACGATCTCCCCCTCCCTGTCAGATCTTGTTGCGCCTATGAACATCAGCTCGATATACCAGGCAAAACTCCGGTTCGGCACTGCATTCAGGCAACCTTCGGCACTCCCTGCAGGATATTCGTTCGGGTACTGCCTGCACTACCGGGACAGCGACGGGCGGGACTCGATCGTGTATTCCAACGGGACGGATGAACTGGTGTTTACCCAGGCGCTGACCGGTAGTGGTATGTCTGCCGTCATGCTCACGACAGAAGGTGTGCCAATCCAGGTCGGCAACCGGACAGGCACATACCGGTCTATGGCGGGAAAGAACCAGATCAACTGGCGGGAGGAGAACCTGTCATGTCAACTGACCGGGACACTCCCGCCGGCGGAACTGGTTCGCATTGCCCGTTCGCTTACGGCACCGGCACTCACGAACTTCTCACCGGAGGAGATCAAAGACCCGGAGATGATCGCTGCCATTGCCCTGCGGGATCCATCCGCACAAAAGATGGTGGATGCCGGCGGGGAAATTCTTGGTGTCGGGATGTTGATCAAGCGAGGTACAAAGAATGTCCCGGGTGGGATCTTCCCTGCATTGTCTATCCGGTATAACGGACTCCTCGTCGATTTCATGGTGGATCCGGTTACGCACACATCTGTGGGAAGAACCATTCAGGTGCCCAATAACGCGATGGTGCGGCATGTGGGTGACCAGACCGTGATCGAGTATGAGGGGGAGACCCTCTTCACGTTTGACCCGGCGGTGGGGGCGTAATGACACACCATCTCCGTCACATCTTCGGAGTCATCCTTCTCGCAGGCATTTTTGCACTTTCAGTACCTGCAGGTGCAGCTCCTCAATTATCATTGAGCACCATGACAACACACTCCCCGGCAGGTGAGGCATACATGCTCCAGGCGGGTCCCACCACTATTTCTCCCCAACTCTGTGAACCTCTGGATTTCTCCCGGATTCCTCCTGCACCGATCACAATTGATCCCATCAGCTGGCATAGTGTTGGTGAACCGTTCCTGATCACGGGAACGACACGTCTTCCCGCAGACCAGGAGATCCTCATCGAAGTCATGACGGAAGATTTCATGTCACTCAAATCAAGCCCAAAAATGATCTTCGGGCAGACCGGTACCGTGCGGAGCACGACAGACCCTGACGGTATCGGCAGGTGGGAATATCCGGTGAATACGAGTAGCTGGGTGCCGGACACGTATCTCGTTACCGTCACACCCGTATCAGAAGACGTAGTTTTGCATTCCACTGAACATTTCTATCTTCTCTCACCGGAGCATGCCACGGTGATCCGGCACCTCCCGGTGAAGGTCGATCCGGTTCCGTCCCATTATGACGGCGAGACGTTTCTCATCGGCGGCAACACGACATTACCCCTGGAAGAGGAACTGATCATCTCCATGACGCCGGGATCATTTCCCGGAAGGGATGACACCATGGCACCGTACGGCAACGCGACCATGGGCATGCTGGGAAAAACCCGTGTTGAACCTGGCGATCACGGGGTAAACCGGTGGACATTCACCCTGAATACCACAGGTGTATCCCCAGACACGTATCTCATCAACATTTTTTCCCCGGCAGGAGACCGTATCGGCAGCGGGTATTTCTTCCTTGACAACAATCCGCGCCGGGTCTGCCGCATTCTTGCAGTGCCGGTAACTCCCGGACGAATGCCGACCGTTGCCTCGCTGTCCGGAGGAATGGTGATCGGATCAATCCTCTGCGGGGCATTCATCATCACGAGGAGACACACATGAATAAACCAGATCGTATCGGCATTGTCCTGTTCATTCTGCTGCTCGCCAGTATCGCGGGTTCCGGGTGCGTCGACAACCCCGTTTCAGTAAACCAGACTGCCAGGAACAATATGTCATCGGTGGCACACATCCCACCTGATTATTCCCCTTTCCCGTCCATCCCGGATCCTAACACGGTGCCTGTCGCAACCGCCTACAACCAGACCCTCTCTACGTTCTGGAGTTTTACGATTGACGGACCGTACAGCACACAACCGAACTGGACAGGCGCAACTTTGGATCCCGAACCGGTCGTCCTCTACGACATTAATGGCAAACCGCAGTACTATGAATTTTACCTGCGGAACCGGGGAACGGTGCCGGGCTATTTCTGGACGGCGGCGAACAAGCTCATGGGTCACGTGGTCTTCCGGATCTACGAAGGTGCACCTGCCTACAACCATACCCGGATCGCCCAGGATGCAGCGCGTATCATCAGCGCCCGGTACCCTGCGTACCCGATCCTGTCGATCACACCCGCACTCTACAGCGGGGGGTATCCCCATCTCTGCGCCATGGTCATGGTCCGGAACACGACCTCCGGCAAAGACGAGCGAATTATTGTCGATACCTTCACGCAGGAGTGCGTCCCCGATCATCCATCCCCTGGCTACACAGGTCATGAATATGCCTGGTCCTACCTGGATTCGATCCCACTGGATGAATACCCTGCCCGTGTTGCACAGTGGGAGTTGCATGCCTCAAACACAACAGGAATTGTCGCATATGCGATGACACAGGGGATCGATACCCGGCTCCCGCTGTCGGAGAAGAATGCGAGTATCATCCGAGACTATTCGACAATATCCTCTCCCGATTCCGCGTTCCCCGAACCGGATCCGACACCGGATGTGCCGGATATCCGCCCGGTCACGGATGAGTTGATCGGGGAGAACGAGATACCGGTTGAGATCGCACGCGAGCATGCACGTGTGGTGCTCTGGCGGATCGTGATCGACAGACCGGACAGTTTTGCCTCACGGTCATGGAGAAATGCCAGCCTCGACGGGAACGATCCAGCGATCATCGAGGATTTTACCGGCAGGAGGCTGTATTATATCTTCGGCGTCCACCGCGACGGAATCCCGGTGAGCGGGATTATCGTCGATGCGAACAAAGGATTGTATTCCCACCCGTGGGGACTCGCGACTCCCGCCGGCGAATATGCGCTCGTGAACGCAACCCGTAAAGCCCGTGAACGGGCGGCACAGGAATTTCCCCAGGATACCGAGCGTTCACTCCGACCGGTCTATTCCCTCACCAACAACTGCTGTCATAATGTGACAGTGATGCTGGAAGTGGAGAACCCGCAGACCCACGCAGTTCACCGGATTCTTGTCGATACGTATACGATGACCAGCGCTGTTGAGACGGTGGACGTGGGGAACGGCAACGGTGTCGGTTCGTACCAGTCACTTTTTTCCGTCGTGACACCGGAGGATTTTGCGGATAACCTCGGACGATGGGAAACCGCCAATGCCGGGGTGAAAAATGTTACCGCATTTGCAGCAGCGGCAGGCATACACCCGGACATGCCACTCCGGGATTCGGAGATACAAGACCTTGGGACTCACCTGTTCCTTGCGGATACCCGGCATTTCGCGCTCCTTTTTGATCTTGTCCATCCGGCGCCCGGACCCCGTGCAACCCTTACGAAACAGGTGCAGGTCTGGCATGAACAGGCAGACTGGTTCTCAGGACTGTATGTTGACGGTGCGATGAGTGATGCAGAAATCTCCCGGCTTGCACACGATTATCTGCCATCCGGTTACCGGCTGGATATTTTCCCCATCCAGTGGTCTTCCGGAAATTACGGGTATTACCTGAACGTTACGGATGCAGATTACGCCCGGACGTTTTCCCTTCTCAAAGAAGACAGGAGCGTTTTCAACCGCGAACTGGAGTATAATATGGATTTCGTACAGGTGGTAAAAAGGGAAAACGGGATCATACGTATCCCGTTGGGAGTTTTATCTCCCATGGAGGCAAATGTCCTGAGGCTCGCTGAAAAGGGAGTGAATCTGACCCCGATGAAGATGGTGTATATCCAGTATGACACTCCCACCCAACCCGCAAAAGTACAAAGAGAAAAGGTTCTTTCCGAACTCAACACAGATGACCGGGTCCTGTTTGCGTTCAAGGAGTATGCCGGGTGAACAGCAGGGTATCCAGTTCGCGAAACAGATGGGCTCAGGTTTGGGAGATTGAGTGATTCCTATGGTCGACAAAACCACAAACACAGGAATGCAATGGATGAGATCCCCCATTCTCGCAGGGATAGGTGGAGGCATCCTCATCACCATTGTTCTTCATCTTGCAAGTAGGGGATGGCATGGGTTCGTCGAGTACAACTGGCGACTTTCGGGAATGTATACGGATTCCTATGTCGCCCTGATACTGCTGGGCTTCCTGTTCACCGGGGCATTATCTGTTTTTCTTATTGCGGAGCACACGATTACGAGAAAAAAGGTATTGTCGTCGGGCATCCTGTCGGGAATTATTGCCGGGATCGTGTTCAGCAGTTTGTTTCTTTACACGGATATTTGGCTGAATCCTGCGAATTATCCCCCGTTCCCGGGAGATTTTTTAAAACTCTGGACTTTTTTTAATAGTATCAGCAGCGGATGGTTCATTCTCGTGGGAATATCCGTACTCACCGGCATGATTGTTGGAACCATGGGTGCGCTGGCATCCGGTTTCCTCCAACAGAGGCTCGGCAAAACGACCGGTTCCGGAGAGGATGACGTGAAGAACGGAAACATAAACCGGACTGTCCTCTTTGCATTGTTCACCGTAATTCTCGCAATTTTAATAATACCACCGGTGATTGTTGCGATAGGAATCGAAGAGGGCGCAATCGCACAAGAACCCTATGGCCCGGTCAGTTTCGGGTCAGCCGGTCTTCCAGCCCTGCCGGATCAACCGGTTGGAGACGATCACGCTTCCAACGTTACCCGGTGGATGCAGCAGCATGCGGGACAGGAAGTGACTGCCGGGGAATACCTCGATATCACAAACCCCGGTTATCTTGATTCCCGACCGGAGGACGTCCGGGCAGCGTATTCCCGGATGAAAGTCCGGGTGCCGGATCTCAGCAACCCGGACCCGGGAGACGATAACAGGTCAACCGGAGGTATGCAGTATGGCAAGCGCAGCGTTGCCATCGCAGCGTTTGGTTACCGGGAGATAGCAGGAGATCCACACCCGGTATACCCCGCGAATTACACCGGACAATGCATTCTGAACGAGTCGATGATCTCCGTATCGAACGGGTTGGAGGGTCGGGAGATATCAGTTGGCAAATATCTGGAAACCGTCTGTCCGGAATATCTTGCCGGGATGACCGAATCACAAAAAGCACCGTTGTACACCATGTCCCAGACGGTGTCAAAAATTCCTGACCGGGATGAAACGGCTGCATTTGTTCCGCCGCTGTACGTTTCGAACACGAATATAGAGTACCATCCGGAATGGGTAAACCTGGGGATCTATGGATTCTTCGGGCTTGGTATCCTGGCAATCGGGTATGGAATGATGAGGAGATACCGGAAATGACAAAGAAGACAAATGCAGGAGAACATAGATCCAAAATGAACGTCTCAAAGTTCCCGTTTACCTGCCCAAAATGCGGGTATAAAGACCGGGAATTTCATCATGTCTGTCCTGAGTGTGGGCGTCCGTTCGTCCGGGATTTCGTGGATACCCAGATCCACCCGCGGGACCCGGATCCTACCGGGATCTATTCAGGAAAGTTCTGGGCAAGGGTCTTTATTGTACTTACACTGGGAGGACTTGCCTTGTACCTGCTTTTCTCATTTGGGCTCATGTAGAGGTTTTTGCAATGCAACATGACGAAGGAAGAAAAATGAAGGATGCAAAAGAGTTGATCCTCGGTGTCATGATCGCATTCACGTTGAGGTTAAACGCAACCAGCGAAACGAATGCCAGATCGGTACAAGAGAATGGCTGCTTTCCTGAACAGGGTACGGAAAACGGGATACGGTTGATTACGGGTCATCATCTCATACACCCGTTAACATCAGTTGGCAGATCCTCCGCAGACCCGCTCGCAAAAAAATCTCTTTCCCCGGGGTTATAATGATTATACCCTCATTTGATCTGTCATTGGTATTCGGAATTGTCCTTTTTACCGGCATCTTTCTGATCCTGTCACTCTGCGTTGCAGTCTGGGCGTCCGTATTGTTTTACCTCTTCGGGAAAATCCCGCAGAAAGGACTACAGATGATCCTTCCCGTTGTTGTCGCGCTCGTTTTCATCGCAGGGGAGATCCCGTTTAAGGCATTCCTGTATACGATACTTGGGGAGAACGAGTTTCTCATGTCGGGCCCATATATGAGCGTTTTTTCTGTCATTCCCTTTGCAACCATCCTCGCGATGGGAGTGATCGCACCGTTTCCGCTCATCCGCGAACATCTCACCCTGAAAAGACCGTGGTACGCAATCTTTGCTGCTTCAACGGTTGTGGGAACGTATATCTTCCTGCATAATTTTATCGTTGCATTCGGACCGCACCAGGAGACATCCCGGAATTTATCCTGGACCCCATATTTCCAGTCTGTTACCCTTTTCAGCCAGTTTCTTGAAGCGATAGTGATCGCTGCTGCGGTGTTTGGCGTGATCGTCTTCTTGCAGTACGCGAACCGCATGCTTGCCGGTAACCGGTTGAGACGGGGGATACTTGCGCTCGTTGCCATTATCCTCATCGTTCTCCTGCCTGCCACAGGCATCGGAGGATTTGCGCTCTTTCTCTGGCTGGTTATGCAGAAGATCCCCGGAAGAATAAATCCAGTGGTGATCTCCGTTGCTGCTGTCCTCCTGCTTGCCCTCACCGGAACAATGCTCTCCGGAATTTCTGGCATGGGAACGGTTGTCGATTATGCTGTTATCACGATGGCGATCATGGCGTTTGCCGTGCTGGTACCGTTCCTGTATCTTGCCCCGGGCATTGAGAGAAACTGGCAGCCCGTCATCCTTTTTACAGGGGCTGTTGCCGCCGATATCGTGCTGACACTCGTTGCTACCGTATTCGAGCTGGGCGAATGGCTGACGTCCGATCCGATTACGATCGTGACCTTTGCCGAAGGAGGAATTATCTTTGCCGCGTGTGCATACACCGCAGGACAATACCTTATCACTCACCGGAAATATCCATCGCTACCGGCAGAGGGTGGTGAAGTGTCATGAGCGGCAACCTGAAAACCCGGTATATCCGGTTACTTGCCGCCATTATCCTGCTCTTGCTGTGTGCAGGTCCCGTTCTGGCGACTGAAGAGACATGGATCAACTACCGCGATCTCGCAATGACCGATGATGGGGGATATGTTCTTGCCGGAACGCTGGAGACGGTGGTAGGCAATCGGGCGGATAATCCCCTCTACCGGGGGGATATATGCCTGGAAAGAAAAACCCCAAACGGTACTATCGTCTGGAGCCGGACGTTTGGCGGCGGGAAAAATGACGAAGTCCGGCGCATCATCCGCGTATCTGACGGAGGATTCCTGGTAATCGGGCAGACCGAATCGTTTGGAAAAGGGGCATGGGTCATCCGGACCGGTGCGGATGGCAGGGAGATGTGGAATAAAACCTTCGGAAAGAGCAGGATGGATTCCCTCAATGCGGCGGTCGAGATGCGAGGCGGGGGATTCGCATTGGCAGGTGCATCCGACGCTTTCAGTTCCCGGGGACAGGGAGCATGGCTCGTCAGGACCGATGCACAGGGAACCGAACTCTGGAACCGGACGTTCGGCGGCGACGTCCTGGACGTTGCACAATCGGTTGTTGAATATCCGTACGGCGGCATCGTGATCGCCGGCGTTACGAACACAGAGTCTGGATCACTGACCGATGCACTGTTGATCCGCACCGATAGTGCCGGAAATCCGGTGTGGGAAAAAACATTCGGGGGCAGTGGATCTGATGAAGCCATCTCGGTTGTGGCTACCCGTCAGGGAGAAATTGTTTTTACCGGCTCGACATTTACCCCGGGCTTAAGAGTGGAAGATCTGTGGGTCGTTAAGACGGATGGAGAAGGAAATGAGATCTGGAACCGGAAATTCAGCGGGGACGGATTGGAACGGGGGTTGGCAATTACCCACGCGCCTGACAACGGATTTCTCGTGCTGGAAATGGTGGCAGCAGACACATGGAAGATTAAACTGGTGAAACTGGATCCGGAAGGAGGCATCGTTTGGGAACAGGAATATACCGGGATCGAACCCGACACCAAGTCTGGCGGTATTTCCCTGACCCGGAATTCGAACGGGACGATCTTCCTTTCCGGACCGGGCACACCACGGGGGATTTGGTCGATCGAGACCACAGCCGATGGTACTGAGATCGGGCGGCGTGCCTTTGGCATAACGCCCCGGGAGGTTTCCCCTGTACCGGAAACAACGTGGAGAGAACCGTACGTCCAGAGCGGCTGGCTGGTCAGGACCGATACAAACGGTGCAGAACTCTGGAACACGACATTCGGTGATACCCGGATGCAGGATCCGTATTCTGTCAGGCAAACCGCTGACGGGGGATACATGGTTGCGGGATCGTCCATGAACGACGGTATGCATTCCGACGCGTGGCTGATCTTCTTCAATGACAAAGGACAGAGAACCGGGAGGGTCGTCGTCAGTTCTGATGGGCTCGCCGAGATCCGTTCAGCGCAGGTTTTGCCGGATGGCGGTTTTATCCTTGCAGGGAAACGCGATGCCTCCGGCTGGGAATCGGCAAAGATGATGCTCATCCGTACTGATAAAACCGGATCGAAACTCTGGGAGAAAGACCTGACGGATCTCCCGATTGGTGGCGGAGAATTTGTTTCCCGGACTTCTGATGGCGGATACATTGTGAGCGGGAGTTTCCTGTCACGCGAACATCGTTCCCCGGATGGTGTGATCCTGAAGACCAATGCCGATGGATCGATCTCCTGGAACCGGACGTTCGGCGGTCCCGGTCAGGACCACATCCCGGGTGCGGCTGAGACACCGGACGGGGGTTACATCGCGGTGCTGGCAACAACGGAAGGTGACCGGGTCGATACCTTCACGAGCTCGGCGACACTTATCCGGTTCGATAAAGAGGGGACAGTCGTATGGTCGCGTCCGATTACCGGGAGCGATCCGGTGGATCCGAGAATGATTTTATCCACGTCGGACGGCGGGTTCCTTGTCGCGGGATATACAATCAACGGCGATTCCCTTATCGGTCCGTGGATTGCGAAGACCGACGGATCGGGCAGTGTTCTCTGGCACCGGGTATGGGATTTCGGCACGTATGCCCTGAAAGGATCTGAGCAGGCGGTGGAAATCCCGGGCGGCGGATATGCAATGATCGGTGATAAAGGCGGGGATATCTGGCTCGTCCGGCTGGACAAGTCCGGGACTGAACTCTGGAATGCTACGTACGGTGGCTGGTCCGGGGAGAGTGCACGCTCCCTCCGGGTGACCCGTGACGGGGGATTCGTGATTGCCGGGACGACCACGTCATATCCTGTTACGGATATTGCACATTCCGAACGCGTGGTACCGCTGTTTATCCTGTTCACTACCATCCTCGCCGGCGGTGTGATCATCATGCTCCGGAAAGAGCTGAAACGGAGACGTGGTTAATCATGCAACAAAATCGCGTGATTCTGACAATACTTCTTAGTGCGCTGCTGCTGGCTGTAATGGTTTCAACCGTGATTGCAGCCGACACCGGGAACTCCCTTATGGATTCCCCCTCCAAAAGAGATTCCCGGAACCAGAGTCTTGGCTATTATGTCATGCACTGGCCTGACAATAATAATACCGGCATTTTCTTCGGCAGCGAGTTCATGGGATTGATTCACAACTATTCACTCTGTATACCCTTTAATGACACATCACGGAAATACTCCCGATATTCCGTTGTATCAGGTAACCGTACTCTTTTTTCGGACACATTACCCGATGCACCGGTTTCCGGGGAGTATGTTGAAGTTTTCCCCCGCCCGATCCAGATCCGGCAACCGGGACCTTCCATCAACGAATCGGTCAGGACATACCGTATTTATTGGCCTGACGACGGGGTGAAGGTGTATATTGATGGAGAATGCCGGGGAACCATAAATGAGTCGTCCTGCACGATAGAGATCCCGGGACGTAATGTCCCCGGGCATCCGGAGTATCCCAAAACGATAACATTCAGGTACCCAGATGGCAGCAGGGAGCAGTCCTTCTCTGTCGATATTCTTCCAGAGGTTGGAGGACTGACCGAGTATTACCTCTATTGGTCATCCCCCTTCATGTATCCGGCTGAACCTTCACGTGCCGGAATCCAGCACACCATTCCAGGTCCTCTCTGGGCTGACCGCTTCGATACGTACAACCTGAATTTCGCGCTCTCTTCGAGCGGGGACGGGACACTTGGTACTGAAGAAAACGGCATAGCAAGGATGTTTTCAGCGGATGGTACCCCGCTCTGGTCATATCATGTTCCCGGAAAGACCATGCTGGTCGCTGTGAGTAATGATGGATCGCTCTGTGCAATGGGAACCCGGAAAAATGTCTGGACTGTGGAAGAATCTACCGGGGAAGTACTCCTTGCACACCGGAATGGGACGATTCTCTGGAGAAAAGAGCTGGCTCACGGGGTTAACAGCGTATCACTATCGCCAGATGGATCGACCATTCTTGTTATGGACGGTCATACGATGGAACTATTTGATCGGACCGGTTCCAGAACCGGGAATTTCCCCATCGGTTACGCATGGTCTTTACCCGTTTCAGCGGACGGGAGATGGATCGTAACCTCCGGAACAGACTCGATTCAATATTTCGCCCGGAATGGAACAATCCTCTGGAGTTATCCGGTCAATACCACCAGGATCACGGATATTTCCCTCTCCGCCGATGGCAGCTCGGGTGCAGCAGCCAGCGATGACCACATGTATTATTTTACCCGTGATAAAGAGATCACCTGGCAGCGCCCGTCACAATACCGGATGACGGCTGTTTCGATATCTGCCGATGGCAGGTATCTTGCCGGTGCATCCCAGTACCGGCTTTTCTATTACGATTATTCAGGCAATCTCCTCTGGCACTATGAATACCCGGGGTATGTGACCGACGTTTCAATATCCGGGAATGGATCGGTTGTCGCCGCATTGCTGGCACCCGATCGTTCAGCACCAAATCACATGACATTGTTTGATACTGGTGGCCGGATACTTTGGGACTTCCAGGCGGAGGGAAAAGATCCTTACCTGTACCGGGTGGGGATGTCTTCGGACGGTAATTATCTCGCAGCAAACGCGGGAGGCACTATCTATTTCTTCAACCAATGGGGCAATGCGACGATCATCAAACCCACGGCTGCTCCGGTGGCTGCCATACTTTTGCCGGTGAATAATCAGACGACCCCCAGGGCTCCCACGACATATGCATCACAACCTGCACCGCTCCCGGACGCGCTTGTCATTCTTGCGATTGGATGTGTCAGTATAGTATGTACGATTCGAAGAAGGTTTAGACAATGAAAAAAATCATAATCCCGGGGATTTTATTCGTGATTGCGATGCTTATGACACCGGCAGGGGCTGCAGGAATTGATGAGATGCAGCGGGTGTATCCAGAGAACGATACAGTGGGGTATGTCCCGGTAGATATCATCGTCATTGATCCTGCGATAAAATCTGCAACGCCCGATCATGTCTTTCTGGTCCTGGATACGGAGGGGAAAAAGACCTATCTGGAGAATATTGATGCAGACATCGATATCCTGTATGCTGCCAACCCTGAGAAAGAAGCGAAGAAAGCAGGGCTGAAGGCAAGACTTAAACGCAATCTGGGACAAGTACCCGGTCGTATCTGAAACCAGACCGGGAAGCACGGGATACCCGACCTATGGGGGATCGGAGATTACAATCCGGTTTGCACCATCCGTCACCAGTATGCGGCTCACCGATGAAGAGAATGCCGCAATCCGTGAAAGTGCAGCCATCACAAACGAGGTATACGTAAAAAGTCACCCCACACAACCGACACCACTCCCGGCATCAATGGTCATCCTTGCTTTAGGGTGCATTCCCTTTATCGCAGCAATTCGAAAACAAAGGAGGGAGTAATCATGGAGAAAAAAATGAACGTTTTCGGTAAACGCTTCATAGTTGCATCAATGGTTGTTGTAACATTGTGGACTATGGTTTCGGTAGTCTCCGGAGTTCCTGTGTACGATTCGATCAATATCTCTTCATCCACCATCGAACAGGGACAGCCCTGGATGCTGAACGGATCAGCGCCGGGATACGAGAACGTTCAGGTCTGGATTTTTGGACCTGATGAGATACTGTTCTTATTACAAGGTGTGGAGACCGATGGTTCCTATACCTACTCACTGCCACCGAAACAAACCCGGGATATGACTCCCGGAAAGTATCATGCCATACTTCAGTTCCCCCATGAACAGGGCGTATATGATATCCAGGTGAAAGACTGGCAGGTGATTAATACAAAAAAGCCGGCAGCACAGCAGCAGATCTTTTCCCTCGTCCAGAGCGAAGTCACTCCCCTCAGCCCGTTTGCCTACGCACGTCTCATCCAGGCACTTGATGATCCGGCGGTCAATGACACGTACGCAGATATCACGTTTTCAATCATCCCCCCTCATTCAACGGAGTCCGCAATCATAAAACTCCTCATTTATATCATGTCATCCTCATTCAGGCTAAGCCCAAAGATTCCGGAAAGCATGCAGGAAGGCACGAACGGGATTGTCCACGTCATGGGGAACGACACAGGAAATAACACCGGGCGTTTTCCGGTCGACACTCCCCGTTGGCTCGCACATGAATATCTCATGAGTGCGGCAGCTGTCAATGGAAATGCAACCACCTCTACCCTCTCGTTGAATAGCGGATCGATCCACATCGATCCCATAGACAATCATTCCGTCAGAGACACGGTTACGATACCAGGAACACGCGTGCTTTCAGAAAACGATCCCCGTTATGTACAATTACTGTACCCCCCTCACATTCTTACCAAAGAAATAACCGGGCAACCTTCCTGTGGGGGTTCGGGCGGTCATGTCACGACAATCAACCGGACGTCACAAAATAACGGGTCATATGTTCTTAATACCAGCGGATGCTCTCCCGGTACCGGTATTGTTGCGGCATTTTCCAGATCGAGCCTTATTGGAGGAGATGCCAGACAATTTGAGATCTATCCGGATACCAACGCGAATTCCCGTCCGACACCAGGGATTTTTCTGACAAACCCGAATGAAACACCTCAGTTCTCCCCACCCCGACCAGCACCGTTGCCGCCAAAAATCTCGTTCGCTGCACGGGGACTCTGTACGGGTACATCTACATTCTTCAGGGGGGTTATATGAAAACATCGGAATTTTGCATCATCCTGCCCGTCCTGTTGCTGGCTTTTTTTATTATCATCCCCATCGTGACCGCAGAGACCAACTTCACGCCGTCAGAGACATGGAAGTATCCGGGTGTGCCCGAGCATCACATCCCGCCGGAATATTTTGCGAATTCAAAACCGGCGACTCCCCTCACCGATGCTGAGATGATTAACATCGTCATCTCCGGGCAGACGCTCGAACGGTTCACCGCGAAAGAACAACCGGGTATTCTTGCCCTTCCCCTTTCATACCTCGACTTTTCTGAAAATTTTGCCAATTCCTCATCATCCCCCACATGGCATTATGAA
>Ga0247842_10004335_pt1 | contig 17920 bp, 14 predicted proteins | sample LaCruzMarch2015__3_FD_192411 | JGI IMG/M metagenome (GOLD analysis project Ga0247842, IMG submission 192411) | Freshwater microbial communities from meromictic Lake La Cruz, Castile-La Mancha, Spain - LaCruzMarch2015_19m | ecosystem: Environmental > Aquatic > Freshwater > Lake | place: Spain...
TACTATCAGAAAATTTACAAAAATTCCTTGGACACCTACTCAATTAATATCAATGGGAACTGCTAGCCCAGAAATGCTTGCATATCTCTGGCTTTTAATACAATATAAGGGAAGCATGATAATTGCAGGAGGTACTGCTTCAGGTAAGACGACGTTATTAAATGCTGTTTGTTTTTTTATCCCCCCTGATGCAAGGGTTGTTTCTATAGAAGATACAAGAGAGTTAAGTTTATTCAGAGAAAATTGGCTTCCAAGTGTTTCAAGGTCTTCGATAGGCACGGGCGGTGTTGGAGAAGTAAGCTTATTCAGTCTGCTTAAAAGTTCGTTCAGGCAGGCTCCAGATTATGTTATTGTTGGTGAAGTTAGAGGAGAAGAAGCTAGTGTTTTATTTCAGGGAATGGCTTCTGGACATTCATCATTAAGCACGATTCATGCAGATTCTGTTGATACACTCATAAAAAGATTAGAAACCCCGCCGATAAATCTTCCTCCAACATTGATAAATACTGTCGATGTCGTAACTATTATGACCCATGCTTTAATTGGAAAACAGGAAACAAGAAAATTAAGAGAAATATCTGAGATTGTCAATGTAAGTGCAGATGGCATTGCAACGATAAACACCCCATTTATGTGGAATGCCCGAGAAAATGTTTTTTATTCAAAAAAGACAAATTCTGTTTTTGAAAAAATCTACAAAAAATTTGGGATTAATCCGGAAGAATTGAATAAAGAATTAAGAGCAAGAACCGCTCTCTTGAATGGTATGGCAAATAAGAAAATTTTCAGATTTGAAGAGGTTCAGACTATAATTAATAGATATCATCAAAATCCTGTTTCTGTCCTTAAAGAATTTGGCATTTCTGCGTGATTAAATAGTGCAATAACAAACTTTGAGAATTCATCAAGTTTATAAATATTTGAATTCTATTTATAATGCCTAATAAGGCTAAAAAAAGAGAAACTATGCAAGAATCAGATATTATCCTTCTAGAACAGGTTGTAGACAGTTTGAACTATTCTTTAAATGTTCTTGAGAACTCAATAAACAAAAAAGATCCTGAAGCGATAGATAATGCAAAGAAGGTAATACTGAAGATTCAAGAAAAAATATCTTATATCACCCGCGATTTATGACACTAAAACTTTTAAAAGCAAATGTAAAAAGAGAAAAAGAAATACTCTTGGAAATAAAGAATTTTTTCTATAAACTAAAATCAATGATGGCGCATCCCGAAGGTGATAAAGATATGGAAATGCTTTTGGAGAAGTCTATAAATTCACTTGTAAGTCAGCTTAAAATAATAAATAACTCAATACCCGGACTTCTTGAGAATATAGAACCGGAAAAAGTTAAACAAAGCTCAAAACAAGAGTCTTCTGAAAAAACCTTGAACTTAGAAAAATTACCAAAAAGTATTGAAAATATAAAAACCGAAAATCTAGTTTTAGATAAAGAAAAACTGGACTATTATATTGTTCTTTCAAACAAATTCTTTAAGAATTTTTCTGAGAATTTAATAAAAAAAGGATATTTTTCTAATATTAATTATGAACTTAGGAAAATAACTTCCCCGTATATACTTAAAAGTTATATCTCCATGCTTTTACTTACAGTAACACTCGCTTTTTTGTTGGGAATTATTTCTTTTGTTCCAATTTGGCTTCTTTCTTCTATTAGCATCTCTCTTGTAGTTCTTTTCTTTCTCCCAGTAATAGCATTTTTTTTAATGTATACTTATCCTTCTTCACAAAGAAAATCGCTTGAAAAAAGCATAAACCAGGAATTACCATTTGTGGTGATATATCTTGCGGCGATAGCAACTTCAGGAATAGAACCAAGTAAAATATTTAATGTTCTTGAAAGAACAAAAGATTATCCCGTCACACGAAGAGAGATAAAAAAACTTCTTAATTACATAAATTTTTATGGTTTTGATTTAGTCAGCGCTTTGAAAACATGCTCAAGAAATTGCCCCTCTGAGAAACTTTCACAGTTATTTAACGGGCTTAGCGCAACAATAACTTCTGGAGGAGAATTATCTGACTTTTTAAGCAAGCATGCAGATACACTTCTTTTTGATTATAAACTTGAAAGAGAAAAATATACCAGAACAGTAGAAACAATAATGAATATTTATATCAGTGTAGTAATTGCTGCCCCAATGATACTTATGATGGTTATGATTCTGATAAGTATGACTGATTCGGGAGGAGCTATAACCCCCACTATCCTCACTCTTATGACAATGGGTTTTGTGACAATTGTTAATTTAGTTTTTTTAATTGTCCTAAATTCAAAACAACCTAAATTTTAAAAAATAACATGAACATACTAAACCTAAAAAAACCTGAGATGATTGCCATAATCTCTGCATTAGCTATTGTAATAGTTTCATTTATCCTTTTCAAGGTTAACCTCATTGAAGATTTTACAAAGCCGTTATTAGACAAAAAAATGTTTTATTTTATTCTTGCAATTAGTCTTATTATTGGCGGTTTTCCTTTCTTAATTAATCTTGTATTAGAATCAAAGAGAGAAACAGATATTGAAGAAATGTTTCTTGAATTTTCAAGAGATTTAGTAGAGGGGGTTGAATCAGGGACGCCCATAAGTAAGACAATATTAAATTTGAGAACTAAAAATTATGGTTCATTAAATTTACATGTAAAAAAGTTATCTAACCAGATTGAATTGGGCATCCCTCTTAAAGATGCTTTTGATGTATTTTCAAGAGATATCAAAAGTGATGTTATAGGCAGGGCAATAACACTTATTAAAGAGGCAGAAAGGTCTGGGGGAGAAATTGAAAAAATTCTAAATTCAGTAGCATATTCTCTTAATCAAACCCAAGTCCTTAAAAAAGAAAGGCGTGCCGCGATTTCTTCTCTTGTTATGCAGGGATATATAATCTTTTTTATATTCTTGATTATAATGCTTGTGATGCAGTTCAAGATTCTACCCATTGTTTCTGAAATAGGACAGATTTCAACTGCTGATTCTGGAACAATCGGGCAAGATGATGCAAAACCAAATGCAAATGTTGTAACCCCCCAACAGATTTCAAATTCATTCCTCTATCTTATTTTGGTTCAAGGATTCTTTATTGGTATTATTGTAGGTAAGATTTCAGAAGGTAAAATAAAAGCAGGATTAAAACATTCTTTTATACTGGTTGCGATTTCAATTGTAGTATCCTCTGGCGCAAATGTATTCTTATCCTAAATGGGTAATATTTATAAATTCAATAAGCTTCTTTCAAAAATGAGGTGCAAAGTTCTTTTTAAATCGAATAGAGGCCAGAGCCATGTTGAAATGATTGTATCTTTTGTTTTATTTGTTAGCTTTGTTGTTTTTTTGTTGCTTATGTTTAATCCCCAAAAGTATACTCCTGTTAGTTATGGTTCTATTGACGGGGTTCAGACAAGTTTGATGAAAAATATTAGTGTAGAATATGATTATGCTTCTGTAATATTGGCTCCAGATTCTACTCTTCCTCCCGGAACTTGTTTTAAAATATGGTCTATAACCGGGATAAATAAAACATCTGCAGTCAAAAATAGCGTTGGCAGTCAAACATATTCTAATATCGGCGATGATGGTAAAATAACAATAAAATCCACCGATTCAGAGAGGTTTTATGAGATATACTCCTCAAATTTTTTCTCTGAATTAGAATCCGAATGTTCTGTCAACCCAGTCCAACTTACAAAATCAGAAGATTATTCTCTGGGTATTTTGACAACAAGAAGTGCGGTTCTTTATGAAAATATTGAAAAATTAAATAAGTCATACTATTTAGATTATAACGGACTGAAGAAAAATCTTGGGATAAAAAAGGATTTTTCATTCATAATAAGAAGAAATGAAGATATTTTGTTTGATACAACTTTAGAACAGCCAGAGAATATTAATATTTTGTCAAGAGAAATACCTTTTTTATCAATGAATAAAACGGGAAGTACAGAAAATCTTTTTATAAATTTGGGGGTTTGGTAAGAGATGATGAAAGAAAACTCGCACTCGCATTTTCATAATATTCAGAAGAAACTTAAATACAAATCTGCTCGCAAACCCATTTGTTGCTTTAATTCTAATTTTTCACAAATGAATTTGTTCGGCTCGAAACGTGGTTGGATTAGGGTAGTTGAGGCGTTTATTGCTATAATGATGATATTTGCTGCACTTTTGGTAATAATTTCTAAACAGAGCCAGCAAGAAGATTATAAGGAAGAAATAATTAAACTTCAGAGTTCAATAATAAGCCAAATAAGCCACGATGATAATTTAAGAAACGAAATCTTGGGCGATAACACAAACGGAACAGAAGAATATATTGCCAGCGCAATTCCCAACAACATTAATTTTTCTGTGAAGATTTGTAACTTCATGAATGTTTGTCCAAATCCGGTTAATTACTCTTATATTTTGGATAGAGAAGTATACTCAAATGAGGTTTTAATCGCTGCAAACCTTACGTATTTTAATGAGACTAATACAAAAAAATTAAAGATTTTCTTTTGGGAAGAAAAATGAGTTATAACTTTTTAAGTCACACTGCTGACCTCAAAGTTCTTGTCAAGGAAAAAGATATTAAAACTGCTTTTTCTAATTCTGCTTTTGCTCTTAAAGAAGCAATATGCGGAAAAATTAAAATCAAGCCAAAAATTATCAAAAAATTTAGTGTTAAGGGAGAAGATTTTGAAAGTTTGTTTTATAATTTTCTTGAAGAGTTCTTGTTTTTGCTTGATGCAAAAAGTTTTCTTTTTTCGAGGATTGAAAAATTTAAACTTGATGATGAAAATTTTAAGATTTTAGCAGAAGTTTCAGGAGATAAAGCAGAAAATTATAAGTTTAGTAACCCCGTTAAGGCAATAACTTATAACGATATGTTTGTCGGCAGGAAGGGAAAAAGTTTTATATGCCAGTTTGTTCTTGATGTTTGAAATACTTGATGAACATAAGGTATTTAAACTTCTTCTCCCTTATTGATTTATGAAATTTGACGAGAATCTTGCTGCAGTTCATGCATACCTCTGTGCGGATGGATATGTTATAAAAAATTCCCCAACTCAAAAATTAAAATATTACAGAATTGGATTTAGAAATAGGGATTTTACTCTACTTAAGGATTTTCAAAAAAGATTTAAAAATAGTTTTGGTGTAAGCCCCCATTTGGATAAAGGTGAAAGGTGTAGGCTTGGTTCAAGAGAGATATATGAAAAATTAACTAAAGAATTCGGCTCTTTTTATTCTTGGGAATGGAGAATGCCAAAATTAAATAGAAAATTAATGAAAATTTGGCTTAGGGCTTATTTTGATTGTGAGGGATGGGTTTTTTGTAAAAGTCATCAGAATAGGCATATCGGTGTAGATTGTGTTAATGAATTTGGGTTTAACCAAGTTGAAAACACTCTTAATCAAATTGGGATAAAAACAATCAGAAAGTTCAATAAAAAAAGGAGGATACATAGAATATTCATTTATGGAAAAGAGAATTTAAATAAGTTTTCAGAACAAATCGGATTTTTAAATCCTAAAAAATCTGAAAAATTAACAGAATCTTTAAATGATTTTGTAGTTTATGAATGGAATTTTCCTGAAGAAAGAAAAAAAGTTGAGAAGTTTGTTTTTAATATATTAAAGAATAAGATAAGGATTAAGAAACCACATTATGCCCGATTAATTTCAAAAGAAGAAAAGAATTTAAACAAATTAAGTAAACTAATGAAAGAATTTTATAATCTTAATTGTTATGTTAATAGAAGAATAAATGGTACTGGAACAATCTACTATGAACTTAGTATAAATAAAAAAGATGAAATAAAAAAACTAATAAACTTGGGTTTAATGCCTAACCTATTTAAAGATAAAAAAACTGATTAGAAAATGACTTATAAAGAACAACTCAAAAAAATATCTGAATTTGAATTTCAATTGTTAAAGACAGGTAAAATGAATGTACCCGTGAAGATATTTGTATCAGAAAAATTACTTGAAAGGGTAGAAGAAAATGCAATCAAGCAAATTGTTAATGTAGCTACGCTTCCTGGTATCGTAAAATATGCGATGGCTATGCCGGATATGCATTCTGGCTATGGCTTTCCAATAGGCGGAGTCGCTGCATTTGATTTGAAGAAAGGCGTAATTTCTCCTGGCGGGGTTGGATATGATATAAATTGTTCAGTAAGACTACTTAGAACAAATCTGAAAAAATCAGACTTAGACGAAAAAAGAAAAGAAGTAATAAATGCACTTTTCAATAATGTTCCTTCGGGGGTTGGTGAAAAAGGAAGAATAAGACTCTCTAAAGAAGAACTTGATGATGTTTTAATTAATGGAGCGAAATGGGCTGTAGAAAAAGGTTATGGGACTAAAGAAGATTATGAACATAGTGAAGAAGAAGGATGCATGCCTAATGCAAATCCTATTGATGTAAGCGTCCGTGCAAAAGCAAGGGGAATGCCTCAGCTTGGAAGCTTAGGTGCAGGAAATCATTTTTTGGAAGTTCAGACAGTTGAGAATATTTATGATAAATTAATAGCCAAGATTTTTGGGCTTGAGAAAGATCAGGTTACAATAATGATTCATTGCGGTTCTCGTGGATTAGGTCATCAGGTTGCTTCAGATTATATCAAGCTTATGGAAAAAGAATATGGATGGCCAAAAGAAGACCGTGAGCTGGTTTATGCTCCTATTGAAAGTGAATTAGGAAAAAAATATTTTTCAGCTATGTCATGTGCCGCTAATTTTGCATTTGCCAATAAGCAATTGATAACACATTGGGTAAGAGAGACAATGAAGAAAATATTTCCACAGTTCCAAGCAGAGGTTGTTTATGATGTCTGTCATAATATTGCAAAAATTGAAGAGCATTTTGTCAATGGAAAAAAGATAAAACTTTGCATTTGTAGAAAAGGCGCCACAAGAAGTTTTGGTCCGGGCAGAAGCGAAATTCCAATTGTTTATAGAAAAATAGGGCAGCCAGTTATAATTCCTGGAACAATGGGCACAGCAAGTTATATTCTTGTTGGAACAAAAAAAGCAGAAGAAATTACTTTTGGAAGCACTGCACACGGTGCAGGAAGAGTTGAATCAAGGACGCAGGCAAAAAGAGAACTTTCTGCTGAAAAGATAAAAAGCGAGTTAAGTCAAAAGGGGATAGAGCTTGTTTCAGGAAGCTATAAAGGAATTGTTGAAGAAGCGCCGGAAGTTTACAAGGATATAGATGAAGTTGTTCGTGTTTCTCATGAAGTAGGAATAGGAAATCTTGTTGCGAGAGTTGTCCCCATAGCAGTTATGAAAGGATAAGATTTTTGATAGAGGTAGATAATCTTCTGTATAAAAATATTTATAAGGGTATTAATCCTATAAAAAACAAAGGAAAAGATGGTAAACAAAAGAGCACAGATTACTATATTTATAATAATCGCAATACTTCTTGTTTTTGGTATTGGAATAATTTTTGTTGTAAAAAATTCTTTAAAAACTGTGACAGAAACTCTGCCCGTAGGAACTGATAATGTGGGAGATTTCGTGACTAATTGTCTTAAATTAACTTCTGAAAACGGGCTTATTCTTATTGGCCGGCAAGGAGGATATTATACTGTTCCTTCACCAAGCATATTTTATTCTGGAAATGATTCTGGACCAGAGAAATATTTTACTGAGCTGGGCAGTATAACTGTTCCATATTATTTATACAGCAATTCTATGGATAATATGCCCACTATTCAAACAATAGAAAGTCAGCTTTCATTTTATGTGGAAGAAAATTTAGACGATTGTTTAAATAATCTTTCTGTATTTAAGCAAAAAGGGTTTGAAGTTCAAGCAGGAGAGGTAAAAGTAGAAACAAATATCTTGGATGAAAAAGTTGGGGTTTCCTTGAATTATCCTGTAACAATAAAAAAAGCAGATTTTAAACAGCAGAAAACTGCTTACGATGTTGATGTTCAGATAAGACTGGGATTAATTTATAATCTTACAAGGAATATGGTACTAAATCATACTGCTTGTCCACCTGTCAATAATCCGCCAAATTTAAATCAAAATTGTTTTAATGCAGTGAGGTCAAATAATCTTAATATTGCTTTTATACGTCTGGATAATACTGCCCTTTTGATATTTACAGATAACGAGTATAAATTAAACAATACATATAATGACTGGATATTTGCATATCGGTATGTTTAAAATGAAAATTAATAAAAAATATTTCTTAGCAATATCCCCTATTTTTTTTATTTTATTAACTGTAATTAGTCTATCCTTAGTTAGTGCTTCTAATCCAATAGGCTATTTAGACTCCGCGACTGCATCAACCATCTCTGGATGGGCATGTGACAAGGATACGCCTTCTCAGTCTATAACTATTCATATTTATTTTAATGGGCCTTCTAGTAGCGCCAGTTCGAGTACGTCTAACGAGGTGTTTGGTGTCAACATAGGTCCTGCGAATTTATCCTCTGAAACTGCTGTTAATAATTTATGTGGAGGAGGAATTAGTCATAGATTTTCTTATAACCTTTCTCAAAGTGTTCTTGATAGTTTAACTCCCGGAGCGCATTCTGTTTATGTTTATGGAATTAATACTGGCGAAGGAAGTAATGCCTTATTAAGCCAGGCTCCAAAATATTTTGTAACGGGCGCTTCTTATATATTCGCAGATATTACAGATACCCATATCCCACAATATGGTTTGGATAACATACGTTATATAGTGCAAAAGATAAATCAGCATAATGTAGCAACAACAATTATTACGGGAGATATTGTATCTGATTCTTATTATTATTCTACCGCCAAAACAGAGCTTGATAATTTAATTACAGGCTATTATCCTGTTCCAGGAAATCATGATATAACTAATACCTATTTAGTCGGAGGTCCAAATGATCCAACATCAGTGTTTAGAACTGTATTTGGATTATCATCAACGAATTATGTTGTTTCAGTTAACAATGAATATCAATTTGTTTTCTTAAGTTGTACAAAAGATTATAACCAATTTCCTAATGATACTGCTCATTGTTCAGATGCTGAACTAAACACGCTTCAAAATGCTTTAAGCAATGGCAAACAAACTTTCGTGTTTGTTCATTATCCAGTATTACAAGTTCAAGGTCACGAGCCAGTATTATATCATAATTTAGGGAATCTTAAAAATATATTAAATGTTCCTAACTTGGTGGCTGTTGTTGTCGGACATGATGGCTGTGAAAAAGGAATTTATACTGTCGAAAATAATATCAGACAATATATGGGCCCGCATATGCAATGTTCGGGCTGGTGCGATAGTTGCAAAGCACCTAATACCCCCACTCCTGAAGATGCAATTCCAACAATATCTTATTTTAATTTATTTGATGCTGAATTAGTGATAACACAGGAATGCACAACCAATGGCTGTAATGATCCTGCACCAATTAATATCCCCCTTGCAGTTCCGGTTTGTACATCTTTTAGTTATTCTGCATGGAGTGAATGTTCTCAATCAGGAACGCAAACAAGAACAGAAACTTCAAGAACTCCAGCTGGGTGCGCAGAAACACCAATATTATCTCAGCAATGCGATCCTGCTGGTGCTTTTATCAATGGTTTTAATTCATCATCAGGAATAGTTCGTGAAGGAGGAACAGTCCCCATAACCTATTATGGAAATATAAGGTGCGAAAATCTTTATTGTTCATTTAAGATGCAGACAGTTACCTTAAGCGGAACTATTATCGAAACATGGATTACTCTTTATGATGGAAGTGAAGTTCAGACAAATATTTCTTCATTCATAGGCGTAAGTCCAACTTCTGAAGGTTCGTTATCAGTTTATAATATTTATTATGCCTTAAGCACCGAGGGTTGGAATATTTGGAGAAATACTAGCACACCATGTAAAAACTGCATATTTTTTCCAGGAGATTATGACGGCGATGGTGTGAGTGATATACTTGGTTATAGTAATGAGGTTAAACAGGGATATTTTGCTTTATCCTCAAACTGGTCTAGTTGGAATACTTTTAGTATACCCGGTTGTTCAGAACCATCTGTAACTTGTAATATTCTTCCTATTACGGGAGATTTCGATGGAGATAAAAGAAGTGATTTGGTAGTATATGATTCTTTATCAGGAGTTATCGGTTGGTTGTTAAGTTCACAAGATTATACTGTTGGTGGTTGGGGAAGTGGGCAAAGTCCATGTAAAGATTGTACCTTTATCTCTGGAGATTATAATGGTGATAATATTAGTGATTTTGTTGGATATAATCAAGAATCTAAAATTATTTACTTTGCTTTGTCACCATTTACTGATGGATGGGGCAATGTTTCTATGGATATTTGTACTAATTGTACATTTTTTCCAGGAGATTATAGTGGTGATAAAGTTAGCGATTTCCTTGGATTAAGCATTGCAGAAAAAAAGATGTACTATAATATTGCACCTTTTGGTCCATGGGGCAGTTTTCCTGTAGATCTTTGTTCGGGGGAAGAAAATTGTAATATCCTTCCCGTTTCAGGAGATTTTGATAAAGATAATCAAACAGATATTCTTGCATATAATCCTTTGACTGGAAATGGTTTTTTTTCATTAAGTTCACTATTTTATTCTAATTTGGATGAGTTTAGTACACCTTGTAAAAATTGTACAGTTCTTCCAGGTGATTATGATGGTGATAAAATAAGTGATTTAGTTTTATATAACTCTTATTCTATCTGCACTCCTATCAACGGCAGTTGGAGTGATTGGAGTAGTTGGTCAAATGTTGGAAGTTGTGGAAGTTCAGTGGGATTTTCATGTAAACAACAACAGCAACGAACGCAAACGTGTACAAATCCTTCTCCTGCCTGCGGTGGAGCTGGTTGTTCTGGTACTGGATTGGAACTAGAATATACTAATTGTGGTAATGATGTTAATTACGGATGTTCTTCTGGGCAAATATGTTCAAATGGCGTTTGTGTGACTCCGGCATGCATTCCAAATTGTGCAGGAAAAAATTGTGGAGATAATGGTTGCGGGGGAAGTTGTGGAAGTTGTTCTTCTTCTGCTGGAGAATTTTGTTCAGGTAATAGGTGCATGACTTATTGGTATTTGGATTATGATGATGATAATTTTGGAAACAATATTTCGATTGGATGTTGGGAAGGAAGAATACTTCAATCAGATAGCACTACTAAACCCTATAAAGATTGTAATGGCGCTAGACATTATTATGTAAAAAATAATCTTGATTGTAATTTCACTCGTTCAGATGTTTATCCCGGAGCATCAGAAATATGCAACGGAATAGATAACGATTGTGACGGTCAAACTGACGAAGAAGGATGCATAAACGGTGCTGATTGGACAAATTTAATTGGAGGAAAAATAATACAGGCAAATATTAATGATACGATTTTGATGAGCATTAGCGGAACAAGTTTAACTACAAATCCTATAACCTATAAAATTTTTGGACCACAATCTTTCTTATTATTATTTGTAAGAGTTTCTCAATTAAGCTCTTCTGACTCTCCTTCGTGGGTTGCAACCATTTCAGGAAGCCCATTTAGTTTTAATGCAAGTATAATAAAGAATAATATTTTTATCACTAGTAAAAAATCTGGAGAACTAACTGTTAATAATACTTATAATAATTTCTTACCTGTTGCAATAATTACTTCACCAGTAAACGAGCTAAACATTTCAACAGGAAAAGGTATAATCTTTAATCAGTCTTCTTATGATATGGATGATGTGTTATCTCTTACCTGGGATTTTGGAGATAACACAACACAAACAATAACAAATTATGTTAACAATTCTGCACTCGCAGGAAATCCAAACTTTAACACTACTGCCAATGCTGTTCATAGTTATTCTGCTTCAGGACCATATATTGTAAAATTAACAGCAGAAGAGATGGAAAGAGGGCAGAAAGATTCTAAAGAAGTTTATATTAATGTCTTCAACACGGGGGTAAATATTTTTCCTGAAATCTCTAGTCCTAAGCAAGGAAAAACATATGAAAGTAAGATAGTAAACTTTAATGCGAGCAATAGTCATGTTGTTAATTGCAGTACTGGTTCTTGTCCTGGAGTTTCATGTTTTTCAGTAGGCAATTTAAACTGTTCTTATTTGTATCCACTTCCATCTGGAACTTCTTCTAAAAATTATAATATTTTTTTAAGATGGACAGTATTTGAAGGAAGCAATTCGATTCAACTTGCTTCGGGATATTTGTTTGATAGTTTTGCTGGCACGAGTAAAAATATGAGTGTTCTTAATTTTTATCATTATTTCTTTGTTCCAAAAGAAAGAATAGTAAAGCTTTATATGGAGTATGAGGCGGGTTAGTGAATTTTATCTTCCCTAGTTTTAGAATATTTTTCAAGTTAGTTGAATGCAAGCGTTCAAAGAGAGCAGTATTTATAAATAATGTTTTCCTTGCTTAGAACATGAAAAAAGAGAGAGTAAAAAATAAATTTTTTATATTTTTTATATTAATTATAGGCATTACCTTGGGCTCTTTTGTTTCTGCTTCTGAGGAAGTTAGAGTAAAAAACATTTCAATAGAGAGTAATTATTTTGGTGGTGAACCCATAAGGGGATGGATAAATATGAGTTTAACAGATGTACCCTATGACACACTTGTTTCTGGTTTTGATAGTAATGTTCTTCTTCTAAATTTTCTTAAGAATAATAATCTAAAAGATAAAGCTGGAATTTCCTGTTCTGTTGTAAACTGTTCTGAGGGTTATGCAGTTAATGAAACCTTGTCTGGTCCTCTCAATCTTGCTGAAGGAACATTTACGTTCGTCGGATTTAAGATTTTTGATTTGGGTACAGGGAAAATTCTGAACATTTCGAGACTACTGCTTACTATTTCAACAAACGCCGGAACCAAATGCTCAGAAAATGTGTATGTTCCACTTAAAATAGATATTCTTGATGATAATTCTATTGAATGGTCTGCTAATGTTTCTTCTTATGGTAGTTCATCATCATGTGAAGAAGGAAAAAATTATGGATGTTTTAATCCAGGTATACCTGTTGATAGTTATCAATATATAACAACAACACCCTATTGTGAGAAAATAAAAGTCGGTCCTGGAGCAGGAATATATGCGGGAGTTGATATAAGTGGCTCTGGAGATGCAAATCTTACTATCACCTTAAATTTACCGGGTCAATCATCTAAGGATATCCAGGTAACCTCGGCAGAGGGAAATCATGGTGCATACTTTAATTCTTCTTCAGAGTCTTTTAGAGACATAACTGTATGTGTTAAAGCAAAAAATTCTGCTTCTGAAAATAAATATCAACTTGGTGTTCAAACAAAATCAAATTCTTGTGGTTATTCTTATGCTGCTCCAACAGTACCCCATGATTTTTCAATATATACCCAGCCAATTGCTTATTCTGTTCCAGAGCAATTTACATTGGATTTTTCTGCTTCTTCCCCGTATAACAAGAAAATATTTGATTATCTCGATTCAAGGCATAACCGTAATTGTTTAACGGGTTGTATAATCCCGATAAAAATAATTTCAAATCAAGAACAGACATTAACCATAAATGAGATGAAGATAGATTATACGGCATCTGATGGCTTTCCTGATTGGTCATCAACAATTCATGAACTTATGAAAATACCCACACTTGTTTCAATGAACTTTACTCTTTTGGATATTTCAAAAGCAGGATTAACTGTTCCCCCCATTGATGGTCAATACACCCTTAATTTTAAGATAGGAGAGATTTATTCAAAATCAAAACAAATTTCTGTTTCAGACATGCCCAGTGTAGGTTTTATTTTTCCTTATGAGGCTATTGTTTTTGAAGACACAATATTTTCTGCATATTCTTCTTCAGGAAATATAACCAGCTATAAATGGAATTTTGGAGATGGAAGTTCTGACCAAATAACCATTAATAATAGCATTGTTCATAAATATAATTCAGAGGGAAATTATACTATGAATATAACTACAACTAGTTCTCGGGGACAAGCATATTCTTCTTTTCAAATAAGGGTCGTAGCGCTTTCTAAAGAGAGTATGCTGATACTGCTGAATAAAAATAGGGAAAATCTTGTAAGTATAGAAACAGAAATAAACAAACTTCCAAGTTGGTTAAAAGATTATCTTGTTGGTAAAATAACGATAAATGATACAAAAGCAGAACTTGATAGTTTTATTTCTTCAATCAACTCAACAACGAATTTAACAAAAATTAGTTCTTATCTTAATTCGTTATCAGGAAAGATTGCTTCTTCATTTGGTATAAGCGAAAGTTCTTCCGGGATTTTAATTATTAACCCTGGCAAGATAAATCCTACATTTTTAAAAAATGCGGGGGCAGGAAGCATGAATTCTGATGTTGATGAAAGCGCTTATAAAAATGGGATATATGGCTGGTTGATTAATAATATGAATATCAATGTTGAAGAGAAAGTTTACTCCCTTTTTTATGATGATAAAAATGAACCATTGGGTTCTTATTTTAAAGTAACGCTAACTCCAAAAAGTGGATATAATGGGAAATTATTTCTTGCTATAGATAAAAACTTTAATAGCATAATTTTCAAGGATAGACAGCAGACTAGGAATGAAAGTCAAGCAACAATAATCCTCCTTAATGGTTCTTCATCAAGTAGGGAAATAGAGTTTTTTGTCAAGGAAAGAGTTAATCCTGCAGATATTCCGATTTATCTTTCCCCCGAATTTTCAAAGCTAGATATTGTTTCAGATACTAAATGTTTGATTGATGGTAAATGTGACTCAAGTGCGGGCGAAAATGTTGAAACATGCCCGTCTGACTGCAAATCAAATATGGGGAAAATAATAATCTCAATTATTATTCTGCTAGTTTTAGCATTTATTGTTTACATAATTTTGCAGGAATGGTATAAGAAAAGATATGAAGATTATTTATTCAAAAGCAAAGACGATTTATATAATGTTATAAATTTTATTAGTAATGCAGAGAAGCAGTCTATGCCTAAAGATGAGATTTTTAGAAATCTTTTGGGTATGAAGTGGAGCAATGAACAGATAATTTTTGCTTATAAAAAACTTCACGGCCAGAGCACAGGCATGTATGAGATTCCAATATTCAAAGTTTTTGAGAGAAATAAAATTCAGAGAGAGATAGACAAGAGAAAAGTTGGTGGAAATTTTGGAACAGCTGCCCCAAATCCAATTATTATGCCTCCACAAACAAATTTTATGGGTGGGCAGAATAAAAATTTACAACAGAATTTTAATAAGAATTCTGATAAAAAAGTATAAATAGGTGGGGGATTAATAAAAAATATAGAGAATAATAAAAATGAGAAAATGGTAATACGAATAATAAAAAACTTTTTTAAGAGAATGTTCTCAGATATATTTGGGAAAAAGAAAAATGTTAGCTTGGGTTTTTATGGGCCTCCAAATGCTGGAAAAACAAGCTTGGCGAATAAAATATGCAAGGACTGGACAGGTGAGGAAATTGGAAAAGTTAGTAGAATTCCTCATGAAACAAGAAAAGTGCAGTTTAAAGAACAGGTCGATATAAAATATAAAGATAAAAATCTGACTTTTAAGTTGATAGACACGCCAGGAATAGCAACTAAGATTGATTATGAGGACTTTATGAAGTTCAAGATTAAGAAGAAAGATGCTCAGAAGAGAGCAAAAGAAGCAACCCAGGGAATAATAGAGTCAATAGAGTGGCTTGATGATGTTAACGCTGTTGTTATAGTTATTGATGCGACTGAAAATCCTTATTCGCAGGTGAATATAACTATTATTGGGAATTTGGTTGCAAGAAAGATTCCTGTTTTGATTGTTGCGAATAAGATTGATTTGAAAAGTGCGGACTTAAAAAAAGTTGAGGCAGCTTTTCCTGAGTATGATGTTGTTGGCATTTCTGCAAAATACGGCACGAACATGGAGGAATTTTATGAATCTTTGTTTAAGCTTGCAGGAAAGGTAAAGAGGAGATAATACAATATGAAAATTCAAAATAAATTTATCATTTCAAGTGCTTCGCTACTTGAAAATTCAGAAAAATATTATTTTTCTGGCTGTTCGCCTTAAGAGGTAAGGCTTCACATGACAAAAAAAATACAAGGACTAACAATACAATTTCTGCCATACTCTGAAATAGAAACCTTAAAAAGCGGAGAAAGAATCAAAAAAATTCTTGATATTATTCTTGATAATAAACTCGTTGTCATCCAAGGAAAATTAAAGTCAGAAGAAGAAGCGCGGCTTATTGAAGATACTATGGCGCTTGTTGGAAGAATAAAGGGATTCAAGGGAGTTGAACTTGCAGTTATAAGCCCAGATGTAAAGAAAAGGGATGTCATTAGTCAGCTAAAACATGGAATTGCAAATGCTCTTGTTGGTAATACAGAAGCGCTTACTGTTATCGGTCCTGCTTCTATAATTAAGGAAATGAAGAAGGACCCAAGAAAGCTTGAGATAATTCAGAAGAGATAACTCTTTAATTGGTAGATTCTGATTAAATAAATTAAACATACTCTCCCCTGTTATTAATTATTAATAAAAACGTTTATGAAAAAGCGAGCCGGAGCAAGTTTCTTGATAAATTCAAAATCCCAGCAACATATTTAAACTTAATGAACTTTCTTCTTTTAATAAATCTAACAACCAAAACATGCCACACCAATGTGTACACTGCTCGCAGATATATAAAGACGGAGCCGAAGAAATATTAAAAGGATGTACTTGTGGCAGCCACTTTTTTTATTTTATAAGAAAAGAATATGCAGACAAGCTTAATTCTGAAGAAATTCAGGGAAAAATAGAAGAGATAGAGAGTTATGATAAGAAAAAAATAGAAAGAGATGTAAGGCAGATAATAGGCATAACGGAAAAAGAAGATATCCCAGTTATTCTTGATTTGGAATCAATAAGAGTTTTAGGTCCGGGAAAATTTGAAATAGATGTTGTAAATTTGTTTAATAAAAAAAGGCCGCTCATATATAAGCTTGAAGAAGGAAAATATATTATTGATTTGAGTAGCATGATAAAAGTTAATGCAGAAGAGAGAAAAGGTATAAAGTTGTGATAATGTTTTAGAGAGAATAATTTATAAATCGCGTTTTCTTATATGGAATATGAAAAAAGAGATGTTGAGGAGTAGTTTATTTTTAGTCGTGGGTTTGATGTTTTTTATTTTAGTGTGTGGTGAAATTTGGGCTGCTGGACCTGGACCTGTTGATGATGAATGGTTCTCGTATGATGGAAATAAGTATCATCGTAATTATTGGGCGTGGGATACTTGTAATGGTCCCTATGCGGTAGGTTCATGGACTTGTGACGGTACAGGTAATGGTGACATTACCAATAGATATGTATGCGGAACTATTCTTGGAGCAGCAATGTGTGTCCAAAAGTATAAGGGTGGCACCGTTGGTATATGGGGTGGTTTTGATGGGAATTATAGATGTTATGGACAGATAATTTATGGTCGAAAAAGGGCTCCCGTGTATTTTGAGAATTCTATTTATAAATGGGTTACAGTTACTACTTGCTCTGGAACAAATGAGAACTATTGTTTAAATGGTCGTTCTAGTTGTGGTTGCAAGCCTGGCGCGACAAAAGCAGTCACTTGTGGAAGTGGAACATGTGCTGGAAGTAGAACTGATACTTGTAATTCAGCAGGAGATTGGGGTACGGGAACATGTTCTTATCCTACTTCTGTTTGTAGAGCTTCAGCCGGAGCCTGCGACCCTGCAGAATCTTGCAATGGTGCTGGAAGTTGTCCAGGAGATTCAAAATCTACTTCTGTTTGTAGAGCTTCAGCCGGAGCCTGCGACCCTGCAGAATCTTGCACAGGCTCTTCAGCCTCCTGTCCAGGAGATTCAAAATCTACTTCTGTTTGTAGAGCTTCAGCCGGAGCCTGCGACCCTGCAGAATCTTGCAATGGTG
>Ga0247842_10004337_pt1 | contig 17908 bp, 19 predicted proteins | sample LaCruzMarch2015__3_FD_192411 | JGI IMG/M metagenome (GOLD analysis project Ga0247842, IMG submission 192411) | Freshwater microbial communities from meromictic Lake La Cruz, Castile-La Mancha, Spain - LaCruzMarch2015_19m | ecosystem: Environmental > Aquatic > Freshwater > Lake | place: Spain...
AGAGTCGTCGCTGACCGCCCGCGACGCGCTCGTGGGTTGTGGATAACCTGTGGGCGACCTGTTGGCGCCTTGTGGGCCCTTTTGTCGGATTTTCTTGACAGATGGACTCAGGGCGTTAGGTTACCGCGGACGCAGGGGCACTGTATCCGGCCAAGGATGCACGCATGAGTTCGCCGATGTTTCGGCGATCCTATCCGGTGCCGGGGGGGTACTGCCCTTTTTGGAGCCCGGGTTTTCGTCGGAGTTCTGGTGCAGATTCTACTCCAAGGATGACCGCTGCGACAAAATCAAGTATGATACAACGACTCATAAGAGAAGGCCATGCTTAAGCGAATACAGCAGGTTACGTTATCTAATAGAATGTCCTGGATTGTTGGGGCTCTAGCATTAGCACTGGCGCTCTATCCGGCGTTGCTTTCCTGGTTTACAAAGGGTAGCGGGGCCTACTTTCAGTTCTTTGCGGCCGATGCTTTCTATTATTTAACTATCGCGAAGAACGCCTCATGGAATCCTCTTTTCAGTTACGATGGAATCTTTCCGACAAATGGCTTTAATCCGCTATGGCAGCTGCTGCTAAAGGTCAGTTTTTCGTTTCCTCAATTCGCGAATAATCAGGATGCTCAAATTGCTTTCGCATTCTGGTTAAGTGCGATTTCTGTCGCTTTGGCGGCCGCTTTAGTCTCTTTTCGGCTCACAAGGTTAGTTCAGGTACCTTTTCTTGCGTTACTGGCCGTGGTTCCTGGCTTTTTGTACTTCTTTCTGGCTTTGGTCGACCCTAATTATGGAAGCTTGTGGTCATACATCAACGGTATGGAAAGCCCTTTGTCGTTGCTCTTTTTCGCATGCCTTTTATTTTATCTAGGCAACAATTCACTCTACTCGCAACCAGGATTCAAGCCGGTAATCTTGAGCGCCATTCTGGTTACCCTGATCGTTTTTGCCCGACTAGATGACGTATTTCTAGTGATTGCCTTAAGCTTACCGCTTGTATGGGGAGAAAACCCGCCAACAATCAAGCTCAAGCAGATTGCAATTTTTTTGCTGATACCCGCGGTTGCGATTTCGCTTTATTGTGTCGGCAACTACATTTACGCCGGCACATATCTGCCAATAAGTGGAACAGCCAAGAGCGGCATATCCGGCTTGGGCAATTTGGCTCGACTCTTTACTGCGATTATACCCGCACAGATTATTGCTGAAAAATCCTGGGCTTGGTGGTCTGCGGGAACCTGGCGTGAACTGCAAATGGTGCTGCCCGCTATTGTGGCAGGAGTCTTTCTCGCGGTAGCGATCACTAAGATTCGGCGCGAGAAGCAACTAGCTACACATCAAACGAGCTTGCTCATCGCCTTAGCTGTCTATGTGATATTGAAGGCTTGTTATAATTTTGCCTTCGTCAGTCTTGGGCATCAGGGGCATTGGTACTATCCGCTATCGATTCTAGTGGCCAATATTATTGTAGCGGTTGGAATTTCCCAACTGCTTAATAATAAAACCTGCGATTTGCGTTTATCATTTTCGGATCATTACCTCCTTTGGCAGGTTACTACTGCCAGCCTAATCATTACTGCAATATTATTAATGCTGGTTTCGATTGATGCTGCAAGCAAGCCTTCTGAAAGTGCGGTGTTTCGATCGTACAGCCACTTGCGGCTGGCTGTCATAGCGGGTTCACTTATCTCTGCTTTAGGGGCGCTATTCTTGTCGCTCGTTGTATTCCGACACAGGCGGAAAACGCTGACAATTCAAAGCTCGCTGATTATCACGCTAATGCTTGTCTTGGTGACTGCTAATGCAATGTTGGCGAATAAAGAGACAACCGGTTACAATGAGTCATATGAGAAATTCTGGGCTTATCGAGCGGAGGCAGCCGACAAAATACGATCTCTAGGTGCGGGGGTGCGATTGGTTTCGTACGACGACGGAATTATTGCATACTCTTTAGGAATACCTGCAATGGCGGGGCTTGGCTTCGCATTGGATTGTCAAGCATCAAATGCAAAAGCTGCTGGTAGGCTTTTCGACCTGGCATATGAGAGAGGTTTCAGATGGTTTACATCACTCGTCTATATGCCTGCCTTTGATGCACAAGCGGGCGATGATGTCACAGAGAAATTGCCGGAAGTGTTTTGGTTGCCCCAATCCGAGCGGCAACGCTGGCGTTTTCGCCTTGCGTATGGAGACCCCAAGACGAATTGGAAAGTGATTGAAATATTGCCCATTGCCGGAAAGAATTGAGGGCGCCACTTATGATCGACTGGATTAAGGCGGTTGATGAACTTGACCTCGGTCTTTTTTCGGTAATCCCTTCTCAAACCAGCGACAAAGATCGGCGCTCGCTGCTTGCCGTGCAAAGGGCAATCGGAAGGAAACGGGGAGAATATGCATATCTTGAAATCGGTTCTTACCTGGGCGGCTCAATCCAGCCGCACCTTTGCGACGACCGCTGTAAGATTATCTACTCCATCGATCCGAGGTCTTCTCAACAGCCGGATGATCGCGCCGTCGGATGTGTTGTTTATTATGAAAATAATTCTACGGAGCGAATGCTTCGCATGCTCGATCTTATCGGTTGCGGCACGATCTCGAAGGTTCATTGCTTCGAGTCGGAAGCTTCTGGAATCGAGCCGGGGAAGATCGCGGAGAGTCCGTTGATCGCTTTTATCGACGGAGAGCACACGAGATCTGCCGCCATTGCGGATTTTCAGTTCTGTCTCAACGTTCTCAGCAAAAATGGTATTATCCTCTTTCATGATTTCTCTATTGTTTATCCGGCGATTCTGGACGTTATTCGTCAGTTGAAGAAGTCAAGGCAGCGCTTTTCGTACCTGAAACTTGGAGGGGATATCTTCGGAATATTTTTCGATCAAGATATCCTGAGGTCAGACCCTCATTTACATTCATTATATAGAAAAAATTATTATCTTTTACCTGTTTTTCTTCTGCATGCATGGCTGAAGAAATCATTGCCCGACTGGTTAGTTGCAATGATTCAGAATTTTCTCCGGCGCCGGTGCAGCGCAGGAATAGGCAATCAGGATAAATCATGCGAGCGAAGCGGGCGCTAGCTTGTCCTTGTCGTCGAACCAGGCCGGCGGGGTGCCCGTCTGATCTCGGCCAGGCGCGACGTTGGGCTGAACCTGAGCGCCGCTGGCTGCGCGTGTCACCCCCGCTCGCATTAGGCCGTGCCGCGCCGGTGAGGAGCGGGCCGTGACCACAAGCCACTTCTTCTTCCGCCTGCTGCGGCGACTCGTGGGCCGGGAGGATTATCTACTCGCGTACGGTGCTGGTCAGCGGGTGCTGCATGTGGGTTGCGTTGACTTCTCAACCACCGGCGATTTGCACCTGGCCGATGCACAAACGCTCGAGCTGCCCGGTGTGGCACCCTTCGACGTCATTGTCGCCGTCGAGCTGATCGAGTATCTGCCGAGCCCGGGGGCCTTCCTGACTGCGGCGCGACCGCTGCTGAAACCCGCCGGACTGTTGCTGGTCACGACCACCAATGCCTATTGCCGATGCCGACTGCTGCGTGTGGCGCCCGGGGTCGAGAGCGTGCACGAGGATCATGTGGCTTACTATTCCCACCGCACCCTGACCCGGCTCGCCGAATTGAGCGGCTTCGCGGTTGTGGAGCAACTGAACTACCGCTTGCCGAACCGACGTCCGCTGCTGCGCTATCCGGCGCAGGCGCCGGCCTGTACCTTTAGCGCGAACCTTGGCGAGGGCATTTTCGCGGCGTTACGCCTGCCCGCGACACCCCCGCCACCGGCCCCGTGCGGCTGACGGGCGCAACGCCATGCGGGTGCTGCTGGTTCACAATGCGTACGGGCGGCCGAGCGGCGAGGAGGCAGTGGTCGCGGCGACGCACGATCTCCTCGCCGACCATGGGCACGCCGTCGCCTCGTTCATCCGTGAAAGCAGTACTATTGAGACGATGCCCATTGGGCGGCTGCGGGCCTTCGCCGCCGGCATCTACTCGCTGGCGGCGCGGCGCGAATTCCGGCGCTCGGTGCAGGAGTTCAGGCCGGACCTGGTGCATCTGCACAATCTCTATCCCCTGATCTCGCCGGCGGTGATCGATGAGGCCAGGGCGCTGGGCGTGCCGATCGTGATGACGCTGCACAACTACCGGATTCTGTGTCCCAACGGTAGGTTGTCGTCCCGCGGGGAGATCTGCCATCGTTGCGTGACCGGCCAAGAGTTCTGGTGCATCTGGCGTAACTGCGAGGAGAACCTGCCTAAGAGCATCGGTTATGCCTGCCGCAATGCGGTGGCACGCTGGCGTCGGACGTTCGATCAAGTCGATCGCTTCGTCGCACTGACCGGATTCCAACGCGACCTGCTGGCGACGCGGCTGCCGGCGGAGCGTATCCGCGTGATCGGTAACCCGGTGACGATCCCCTCGGCGCCGCCGTCGTCCGGCGCGACCTCCTATGTTGGCTTCGTCGGTCGGCTGAGCCCGGAGAAGGGGGTGGCGCTGTTGTTCGACGCGGCACGCCGCTGTCCTTCCCTGGAATTCCGCTTCGCCGGGGAGACCGCGCGCATGGCCGCCGAGGTGGCCGCCGCGCCGCCTAATTGCCGTTTCCTGGGACAACTGGCGGCCGCGCGCCTGCCGGAATTCTATGCCGGCGCCCGGTTGCTGGTGCTGCCGAGTACTTGGCACGAGGTGCTGCCGTTGTCGCTGCTGGAGGCGATGGCGCACGGCAAGGCGGTTCTGTGTGCCGATGTGGGTGCCCTGCCCGAGGTCCTTGAAGACGGCCGCTGCGGCTTTCTGTTCCGGCGGGGCGATGCCGATGACCTGACCGCCCGGCTGCACCAACTCTGGGGCCGCTCGGAGGATCTCGCTGCGGTCGGCGCGCGAGCGCGCGCGCGAATCATCGCAAGTTACGCGCCGGCGGTGCTTTATGGCGAGCTGATGGCCCTTTACCAGGAGCTGGTGCCCTGAGCGCCGTGGCGCCCCGGCCGGTGAGCCCGCCCGGCGAGCCCGGGCCGCGCGTGCTGGTGTGCGCCTATGCCTGTAACCCCACCCTGGGTTCCGAGAACGCGGTGGGCTGGGACTGGGTGCTTGCGATCGCCCGCCATCATGAGACCTGGGTACTGACCGACACGATGAACGAGCCGGCGATCCTGGCCTGCCTGGGCCAAGCCCCGGAATTGGCCACGCGGCTGCATTTCTGCTATGTACCGCATCACCCTTGGCACTACGACGATCGCCGCCGCTTCTGGCGCTGGGCGGAGCTGTCACCGCTGCGGCCCCTGGTACACCTGTCCTACCTGCACTGGCAGAGGGCCGCCGAAGCCAACGCCCGGGCGCTGCTGACAGAGGTGGCTCCGCAGCTCGTGCATCAACTGACGTTCGTTGGATTCCGCTTTCCCGGGCGCCTGTGGCGCCTGGGGCTGCCCTTCGTCTGGGGGCCGATCGGGGGCTTGGAGGATACCCCGGTCGCCCTGCTTGGGGCCATGGGCTGGCGCGGCGCCCTCTACTTCGGGTTGCGTAACGTGATTAACGCCCTGCAGCGGCGGTGGCTGAGTGCGCCGCGTCAGGCGGCGCGGGCCGCTGCGGCGCTGCTGGCCGCCACCAGCGGCAATGCGGCGTTGCTGCGGCGTTGCTACGGGGTGGATGCCCAGGTGCTTTGCGAGGTGACGGCACCACCCCTCGCCCCGGCGATCTTGTGGCGCGCGCCCGACGAACCTCTGCGACTGGCCTGGAGTGGCGCCCATATTCCGCGCAAGGCGTTGCCGTTGTTGTTGCGTGCGCTCGCCGGACTGGCCCCGGACCTCGACTGGCGGCTCGACATCTACGGCAGCGGACCACGGGGCGCCGCCTGGCAGCGGCAGGCGGCGCGGCTAGGCCTTGCCCCGCGCTGCACCTGGCACGGCCAGGTGCAGCGCGCAGAAGCGATCAGCGGGCTGCGCCGGGCGCACCTGTTCATTATCACCAGCCTGCAGGACCTGACCTCGACGGTGTTGCTGGAGGCGATGAGCCAGGGGCTGCCGGTGCTCTGCCCCGACCATTGCGGCTTTCCCGACGTGGTAACACCGGCGGCTGGGATGCGGCTGCCGATTGAGCGGCCGGCGACCTTCGTCGCCGCACTCAGGGCGGCGCTACGCCGGCTTGCGGCGGATGAACCCGAACGGCGGCGCCTCGGCGCCGGCGCCCTGGCGCGGGCCGGCGAATACGATCTTGCGGCCAAAGCCGAGGCACTGCGACAGGTGTATCAAGGCGTGCTGGCCACAGCCGATATCACGGGCAACCCGGACGGCAAACCAGGAGGGGCGGATGCCCTGGTTACACCGATCCGCTGACGGGGCAGGTCCCGTCTTGGGCGCGCAGTCGTTCGGGCTGCCGCTGCTGGTCTGGCTCGGCTGTTGGGCAGGGATCAACGCCAGCCTCGCGCATCTGCAAGAGGCGCCGCAGGACCTCGTCGATTGGGTCAACACGCTGCGCGTGTTGGCGCCTTTGCTACCCCTTGCCTTTTGGCCCCTGTTGTCGCCTCTGCTGCGGCGGCGACACCGGCTGCCGACCCTGGCCGAGGGGCTGTGGATCGGTTATTCACTGTTGTCGCTGCTTGCCGCGCTGCTAACCGGCACCGACTTCCCGGTCTGGTACTGGGCATTCGCCTATCTCGGCGTATTTGCGGCCATCGACTGGTCTTTCGGTGGCGGCGATCCGCTGCCGCGGGCGATGGTGACCAATCGCCTGATCTGGCTGTTGGCGACCCTGTTGTTAGTCGCGATGCTGTTCGTCGCACGAGACGTGCTGCTGGTGCAGGGGAAGCTCGGGATTACAGCCCACGGGTTGGTCAACCGGGCGGATCTTGGTCGGTTCGGGCCGATCTCGCGCTCCACCGGGATGGCGCGCCTCGCGGTGGTCCCCGCGATCGTCGGCTTGGTGATGGCGCTGGAGCGGCGCGGGCTTTGGCGCCTGCCGTGGGCGGCGTTGAGCCTGACCGCGTTGCTGGCGATCTGGTTGTTTCAGGCCCGTCAAGGCATCTTCGGGACAGCATTTGCGATGGGTTTTGTGATCTGGCTGTCCGGTGGGCAGGCACGGTTGGTCGGTATCGCGATGACGGTCTTGGCCGGGCTGGCGCTGCTCGCGGGGCTGTTTCCGCAGGACTGGTTGGACTACATCAGCGCGTTTGCGACCCGCGGCGACAGGCTCTCAAAATTGCAGTCGATGACCGGCCGCGATCTGATCTGGCGCCTGGGCTGGCGGGCGGTGGAGGCGGCGCCGTGGCTCGGTTCCGGACCCGAGGCGGATCGCCGCCTGATCGGCCTGAATGCGCAGAACGGACTGTTGTACGCTGCCCTGGCGGCCGGCTATCCGGGCGCCGCACTGTATCTCGGCGGGCTGCTGTGGGGCTGGGTGTTGTTTGCCCGGGCGCTGCTGCGCGGTTATGCGAGGGACGGCGCGGAGCGGCTGTTCCTGCTCCAGGTCGGCGGTATCATGGCCTATCTGACCATCCGCAACATCCCAGAGAACACCGCTGCCCTGTACAGTGTCGATTTGCTGCTGCACGCGCCGTTGCTCGCCTATCTCGGCACCCTCGACCGGGTGCGGGGGTCGATCTGGCGGCGCGCCCGCCAGGCGCCTGCGCGACCACCCAGGGCCTTGGCCCAGGACTAGTCCGGTCAGCCTGTGGGCCAGGCCGCCCAGGGCGCAACGGTGATGGCTGTCTGAACGTCTGAAGACCCGGCGAGAAAAAACATGAGTTTGGTCCTGATTGATGGTTTTGGTGCGGTCCCGGCTGGCGATTGGGCCAAGGCGGTCCCGGCATGAGCAACCACCTGACCCTGATCTGCGGTGCCGGCGGATTCATCGGCGCACACCTGGTACGGCGCCTGAAGGCGGCGGGCCGCCGGGTGCGCGGTGTGGACCTGAAGCTCCCGCCCTTTGCCCCCAGCGCGGCGGACGAGTTCGTCCAGGGCGACCTGCGCGATCCCGACCTGGCGGCCCGCGTGGTGGCCGGTAGCAGCGAGGTCTATCAACTCGCCGCCGACATGGGCGGTGCCGGTTTCGTCTTTACCGGCGATCACGACGCTGAGATCATGCACAACTCGGCGCAGATCAATCTCAACGTGCTTGAGGCCTGCCGCCGTGCCGGTGTGGGCCAGGTGTTCTACTCCTCGTCGGCCTGCGTCTATCCGCGCCACCACCAGCACGACCCCGCGGCGCCGACCACGGCCGAGGACTCGGTCTACCCGGCGGACCCCGACAGCGACTACGGCTGGGAGAAGCTCTTCAGCGAGCGCCTGTATTTCGCCTACGCCAGGAACCACGGCCTGCGGGTGCGGGTCGCCCGTTTCCATAATGTTTTCGGCCCGGAGGGGAGTTGGAACGATGGCCGCGAGAAGGCCCCCGCGGCCCTCTGCCGGAAGGTCGCCGTGGCCCCCCGGGGTGGCAGCATTCAGATCTGGGGCGATGGGGAGCAGACGCGCTCCTTCCTCGCTATCAATGAATGCCTTGAGGGGGTGCTGCGCTTCATGGCGTCGGACTTCTGCGGTCCGCTAAACATCGGCTCGGCGGAGATGGTTTCCATCGACCAGCTGGTGCGGATGATCATGGAGATTGCCGACAAGCCGCTGACCATCGAGCACATCCCCGGTCCGCTCGGGGTGCGCGGGCGCACGTCGGACAATCGGCTGATCCAAGCCCGGCTCGGCTGGGCCCCCAGTCGGCCCCTGCGTGAGGGCTTGGCGGCGACCTACACCTGGATCGCGGCCCAGGTCGCGGCGGCCGGAGGGGCGCCATGAGCGACACCGTACCCGCTCCTGCCGGGCTGTCCCCGGACCAAGCGCCGCGCTCGCTGGTGACGATCTTGGGCGCGCAGATCGACCGCCTTGACAGCGATGCCGTGGTTGCCCGCATTGAGGGCTGGATCGCCGAGCGCCCGCCCCGGCCGCGCCATGTGGTGGTGACCGGCTTCCATGGTATCTGGATCGGCCATCGGGACCCGACCTTTCGCGCCATTCTGAATCGGGCCGACCTGTTCTGTCCCGATGGCATCGCGCCCATCTGGCTGGCGCGATTGCGCGGCGAGCCTCTGTCGGAGCGCTTACCGGGTGCCGAGCTGATGCGGCGGCTGATGGTGGCCGCCGACGCCCGGGGCTATTCCAGCTTCTTCTACGGCGACACCGCGGCGACCCTGGATGCACTGAGTCAGCGCCTCGCCGCCGACTACCCGGGCCATCGCATTGTCGGCACCCGCTCGCCGCCCTTCCGACCCTTGAGCCCTGCCGAGGCCGCGGCCGACATCGATCTTATCAATGCCTCCGGGGCCGACCTGCTGTGGGTCGGGCTTGGCCTGCCGAAACAGGAGCGTTGGATCGACACCCACCGGGAGCGGCTGCGGGTGCCGGTGGTGATCGGTGTCGGCGCCGCCTTCGGCTTCCACAGTGGACAGGTGGCACGGGTCCCGGCCTGGCTGGGGGAGGCCGGTTTCGAGTGGCTCTGGCGCCTGGTCATGGAGCCACGTAAGCTGTGGCAGCGCGACCTCATTGACGGTCCCCAGTTTCTCTACCACGGGCTGCGCGAGAGTATCGCGCACCGGTTGCGGCGCCCGGCTGACCGCTGAGGCGGCGCTACGGTGCTCGACCTCGCTGACCATCACCGGCGACGCATCTATCCGCCCGAATACCGGCGGACCCTCATGCTAGCATGTTCAATCTGACTTCGGGATCTGGAGCGCAGTCGCCGCAGTAACGATCCGGTCGCCCAGGCGGCGCGGATGTGTCACAAGCGCGGGCGCATCGTCCTGGTGGGGGTGACGGGGCTTGCGCTGTCGCGGGCGGATTTCTATGAAAAGGAGTTGTCCTCTCCGGTGTCCTGCTCCTATGGACCCGGCCGCTATGACCCGCGATAGGAGGAGCAGGGACACGACTACCCCTTGGGCCTGGTGCGTTGGACGCAGCAACGCAACCGACGGCATCCGCGTGGTGCGGGTCAAGACCTACATCAGCGCCAACGCGGGGTTCGCCCGCCGGACCCTGGGCTATCTGTCGGCGCCGCCCCCTGGGTGTTTGAGTTTCGCGACCTGTGGCCAGCCGCGATCAAGGCGGTCGGTGCCATGCGCGAGGGGCTGCTGATGCGCGCCCTGGAGTCCCTGGAGAGGAGGCTCTACCGCAAGACGGCCATGCCCGCCTACTGGGCCCAGTGTGACTGCGCCTTGGTGCACCTGAGGGACGACCCCTGTTCAGTGCGGTGATCCCGTCCAAGCTGTTCGAGGCGATGGGGATGGGACTGCCGATCCTGCTGGCCATGCCGGATGGCGAGGCGGCGCAGCTCGTGCGGCGGGCCGACGCCGGGCTCTGGGTCGGTGCCGCAGACCCGTGGGCCTTGGCGTGGGCGGTTCGCGACCTGGCCGCGGACCCGCTGCGGGTGGCGCGCCTCGCCGCGGCCAGTCTGGTGGCGGCCGGCTCCTATTCACGGGACGCCTTGGCGGCGCGGATGCTCGCCGTGCTCGCGGCTGCCGCCCGGTGTCGCGTCGTTCCGGGCCGCCCCTGGGAGCGCTGAGCACCCGCCCGGCGCCGATCACCCTAAAAGGGGATATCGTCGTCGAACGGCATACCGCCGCCCTGATCGGGGGCGGGGGGAGCGGCAGAGCGAGTGCCGCCCGCAGGGGCCGCTGCCGGCGCTGCCGGAGCGCGCGGGGCGTCGTCGTAGGGGACCGAGGACCCGCCGCCCTGGCGGCTGTCGAGCATCTGCATGGTGCCGCCCACGCTGACGACAACCTCGGTCGTGTAACGGTCCTGGCCTTCCTTGTCCTGCCATTTCCTGGTTCGCAATTGGCCTTCCACGTAGATCTTCGAGCCCTTGTGCAGGTATTGCTTCACGACCTCGGCGACCTTACCGAAGAACACCACGTGGTGCCACTCGGTCCGCTCCTGCGTCTCCCCGGTGTTTTTGTCCCGCCAGGACTCGCTGGTAGCGATGCGCACGTTGGCCACTGCATCGCCACTCTGCATGTAGCGCACCTCGGGCTCCGCGCCCAAGTTGCCGATCAGGATGACTTTATTGACGCCTCTGGACATGATCTCCCTCACCCCGCTCGATGCGGGTCCGCAGTAATGACATGGACTGACTACAGAACCGGATGGGGCCGGACTGGATCGGGGGAGGCGGCCAGCCTCAGCCGACCACCGCCTGCAATCTTGCCGAATCCAGTTCGCGGCTGTCCACCTTCAGATAGGCGACGCCCTCTTCCAGTGCCACCACCGCGTCCCGCACGCCGGGGACGGCCAGCAGGCGTCGCTCCAGGTCCAGGATGCCGTCGGCGCCGATGGGTCCGACCGCGATCATCTGGTTGCTCACCCGCTGCGGGGCGCCCATGGTGGCGGCCACCAGCAGCCAGGCGAGCGCGCACAGGGCGGCGAACACGAAGACCGCGGGGGCGCCCAGGTACTGGTTCACCAGCCCCCCGGTCATGCCGCCCAGGAAGGCGCCGATGAACTGGGACGTGGAATAGACCCCCATGGCGGTGCCCTTGGCCCCGGCCCGGGCGATCTTGGAGATCATGGAGGGCAGCAGGGCCTCCAGCAGGTTGACGCCGGTGAAGAAGACCGCGAGCAGGATCATCAATGGCACCAACTCGGTGGCCCAGACGGAGAACCCGAGCGCGGCCAGCCCGACGGTGGCGATGCCCCCCAGGAAGACCTGTTTGATGCGCCCGCGGCCCTCCGCGATGATGACGAAGGGGACCATCGCCAAGAGGCCGAGCAGCAGCACCGGCAGGTAGACCTCCCAGTGGTCGGCGTTGATCACGCCCGCCTTCACCAGCGAGGGCGGGATGACCAGGAACATGCCGGTCATCATGAGATGCAGCGAGAAGATGCCGAAGTTGAGCCGCAGCAATTGGCCGTCGCGCAGCACCACCATCAGTTGGCTCGCGACCGGCTCCGCGTCCCGGTGCACCGAGCGGCGCTTGGGGTTCGGCACCACCAGCCACAGGACCAGGATGCCGGCGAAGGCGAGCAGGGCGGTAACCCAGAAGATCCCCGCGAGTCCCCAGAACTGGGCGATGACCGGCGCGATGATGAAGGCAAGCCCGAAGGCGATGCCGATGCTGGCGCCGACCCCGGCCATGGCGCGGGTGCGTACCTCGTCCCGGGTCAGGTCCGCGGCGAGCGCGGTGACCGCGGCGGACACGGCCCCGGCCCCCTGGATCACCCGCCCCAGGATCACCCCCTCGATGCTGGTGGCCAGCGCGGCCATCACGCTGCCCAGGACGAAGACCGCGAGCCCGCCGTAGATCACCGGCTTGCGCCCGATCCGGTCGGAGAGCATCCCGAACGGGATCTGGAGGATGGCCTGGGTGAGCCCGTAGGCGCCGATCGCGAGCCCGATCAGGAGCGGTGTCGCCCCCGTATAGCCGTCCGCGTGCAGCACGAAGACCGGCAGGATCAGGAACAATCCCAGCATCCGCAGGCCATAGATACCGGCCAAGCCGAGCGAGGCGCGACGTTCGTCGGGGGTCAGGGGGATGACTGCAGGTTTGGCAGGGTTCACGGCGCGGATGCTGGGGTGACGGCAAAGGCCGGATGATACCAGCTTCGGTCCGCCGGGGGCGTCCGGGCCCGAACTGGGGTGCGATCAGAACTGATGTGGTGACCGAGATCGCGGGTACGCTGTCGTTGGTCCGCGCAGCGGACCCTACGGTGCCGGATCGTGCAGGGGGCCGGGCCCGCGGCGGCCAAGGCGATGGATGGACGAGTGCTGCCGCCAATAGCCATGATCTTTTGCGAGTTTCTCGCGTTTTTCGCGGACTGATTTGCCCCTCAGAGGTTATTCTAGCCCTGCGGGGGCGACCCGGTGCAACCGGGGCCGTGAATCCCCATCTTCGGCACTGATTCGAGTCCGTCCGACGCCAACCCCGACTCCCTGCCCCGAGACCTTGCTATGGAATATAAGGATTACTACAAGACCCTGGGTGTCGCCCGCGATGCCACCGCGGACGACATCAAGCGCGCCTACCGCAAGCTGGCGCGCAAGTACCATCCGGACGTGAGCAAGGAGCCGAACGCCGAGGCCCGCTTCAAGGATGTCAACGAGGCGCAGGAGGTCTTGAAGGACCCGCAGAAGCGCGCCGCCTACGACGCGCTCGGCAACAACTGGCGGGCTGGCCAGGACTTCCGGCCGCCCCCGGGGGGGGCCGGGCCCCAGCAGGGATTTCACTTCGACCCCAACGAAACAGGCGATTTCAGCGACTTTTTTTCGAGCCTGTTCAACCGCGAGTTCCGCGGCGCCAGCGGGGGCAGCGCACCGCGCAAGCGCCGCGGTCAGGACCAGACCGTGCGGGTCCAGATCGACCTGGAGGACGCCTTCCAGGGCGCGACCCGTCAACTGCGCCTGGAGATTCCGGAGGTGGGCGCGGACGGGCACATGACCAGCCACGAGCGCACGCTCAATGTCCGGATCCCGGCGGGGGTCACCCAGGGCCGCCAGATTCGCTTGAGCGGCCAGGGCGCACCCGGGGTGCACGGCGGGCCGGCCGGGAACCTGTATCTGGAGGTGGACATCCGGCCGCACCGGCACTTCACCGCGGACGGCAAAGACATCGCGTTGCGCCTGCCGATCGCCCCCTGGGAGGCCGCCCTGGGTGCGACCATCCCGGTGCCGACCCTGGGCGGGCCGGTGAACCTCAAGATTCCGCCGGGGTCTCAAACCGGCAAGCGGATGCGCCTGAAGGGGCGCGGGCTCCCCGGTGATCCGCCGGGCGACGAGATGGTCATCCTGGAGATCGTGGTGCCGTCGGCCAAGACCGAGGAGGCGCGACGGGTCTTCGAGCACATGGCCGAGCAGTTGCACTTCAACCCGCGTGCGGAGCTGGGGGTCTGAGACCATGGTAAAGAGCGAAACACGCATCGAAGGGGTCGTCATGGACGAGGGGTTTGTCGTCACCCTCGCGGAACTGACCCAACTGTGCGGCTCCAGTGGCCGCACCCTGCAACTGCTGGTAGGTGAGGGGGTGCTGCGGCCGCGGGCCGGCGGCGCACCGGGCGAGTGGCGCTTCGACGGCGTCGCGGTACAGCGCGCCCGCCGGGCCTTGCGCCTGCGCCATGACCTGGAACTCAACCTGTCCGGCACCGCCCTGGCACTGGATCTGCTCGATGAGATGGAGGCCCTGCGCGAGCGCATCCGCGCGCTGGAACACCAGCTCGGCGCCCTCGACGGGCGCAACCGCGGCTAGTCAGAAAGCGCCGCACCCCAGTGCGGCGCGATCTCGCTTCGCCCTCATATGCGGAAAAGGCCTTGATCATAAATCCGCCCACCCCATTCAGTCCCGAGGCATCCGACCCCTTGCAGAACATGCCCTTGCGCGCGAACAGCCACATCGATCGGGCGGTCTTGGGCGGATTTATGATCAAGGCCTGAACAAAGCTAGGCTTACCATTTACGGAAAAGATAATTAAAAGCCATGCGAAAAAGACTTTCACAAATAGAACTCGACGAAATCCGCACATCGTTACTCGAACCCTATGGGCTTTCCGCAGGAGGGTTGCTACTTGCTTACTCTGATTACATCAGTGGCATCTCTGACATATGGCATAACCTTGTCGAAGAAAGCGACGACGCAGCAACATGTTTTAACGTCGCCTGCGCATTTTCCGCTGCAGCAAATCTGAATCCTTTAAAGATTTGGAAAATGATGCCGCCAGGCGATGATTCAGAATTAATATTTTCAGATCGCGAATATGAGTTTTTCTGTAGTGATATCCTTACCATCGTGATTGATGGCGCCGTCAAAGCTGTCAACGATGGACCAGACGGGGGATACGACTTATTCCATGTTCGCCGCTTCATTGAATACGAAGATTTTAATGCACTGACATATGGACAATGCAAGCGTTATCGCGGACCTGTTTCCGTCAAAGAGCTGCGCGAATTTCTCGGTGTGATCCATACAAAATATGCCGAAGGATATTTTTTCACCACAGGTCAATTTACCAGATCGGCGATGGATTTGCTTCGTGCGAACTTCAACATTGACCACAACAACAAATGTTATTTCGTCGACTCTGACCGACATAGCAATATCGCTGTGGCTCTTGAGGGGTTTTTAGATGCTGCATGTGGTCTTGATCCAGGTGACATCTCTGCGTCCTCGCCCCTTATTGAAAAGCTGAGATCCCAACTTCGAGAAATAATTCTAGAAAAACCTCCGCCCAAGAACTTACAAATGGAGCTATTTACTTAAACCCCCTGTCTGTCGGCCTAATCCTCAACTTAAGCTGCCTCTGGCGGGCGCGGATGCACCGAGAGACGAACGTCTACGCGTCGATCGAGCCGCCCCAGAATCTTCATTAGTCGGTCAATGGTGAAACGGTCGAGATCAACATTGCGGATGCGGGAAAAATCCGTGTAGGGAACGCCACTGCGCCGTCCCGCCGCACGGACCGAGAGCCCGTCATCGTCCAGGACGCGGATGATCTCTGTGGCCAGCAACGCCTTGGTTTGCTCCACATCGGCGTCGGCGAGGCCGAGGTCGGCGAACACGTTACCGCTGCCCCGCACAGTCTCCAGCTCATCGCTCATTGGTTATGCTCTTTCAATCGCTTGATCCGCTCGCGGACCAGTTCGATGTCCTGCTGGGAGGTTTTGATGCCAGTGCTCGATTTTTTCTGGAAGGCGTGGACCACCCACAGTGCCTCGCCGATCTGCACGGCATAGATGACGCGATAGGCGTCCGTACGGTAAGGCAAGACGACCTCAAAGACCCCAGAGCCGAATCCCTTCAGTGGCTTGGCGATGTCAGCCTTGCCCCCTTCCGCCGCCACGGTTAGCGCGCGGGCTGCAATGCGCTGCGCCGGCACGGGAAATTTCCCGAAATCCTTCCGCGCCGCAGTAATCCACGCGATTTCCCTTGTTTTCCTGGTCATATCAATATTGTTGTCAAATTTGCTAACGCCTGTCAAGTCGCCCGTCATATCGTTTCCCCGTGTCGTGCGTGTGACGGAGAGTGTCGGGTCACGACCATGAAGTCGGGCGTTTTGCCGTCTTCCCTGTCCCCGCTCTGCCGGGGTGACGCCTCAGTCAGCCGCGCCTGTGGGAACCTGATCCGGTCGCCGGCCCCGGGCTGGAGCTTTCGGCTTCGACGCTGGCTCAAACTCTAGGGCGGACGCATCCAGCCGAGCGTCTATGCCGGCCTGCAAGCCCGCGATGATGGCGCGCAGATCGGCGATATGGGCCGCCCGCTCGGCGAAGGTGGCCACTTCCAGGCGCAGATCCCGAAATTCCGCCTCTTGGGCCTCGCCGTGGCGGCCCTGTTACCTCGGCCAACGCCCGCTGTTCGCGTACTTCGGACCGCGCCTGCTCGTGCCCCTGGCGTTCTTGGGCGAGGTCTTTGGTGACCAAAAAGCGATCAGCCCATCCGGCGACAAAAAAACCTTTTGTCAACAACGCGAGCGCGTTTCGGGTTTACCAGGCGGCTTCTTTGTTGGGGTGGGGAGGTGCTCGCGTTCCTGTTAGGTACCAAAGCGACCGCGCGAGGGAACCGCGCGGTCGCTACCGGTCCTCATACCGATAACCGACCCCATAAACCGAGTGGACCAGTTCCCGCTCCGGCACCAGCTCCTGAAGGCGGCGGCGCAGCTTCTTGACATGGCTGTCGATGGTGCGGTCCGAGACCACCCGGTGGTCGCGGTAGATACGCTCCATCAGCCGCTCCCGGGAGAAGATCCGGCCCGGGGCCTGGTGCAGGGTGGCCAGCAGGGCAAACTCCACCGCGGTGAGTTCAATATCCCGGTCGGCGGCCGTCACCCGCAGGCGGTCGGGGTCCAGGGTCAAGGGGTCCGTGTCGGCGGGGTCGGCGACCGCCGCCTGACCGCCGGGCGCGGGGCCCGCACTGCGCCTCAATACCGCCTTGACCCGTGCCACCAGCTCCCGGGGGCTGTAGGGCTTGCACAGATAGTCATCGGCACCCAGCCCCAGACCGAGCAGCCGGTCGATCTCCTCCACCCGGGCGGTGGTCATGATGATGGGGACCTGACTCTCGGCCCGGACCTCCCGGCACAGGGTCAGCCCGTCCTTACCCGGCAGCATCAGGTCCAGGATGATCAGGTCCGGCCGGTGCGCGCGCACCCACTCCAGGACCCCCAGGCCATCGTAGTCGAGGTGGACCGCGAACCCGGCCGCCTTCAGATAGTCGGCCACCAGGGCGGCCAGGCGCTCCTCGTCCTCGACGATCAGGACGCGCTGCGGGCTGTTCATGGGCATTTCTCAACTGGGCAGTTCAATGTGAATCCACAGGCCCCCGGCGGGGGCGGCGGCGGCGCTGATGCGGCCCCCGTGGGCCTCCACCACGTTCTTGACGATGGCCAGCCCCAGGCCCGCCCCGCCGGTGTGACGGCTGCGCGAGCCTTCCACCCGGTAGAGCCGGTCGCAGAGCCGGGGCAGGGACTCCGGCGGGACCCCGGGGGCGCTGTCCTCGAAGTCCAGGGTCACCTGCCCCGCCGCGGCACCCAGCGTCACGGTGAGCCCGCCGCCCGGGTCGGTATATTTCAGGCTGTTGGCGAGCAGGTTGCGGATGGCCTGGGAGAGGCGGTCCGGGTCGGCGTTGAGCAGCAGCGGCACCGGGGCCCGGTCGTGCAAATCCAGGCGCAGCCCGGCAGCCGTGAAGCGGGGGCGCAAGGCGTCCAGGTCCGCCGCCAACAGCTCGCGCACATCGGTCTCGACCATCCGATAGCTCAGTGCCCCCAGGTCCGTCACCGAGAGCTCGTGCAGGTCCCCCACCAGACGGCCCAGGCGCAGCACGTCGGCGTGCAGGGCGTCCACCCCCGCCCGCCCCAGCGGCCGCACCCCGTCCTGCATGGCCTCCAATTCGGCCCGCAGCAGGGCGATGGGGGTGCGCAACTCGTGGGCGATGTCCGCCACCCAGCGGCGGCGTGCCTGCTCGTTACCCTCCAGGGTCGG
>Ga0247842_10004340_pt1 | contig 17902 bp, 8 predicted proteins | sample LaCruzMarch2015__3_FD_192411 | JGI IMG/M metagenome (GOLD analysis project Ga0247842, IMG submission 192411) | Freshwater microbial communities from meromictic Lake La Cruz, Castile-La Mancha, Spain - LaCruzMarch2015_19m | ecosystem: Environmental > Aquatic > Freshwater > Lake | place: Spain...
ACCGACGGAATGGAATACACCTATTGGAATGAATACCATCCCGGCGCAGCGAGATTGCAGGATGGCCGGGCGATTAAGTTTTCGACCAAGCTCATTGTCGTTGTCGGTTATGTTCGCGGAAACATCACTGATGCCTCGACCGGCCAACCGATCCCGAATGCTGAAATTCGAGGGAGCCGCGGTTCCTTCGGACTGACAGATCGCACCGGACGTTTCTTCCTCGACAACGTCCTTGTCGGGGATGATTATAGCTTCACCGCTTGGGCTCCCGGCTATAATGACTCGACTCTATCGGAAATCGACATCGTCGAAGGCGACACTATTTCCTTGAACTTTGCGCTGCTGCACCCCGGTTTCAATATCTCGAGAGATAGCGTTTCAGTCGCAGTACGTCCCGGTTACGGAACCGACGCCGTGATCAACCTGACCAATTCGGGAACCGGCCCATTGACCTTCAGGAGTCAGTTCGATTACGGAAATCAGGACGAAGATTTATGGAGAAGGTTATTGAATGTTGACGTCACGGCGGCGACTGGCGATAATCGCATTCAGGGAGTAGGTTTTTACAACGGGCTGATCTGGGTTACTGGATCTAATAACAACCAGAATCCCAACCGATTCTACCTCTTCCGTCCCGACGGGACGCCGACCGGATATCTTCCTCAGCCGGGAAGCACTGCATACGGATTCAGAGGCATAACATCAGATGGAGAGCTGCTCTGGGGAGGCGAAGGCGCTTGGTTGGTGGGCGTAAATGCGGACGCTGAAGCGGTTGATTCGATTCCTGCTCCGTTATCAATCCAACGCGCCCTTGCATACGACGCCAATGACAGTTGTTTCTGGGTCGCGAATGGGCGAAGCGATCCGCTGGTCAAGATTGACCGTCAAGGAAACATACTCGAAAGCCACCAATTAGAACTTGATATCACAGGACTCGCCTTCTTCCCGACCGATCCGGATGACTACACGCTCTATATACTGAGCCGCGACCGAACCAATCCGACGCTGCAAATCCCCCAAGCTCTCATCTCCAAGTTTAATCCTTTGACTGGGGATCTAAGAGTGGTGACGCCGCTTGAGGGTGAAGTAGTTGATCAGGGCGGCGGAATGGTGATTACCAGTCATCTCGATCCAACTAAGTGGGTTCTGCTCGCAATCATGAATAACGCTGCAGGACACCGTTTCTCTGGCTATGATATTGGGCCGAATACATCGTGGGTTTCCTACGAGCCGCGAGCCGGACAGCTCGCTCCCGGCGCTTCGACGGAAATTCAACTGGATATCAACACCGAGGAGCTGGCAGTCGGAGACTATCGTTTGAACCTCCGCTACATGCATAATGCCGCAGGATTAAAGACGGATATTCCGATCCATCTCGAAGTAAATGAAAATGCAGGCTTGAAGGACGCGGCTCCTTCGCCGACGGATTTCAGCCTCCATGAAGCTTTCCCTAATCCATTTAATGCGACGACCGTTATTCCTTTCTCGCTTCCAAGAGCGACAAAGGTGAATCTGGCGCTCTATGATTTGACTGGACGGGAAGCCTTGCGATTGATTAATGGTCAGATGTCAGCCGGTGAGCATTCGGTTCTTGTTGAAGCGAGCGATCTCTCAAGCGGGATCTACCTCGTTCGACTCGAAGCAGATGGGATGAAGGCGAGTACGAAAGTAGCGTTGATTAAGTGAGATCTCAGTAGGATAGGCATCCCCGCCTGTCCATCGGTAGCACCGATGTCCCCGTCGGCAATTAAATGGACAGGCGGGGACGCCTATCCTACTGAATTCATCACTTCTGCTATGTTGAAAAACAAGCAGAGACGTGACGTATCCAACGCTAATTGTAAGAATCAGGATCACTCTGCTATCCGCGGTAGCAGATCTATAGAAATGCTCCGCATGTGTTTTTTCGATGATCAAATTGAAAACGCTGTATACTTATGCTCGAGACGGATAAAATGATCCTCTCACGAACTTATCAACAGTCGTTTTCCTGATTATGTTGAATCCTGTCCTCTTATTCCATATTAATAATAGGTTATCGAACGACGCCTATCACATAAGGCTCATCGTACTTTAGTACCCTTCGTATCCTGTTGGCTAAGTTTTGCTATGTTGAAAAACAAGCAGAGACGTGACGTATCCAACGCTAATTGTAAGAATCAGGATCACTCTGCTATCCGCGGTAGCAGATCTATAGAAATGCTCCGCATGTGTTTTTTCGATGATCAAATTGAAAACGCTGTATACTTATGCTCGAGACGGATAAAATGATCCTCTCACGAACTTATCAACAGTCGTTTTCCTGATTACGTTGAATCCTGTCCTCTTATTCCATATTAATAATAGGTTATCGAACGACGCCTATCACATAAGGCTCATCGTACTTTAGTACCCTTCGTATCCTGTTGGCTAAGTTCTTTGCTACTGCCACAATTGCTTTGCATTTCGGTTTTCCGACGCTCATCCTCTGATACTTTGAAAGCAGTACAGGATCGGTCTTAATGGCTACCCAGGTTGCTTCCACTATCAGCCTTCGAAGTGCAGAATTTCCCATGCCGGTTAGAGATCCAATTCGCGTTGTCTCACCGCTCGAATATTCAGATGGGGTTAACCCCAAGTATGACGCAAACTTTTCAGTGCTGGCGAATCGGTTGATATCCCCTATCTCAAGGAGTATCGTTACCGCGGTCAGTCTTCCAATACCGGGGATTGTGCAAAGTCGCTCAATTTTAGGTTGGTATTTCTCCGATGCCATTATTTCAGTAAGTAACGCTTCAATATCACGGATTTGCGCCCTGACAAATTCGTACTCTTCCACAACAAGTTTGAAAGCCGCACGGAATGAAATAGGACCTTCATTGATTTTCTTTAGATCAGCCAGAGTCTTCTTCGACCAGTATTTCTTGTTCAAGGCGACGGATGTCATACCGTAGAAGAGAAGGTCGCCCTTTATCTGGTTGTGAATCTGGACGCGACGCTTAACTAGTTGCTGGCGTTTACGGACCAAGGACCTGTCGTACAACTCGTCAACGTTTCTCTGATAGATCCCGGTCAGCGATCCTTTTGCCAGTTCAAATGCCAGTTTTCGGCTGTCAATGGTATCAGTCTTTACGAATTTTCCAGGAGCTACCGGAATATTGTGAGGTGCTGTAATGATGGTCTTGACGCCGTTGACGTTAAGATATTCAGCAATCGTATAACCGAAACAGCCCGCTTCATAAACCGCTTCAATCTTGGCCCCTGGCCATTGATGCTGGAAGCTCTTCAATAGAACTTCCTTCTCCGGTGGACAGACAAACGTCTTTAGGATGGTATCCAATGTCCTCACGGTAATGACCCACTTGCTTTTGTGCAGGTCGATCCCCGCATACAACATCTGGCCGGTCCAATCAATTAGCTTTTCTGGCATTTCTCCTCCAGTAATTTTGAAAACGAAGCAGAATAAGACATTCTCTTGACTTCGTTTGGGATGCGTCGCTCTACTGGAAGGTAAGACAGCTGTCCACATTTCCACAGCGGATCGATCAATAAATATAAATCGATCCGTTGAGCTGTGGTAATGTGGGCAGCTGTCGAGCTGAACCTTCTGGGAGCCTCAGCTCTTCAAACATAGACACTTATGCCAGGAAACGCGGGCATCCGCACTCTCGGATAGAGCCTTAATACCGCTCGCCTCTCGCGGGGCGATCCACCTTGGGTTTCGCCACATTAACGGTAATTTTCCGTCCTTGAGTCTCCATATCGTTCAATGCACTGATAGCGGCATTGCCTTCGTCATCATTTGGCATTTCTATGAATCCGAAGCCCTTGCTTTGGTTGGTAGCGCGGTCAATCACCAGACTGGCGCGATCTACCCGGCCATGCGCTTCGAACATGCTTCTAAGGTCGCCTTCAGTCATCTCATGCGAGAGATTACCTGCGTAAATATTGACCATTGTCTCATCCTTTCCGGACTTGGGGGCATTCCCCCGTTCTTTGTCACCTGATGTAACATCGCGAAGCCGAAGAAGAATGTGTAAGTCCAAACGTCCCGTGACAATGGCCTGCGAAGAGCTCCTTATGGAGCGCCTGCCTCATACTGACTCGTTGGAGTCGGGAATTGATCGTGACTGGCATCTGCAGTCTGGAATAGGCGATTAGTTCTTGTAAATCCTGTTGATGGCGAAGAGAACTACACCCAGCACTGCCACGCCGATGACTGCCCAAATCCTTCTGCCACGCTTCTGTCTTCCGTCTGACTGGTTCATCATTCTGATACTCTTTTCGTTTGTTACGACCAACTGCCCGGTTAATTGCGGGGCTGTGGTGGCAAGAGCTGGATCAGAGCTTTGACATCACGCTGCGAATCTCGTCCTTGGTTTTCCCCAGCTTCGTTCCAATTCTTCCAAGCAGTTCTTCTTCTTTGCCTTCCGTAAAGAGAAGATCATCGTCGGTCAGGACAGCGTATTTTTGCTTCAGCTTTCCTGCCATCGTTCTCCAGTTGCCTTTGAATGCAAGCTTGCTCATTTCATCCTCCTTGTGGTAATCGAACAACAACGCCCTACTCTAAGGTCATTTTCTATCTGCAACAGCGGCAGGGATTGGGCGACGAAACACTCGTTCGCCTGCATACCCAGAGTCCTAAGTATCATCGCTGTCGTTTTTAGACCGATGCGATTTCGCCTTCCGGTGAAGAGATCAGCAATCCTCGCTTGAGGATGGTGCTCAACGTCAGTTTCCATTCCGCCCAGACCGTTTCGTTGCGGATGTCCCGTTCGTTGATCATCGCGACAAGCGGGCCAAGATAGATGGCGCTGTAACCGATGGCCAGCAAGACTTCACGCACAGCTTCAATCGGCAGATCGACAGCCTTGCCCGTGCGGACGGCTTCCAGGTAGGCATTCTGAAAATGCTGATTCGCTCCAAGCGGTCCATGTTCCGAAACGCCTTGCAAGGCTCGCCTTAGGCGGACAGCGCCGTCAGCCATCTCATAACGGAACAGAGAAGCCCAAAGCGGGTGATCGTGCAAAACCGACATGAGACGAATTGGGATGTCAATCAGCATCTCTTCGGGCGCCTTATCATAAGGATTTTCCCCGAAGATCACGTCCAGCATGGTCATCCCCTCGTGCTTCAGTACAGCTTCGTAGAGCTGCTCTTTGTTGCCGAAGTAGTAATGAACCATGACTTGCTTTACGCCGGCGTCTTTGGCAATGGCGCGTGTATTGGTACTTCTGTAACCGAATTCGGAAAACAACCGAGTCGCCGCAGTGAATATTCTTTCCTTGGGAGGAATCACATTCACTGGAGTTAATAGATCGGTCACGTTAGGTAATAGCGCCTCAACCACGTTTGGTAATAGCGCCACCCCGATGGCGCTGTTGGGATTTGTTGGCATGAAAGATATCGTTCCAGTCTCATCGTTCAATTGTATGGGTGTCAATCAGCGGGAACCTGACTGTCGGTATGGGCGGGAAGGTCAAGCGCGGTTAGCCGATTGCCACTGTCAACTGACAATATAGTTTATTCCGCACTTGAAACCTACTTCATTTGTCTCTCAATGCTCTGTTAACAGAAACAATTTGATTTTCTTGTATTTGAGTGAGGCGACAGAGGATTGAAGTTGGGTAGTGCTGGATGTTCGGTTAGGCATGGACTTCAAACCGGCGCGAAGTTCAAGATATTGTGGCCGAACGGCACGATTTACAAGTAAGCAGGGGCGACCAGTGGCCGCCCCTGCCTTGCCGCAAGTTTGTTCGACGCGGATTACTTCACCAGCGTAACCTTCTTCGTGGCGCTAAAGCTCGGCGTTTCCAACTTCACCAAATAGATTCCCGCTCCAATGCCATTTGCATTCCATACTTCCTGATAGCTGCCTGCTTTTCCCCATCGGTTCGTCATTTGAACGCTTTGATGTCCGGTTGCGGGCGGAATCTGCGCAAGTTGCTGCAGATTCTTTTGCGTCTCGTTTGGGATAATCCGTTTTTTGCCAGATTCTGGTTTCAACCAGCATGTGTCGCCGGGTGAAATTCAACCCGACGTAGCCAACTTCACTTTTTCAGACTCGAATAGCTAAGTTCGTTCACAGAGTTCGCTTGCGAATGTTTTACAAACGTCGGCGACAAGGTTGGATTTGTACGACGATTCTTTACCACCTGTCACGCAGGGGAAGGAACAGCTACACAAAGTACCACTTTAGAACTGGACCAAGGATGGGGGCTAGTCATCGCTTATTAACCCAACGTGTTCTATCATAGAAAAGGGGTTGTCTCACTTTGGTGAAACAACCCCTTTCTCGTCAGGATCCTCTCAAGGAGTTACTTGAGGAGGCTCACTTTATGGTTGAGGATACGACCACTCGCTTCCAATCGGACGAAGTAAACGCCCGAAGATACTGACTGGGCGTTCCAGCGAAGGTTATACCGACCGGCTTCCCTCTCACCTGCAAGAAGCACTGCGACAGTCTGGCCGGCAAGATTCACGACCGAGAGTCTGACGTTCGATCTCTCAGGCAGACCAAACGAAATTGTTGTTGCAGAGTTGAACGGATTGGGGTAAGCATCCTCAAGCGAGAAGTCGTTGGGGATCTCAATCGAGGCTTTCAGTTCTACCGCCGAGAATCCGTCCGTAGTGTAAGCAAGACCGTCGCCCTCGATTACATTGCGAGGTTCGATAGAGACTTCGCTTTGAGCCGAAGGTTGCCAGAGGCGCAGGGTGAAGGTTTCACCTTCCGATAATCCCTGCCTGCCTTCGAGTTCAGTCTCATCGCCCCAGACGGCTATACCGCATTTCCGGTCGGCGTCAACCACTCCCCAGCCGACCTGCTGGCCATTCTTATCGAATGCTGCGATTTCGTCGCCCGGATTGACCTGTATGCCTACGAAGCCAGAAATCAACAAGCTCATGTTCCGACCTGTTGAGGCAGGCGCGTTCCAGTGGCTCTGACCGACCTGTGAATCGCCGCTATACAATCCGCCCAGTTGAGCTCCGGCCTCGGGATAGACGAGTTCGACATCATTCCTGACCTTGACCTGATACCCCTTCCCTTCAGTCCAATCAGGCATGTTGGAGAAGTTGTCGCGGGTGCTGAGGAACCTACCGGTCTGATCTTTAGCCAGAATCACATCGTTGATGATCGGCGAAAGAACTTCGAAGTTTGGCGCCCGTGCGGACAGTGTGTACTCAGGGTAGTACGCAATCAGGTTCCAACCCTGCTCAAGCGGTACAGGTGTGGTCACAGGAATTGCGACGCCGGACTGTACAAAATCGACAGTTTGGTTCACTTTCAACATATAGCCCTGGCTCAGGTTCCAGTAGGTAATGTTGTTGAACCCAAGTCGTGGAACATAGAACTTGCCTTCTTCGTTTTTGAAGATCTCGACCGGCGTCTCACCCTGTTCGTTGAGAAGTTGGTCTAAGATGCGTCGGACGTCAGGTCCACGTACTTCGCCGTTGCGGAAGAACTCATCGCCCGGAGTGACATTCAAAGAGATCATATTCCAACCTGAGCGAAGGGGGATGCGGAGTTCGCGCGGCTGCGGAGCATCGGGCGCTGCCACCGTAACGGTGAATGTGTGCGAGCGGTTGGAGAAGTAGGAGTATGACTCCTCTTCGCTCAAGTTGATTTGACGACCTGTGGCGACATCGGTCAATACTGCCGAATAGCCTGCCGGAAGCGCCTGTTCGATGGAGCTCCAGGTCAGGGTCACGACGCCGGTGTCACCGGTAGCAACCGTTAGGGTCCAGTCATCGGAGCTGCCAGCCTCGATCGGGGCACGAACATCACTGTTGAAAAGCGAACCGTAATTTTCGTTCCAGTTGTCATGCTCGAAGTATGCACTTACGTAGCCACGCGCTGGAGGATTGGGTGGTTCAGGGAGATCGAAGTAAGCATCGTAGCCACTGCCGGCGTCAGAAGTCACACCGACATAGCTGATGAGGTCTGCCGAGTTCGCCATCCGAGCCATCAGGCTCAGGTTCCAGTTATTGTCGGCGACAACAGCGCGATAGACCGGTGTATTTTGAGCCTGTCCGCGGCTAGGCACGACAATGACTTGAACATCCGCTTCAAGTGTTTTAAACCAGCTGCCCGACCAAGGAGTCAGTCCGTTTGCTTCAACGTAAGATCCATCTTCCTGAGACCAGTTGTAGATCACGGGCGAAATTTTGCCGGCGTCGATAGCCTCCGACAAGTTATGCGCTTCTCCGTCGTACTGGAAGATGAATTCCGACAACGGAACCGCCGTTGGGAAGGGACAACCGACAAGATTCCAACCGAGTTCGAGGGTTTCCCAGCCGAGATCAGCCGGACCTGTCGACGAGGTTCCCTGAACGTCGATCTCGGCACCGTTATTCAAAGCCAGCCAGTAACCCAGGTCCCGCCAAAGCTCGTAGTCACGTGTGTAACCGCCTTCGCTATAAGAGAAGGAGAAGTAAGCGCCGTTCGCATCATCTCCGACAATGCTCGCGATGCTAAGGTTCGCCGGATTCAATGGGATGCTAAAAAGGTTCCAGCCGGGCTGGAAGCTGTGCGACAATTCAGGCGTCGTCACGGCAAATTCGGCGTCTGACTCATCCGACCCTTCGTTGTTCCGTACGTCGTATGCGAATACCGCAACGTTGAGGAACGGCGAGTAGAAGTTGGGAGCTGTCCAGTCATACGAGGTGGCAACCCCTTCGAGATTGATGACTTCATCGTAACCGAGAGCGTCGTTGCTCCAGATGTGGATCACGTTGTTCGTGACGCCGATGTTGTCTGTCTGATCCCAAGTGAAGTGGATAACAGTTCCAGCGCTGAATTGCTCACCCGAATTTGGGTAGGTGACAGTAACAACCGGCGGGGTATCGATGATGACGATGTTACGATAGACGCTGGACTGGTTTCCAAAACCGTCTGAAGTAACGAGTCGCAGGATCGCAGACCCGATCGGATTGGTGTACGTCTGCCAGTTGTAACTGCGGGCGTCGCCATCGAGGTCGGCCAACTGACTCCACGATTCACCGTCGTTAAAGGAGATCGAAAGTACCGATCCAGAGACGGTCGAAACATCGGAAGCCAACCACTCGATCGAGACGAATTCATTCGCAACGACTTCCGCGCCTTCAGCAGGAGACTCCAGTGAAGACTCGGGACCGTCGTTGTCGTTGAAGACCATACGGAACGAACGAACCCCGCCATCGCCTGAATTATAGATATAGGGATCACCATCGCCAATCCAGCGCTGAACGCCGTTATAGAGGACATCGAGGGTGAGATCGACCATACCGTGATTGACAGAACGCATCGAGAAAGGAAGGCGACCATACTCGAACCCGAGTTCAACGTCGCTGTTCGGAATATCTGTCACCACGTTGAAGTCCCAGGTGACCGTGCCCTGCTCCCAAGCGTTTAACTGCTTGATATCTTCCGAGAAATCGGCAAAATCACCAGCATTCCACTCGGGGTGCGGAAAGTAGAGAGCCACGTAATTGTTCGGAGCAATCGGAGGTTCTGGAACGTCGAGATCCGGATCGTAACCGTTGCTCGCACCAAGCGCGCCGCCTGCGAAGTTGTCCTCATCATTGGCGTTGCCAACGTACGCGACAAGGTTGAATGCCCAGTTCGGGTAGTTCGTAAGATCGAACGGGAAAGCTCCCATGTCCGCTCTCGTACCGTCAGGATCGTTGGCTGCCTCAGGATTGGCGGCATTGAGACAACGAGAAGTGATCGTGAGGTTGTAGTTTCCGTTGCCTACGTCAGCAAACGCCGGATCGGTGTCTATGTTGCCAGCGCCCCAAGCCATATCGTAGTCCGCGTACTCCTGGAAGCCGCCCTGGCCATCTTCAACGTCTGAATATGCAATTGTATAGATGTTTGGGTGACCCGCAACCGTACGACGGTTGGTAGCTTCGTAGCCCGCATTGCGGAAAATGGAATTCGTAATCGTAACCTGATTGGGATAATTATTTCCATTATCCCCGTACACACCGAAAATCCACATACCGCCAATTCCGTAGTTATCGGAGTTATCGACGACGGTGCAGAAATCGAAGGAAATGCTGACAGGAGGATTGTGCTGACCAAGCACGCCGCCAACATCGGCTGTGTTTCCTGCCATCAAGTCATGGTCTGAAACGAGATTCACATTGTTCAGGAAGAACACGCCGCCGTATTCGTTGGAGCTATTGCCTGTATATGAGCAATGGGTGGAAGTAAGTGTCCAGGTGGTCGCGCCGTACGTAGTTATCGCGCCACCACTGTTAGAGGCGTGATTATTCCGAAATGCGCAGTAAGCCACAGACAGGGGCGAGTTGGTAGCGATGGCGCCACCGAAACCGCCTTCACCATTCTGAATCACGAAGCCTGCCAATTCGACCGGGCTGTCGGTGGGTTGCACAACCATAATCTGGCCGTCATTGCTGCCGTCGATGATGGTATTGTCGATGTCGGATTGGTCGCCACTGAAGACGAAATTGCTGTAAAGGTTGATTCCAAAGCCTTTGTTAACCGTCAGATGTTCGTAGTAAGTACCCGTTGAAACCAAGACCGTGTCGCCTTCATTCGTGGTAGCGTCGATCGCAGCTTGAATGGTGCCGTACTCATCCGGCACATCGAAGCGGTTGGGGTTCTGGTCGGCGTTGGGATAGTAGTATGCACCCATTTCCATACGAGAACCATCCGGGTCGGTACCGCTATTCGGATCGCTCGCGTTGAAGCAGGGAGATGGGCTCTGAAGATGAAAGTCGCCGTTGGCAGCATCAACAAAGTTTGGATCAGCGTCAATGTTGCCGTCGCCCCAGGTGAGGTTACGGTTGTTGCCGATAAGAGCTCCTATACCTCCATCGATATCAGAGTAGGAAATGTTCAGGTTTGAAGCCGCACCATCCTCCCAGATGCGGAACTCGTTCGGGCTGTTGCTCCAGACGATCGAATTGCGCAGATCGAGCGTGGCAGCCTGCATGAAGATTGCGCCTCCGTCATTATTACAGCTGTTGCCGTAAATGTCGGAGTTGAGAATGGTTGCCGAAGCGCCGGTGAGCAGGAGGATGCCGCCACCAAAATTGTTGGTCGTATTGTTAGCCACGACGCAGCGATTGAGCGACATCGAGCAGCCGGGATCGGCCATTACACCACCAGTCCAGTTGCTCGAACTGTTCTCTTGGATCACGCAATCGTTCATGATCACACTGGCCTGACTGAAGAGTCCGACGCCTCCAGTGTTGACCCATGAAGAGTTGCCCTCAATCACGCAGAAATCAAGAACTGGGTTCGAGTTAGCGCCAACGCTACTTACGCCTGCGCCGTAGTGAGCTACGTTCTCTCTGATGATACAATGCTGGATAGATGGAGTTGCGTTGATGCAAAGAATCCCGCCGCCGAAAGTATCCCCGCCAAGGCTTAGGCCAGTCCCATTTCGGAGGGTGAAACCACTCAGCAAGGCTTCACTTGTTTCCGAGTTCTGAAAAATGACAACCGGTCCGTTGTCACCGCCGTTGACCACGACGTTTGCCGGATTGTCGGTGTCACCGATTACCGAGACATCCTTGCCGTTGAAATTTAGGTTCTCGTTGTATGTCCCCGCTGATACCGAAATCTCATCGCCTTCGCTCGCCGCGTCGATAGCGCCCTGGATGGTCGCATAAACGCCCGGCACGTAGCGTGTGCGCGGGCCGGCTTCGTGGCTGTAGTAGTAGTATCCGATGTCGGCTCTCGTCCCATCAGGATCGTTGTCTGTGTTCGGATTAGCAGCATCGATACAGGGCGAACTTGCTGTTATGACATGGTTGCCATCGATTTGCGGATCGACGTCGAAGTTGCCTACACCCCAGTTTAAATCAATGGCAGCCTGTGCAAGGATTCCGTGGTCGCCGCCATCCGTGTCGAAGTCGGAATATGAGATATTGTAGATATTTTCATGTCCCGCGACGGTACGGAGAGTGGCTGCTTCGTAGCCTGCGTTGCGAAAGATAGAGTTTGTGATCGTAACCTGATTGGGGAAGTTATTCCCATTATCCCCATATACACCAAAGTTCCACATTCCACCAATACCTGTGTCATCCGAGTTATCGACAACAGTGCAGAAATCAAAGGAAATGTTGACCGGGGGATTGTGCTGGGCAAGCACACCGGCAACGTTGGCAGTATTGCCGAAAATCAAGTCGTGATCTGAAACAAGATTCACGTTGTTGAGGAAGAAAACGCCCGCGTAATCGTGAGCGCTGTTGTTTGCGTAAGTACAGTGAGCGGACGTGATCGTCTTGGGAGTTGCGCCGTAAGCGGAAATGGCGCCGCCACTGACGGTGGCGTAGTTATTCCGTAAGACGCAGATGGTCAAAGAGAGATCCGAATTAGTCACAATAGCGCCACCAAAAGCTCCAACACCATTCTGAAGGACTAAGCCGTTCAAATGAATCGGGCTGTCGGACCCGGTGATGCTCATAATCTGAGCGCCGTTGCCATCGAGGATGGTGTTCCAGATATAGTTTGGGTCACCATTGAGGGGATAGAGGCTGAACAGATTGACCAGATGCCCTTCGTTCACGACGAGGTTTTCGTAGTAGGTTCCAGGTTGAACAAGAACCGTGTCTCCTGCCTGCGTGGCGTCGATGGCGGCTTGGATGCTGCCATATTCATCTGGTACATTGAGGACAGTCGCCTCAGAGATAATTGGGAATACTGCAAAGGAGAACGCGACTAGCGCATAAACCAGAGTAGGTGAGGAAATATATCGAAGGTGCATTAATCCTTCCGTGAGTTGGTTGGGGGTAAATGAATCAATAATCGTTCAAGCTGTCGATCTGTGAGCGGAAACCGTTTCACAAATTGACAGTTCGAGCGTTATACGGGAGATATATATTTTCGTTTGAAAGGAAGTGCAAACCAACGATGGATTGAGGTCAATACGGTCACTCAAGCGGGTAAAATTCTTAATGTTTTTAAAAGCTATATGATTGATTTTATACAGAGTCTCTTTTGCATTACCGCATACAACGCTCAGTTTTACAATTAGTCGTAGATATTGTAAAAGGAGACAGACCTGTCCAAAATAGATATTTGAACTCCGGGAGCAGGAGCAGCGTGTAAGGGGAAAGCAAAGCACCTTTCACCACCCCTGCACCGGAGATTCCAATGACTCAATGCGCCAGCCTATTCAGCCAGATACTTGCTCTGTTCAATCGTAACGAATTTGCCGATATCGTTCATAAGCATCGCGCTGAGCGACACCCCAAAGGCTTCACTTGCTGGGATCAGTTCGTTGCTATGCTCTTCTGCCAGACGGCCCAAGCACACTCGTTACGCGAAATCTGTGGGGGACTCTCCTGCTGCCTTGGCAAAGTAAAACACTTGGGTATTAAGGAAGCTCCCAAGAGGTCAACTCTTGCTTACGCTAACGAACACCGGCCTTGGGAAGTCTTTCAAGATTCTTTCCTTCACACATTAGGGCTATGCCAGGCAGTTGCCAAAAACAAGAAACGGCGCTTTCGTACTTATGTACATTGCCAAGTATCCCCGCGAACTCGGTCGAGCGGAAATGGTTATGCTTCAATTGCAGCCAAATCGTGAATGGCTCACGGTTGCCCCGACTGAAGGATCGATCGCTGCAGGTCAAATTGAGGAACTGGAGCTGAACTTCCTGGCCGAGGACGAAGGGGGAGCCTGGCAATTCGAATTAGGCGGATATGACGGTGAAGTTGTATTTTCTACCGACGGTCGAGGCGAACAAACTCTCTTGCCGGTACATCTCGAAGTGATCGAATGGTCCGGTGTGGTGGAAAGGACGGTTGAGACGCCATCCAGTGGAAACCTACGTGCAGCATTCCCCAATCCCTTCAACTCCTCGACTACTATCAGCTTCTCGACAGGCTCGTCAGCTCATCCTACGCGATTGGCAGTCTATGCATTGGATGGACGGTTGGTGAAGGAGTTGGAAAATGGAAAATGGAAAATGGGAGCGTGAGGAGCGCTATTTGGGATGCAGGCGGAGCGCCGGCGGGAGTGTACGTGGTTAGACTCGAAATTGCGGGAAAGTCGGAGGCGAGGAAGGTGGTGCTGGTGAAGTAGGGGAGTTTGAAATTTGAAATTTGGAATGCGGAATTTGGGACGAAAAGAATTGAGAAAACAAAGCCCTTCTCTTGCGGAAAGAGGAGGGCTTTGATATTTTAGTTACATAAACTTCAGTTATATGAAGGTCTCCAAAATGAAAGCGACTCGGTTAACTGCCATCGGAGCCCTCGCGCTAATCTTTCATTTCTCACCCTTAAGCGCTGCCCCGAATCTCACATTCCCGGACGGTCCCGCCTATCACTGGTCGAGTTCTTATCTTAGCATACTTGGAGCCTACTCGATAGACGAAGGGGAGCGGCTGATGATAATCTTCAGTTGCTATCGCGCTTCCGACGGAGCGCCTCACACCTACATGCAGATAATCGATAACAACGGAAACGCTGTTTACGATCCTGCTATGCAGCTAACAGCCGAAGCCGCTCAATCCAAACCGAGTAATGCCATGCAGGACGAAGATGGCAATATCTTCGCAGCCTGGGCGACGCGGAGCCCTGCGCAACAGGACATCTGTTTGCTCTACGCCATGAAATGGGATAATCGCGGAGAACCGGTCTGGGGAGGGGAACCCCGCGTTATCGGTTCAATCCCGATCGGAAGCGATCTCAACCAAAGCCCGGGTGTATTATCAGACTATCACGGCGGATTTTACTTCGTCACCAATATGCGGTTTCTGGCGATCGATGAGAACGGCAGTTTTCGGCTTGATTGGCCCTGGCGCGGAGTGCGACCCAATTCAAACTACAGCATGATGTATTACATCGGCGGAACTCCTCCCTGGGAGATCAAAGACGACGGAGTTGGCGGGATTTGGTGGGAAATGTACGACCGGAACGATCCCGACACGCGCCTGATGTGGAATCACTTAGACTACAATGGTGAACTCCTCTGGGAACTACCGCGCGGGTTTAATGCTGATTGGATTCAGGAAGTGATTTACGGGGCAAACTTTCTTCAAGGGAACAATGGCGGGGCCGTATTCTATGCATCAGTTCAACGACAGCAGGTTCTCTTTCTGGTTGATGAAAACGGCGTCATTCCGGGTCAAGAGTATTTCAATGAAGTGGGAGTCCAAGTTTATAGGACCATCAAGCTTCAGGATGGAACGGTTGTCGGAGCTTGGGCTGGCAGTGAGAATGGCCTCCACACAACGGGCTTGATCGCTTATAACCCGGAAAGCAACTCATTTCCGTGGGGCGAAGAAGGTTTGGTGTTGGGTAGGGATCCTGTCGGTGAACGCAGCGGTGTTTATGGTATGGGCGAAATGATTAACGGTGAGGTGATGGTTGCTCGAGACCAATTGGGACAAGCGTTGCTCTTTCGAATTGCTTCTGATGGTGAACTGGTTTGGAACGAGCCGCAACAATTGGATCAAAACCATCCTTACTGGATTGTTTCCAAATCAGATAATGGCTGTTGGGCGCTTGGATACTCCTGGTTCGGATACGGAACGGAAGTCATTCCTCTATTGAGAAGCTATGATGAGGAAGGTTGGCCGACCGATGAATCCTACATTGATTGTGGGTTCGACACTCGAACCTCGCCGCTTGCTCTCGATATCCGGTTGGACGATGCAGGCAGATACCGTTCGACGTTTTATCAGATGAGTATCGGTTTAACGGAGCAGATTCTCGGGGCGGATGGCGAGATCATCGGAGAACCAACCGGGCGTGTAGTCGTGCCATCCAGTATATTCAATTTTAACTATGACTCTTACCATTCAACATTTTGCGGAGACCGGACTGTATTCTCATTCTGGGGCTGCGATCTATATGACACATCCCGTTACTTTTTCTGGCGTTCCGCTGTTAGTTTGAACGGTGAGGAGTTATGGACCGCGACGACGAGCGACAGCCTTTGGTTTCCACGTCTTCAATCCGAGAACTGGGGGCTGCCAATCGTAAACGCTTCTCCGGACGGAACCCACCTGCTGATGACTCGCGAGCGAAAGTACCGGAGGCCGGAGGAGCCTCGTCGTGAACACCGCCTTATCTGCTTCAGCGCGGCGACCGGCGACATTGAGTGGCAGATCACTCCCGACCAATACCCGTTCGACGCAGGATCCAACACCAGTTATGTCAATGTTATTCCAATGGATAGCATTGTGTATCAAGTTTACACCCCTCCGACATTACCGTTAGTTATCGCGGCGTTCAATTATCAAGGTCAGACGCTTTTCATCGACAGTCTTTCTCGACCGCTCAACGGGGTGATAGATCCGGTCTATTCGGTAACAGCCGCAAATGATAACGACCTGTGGATCGTTACGGGCGCCGCTGCCGATCAGAACCTCGATCCCGTAATCAGTTTCTTTGATGGGGATACCCGGCGGCTCAGCCGTAGTTTTCATATCTATACGGTTCCGTTTAACGGTATCAGACCGGTAGTCGAGCAATTTGGAGTGGTCCCTTCCGGGGAAAACCTGTGGATATTGCCCTTTATACAGCGCGGTCAGGGGGTGCAAGGCTTGACGCCAGACGGGGAGCCTCTGCTTGGGGACATTGGCTTAACTCCTCCCACCGCCGACACTTGTCATACTCCGAGATCTCTGATGGGATTTTCCGACGGAAATAATGGCTTATGGCTCATCTGGAGAGAAGCCAGCATCAGGATGCTGCATATCGATGGAGAAGGGCGAGTATATCCAGGCTATGATCCTGAAGGACTCATTCTTTGGGAGGAAACATATCAGGCATACCTTAACGGAGGTTTTCCGCAGAGCGATGGCAGCATCATTTTATCAGGCTACACCCAATCGACCAACGACCCTATGGGTTGGTTTGCAAGCTCTGGCGGTTACACCATCCAGAGGATTTGGGAAGATCCGATAGTTGGAGTTCAGCGCGAATCGATCAACCCCGACCTGACATTCCAAATCTCCCGAATATCGCCTAATCCGTTTAACTCGACGACCACGATTCGCTATACTCTGCCGGTTGCTGGAGAAGCGTCGCTGCGAATCTTCGATCTGTCGGGACGGGAAGTCGCGACGTTGGTAGAGAAGGGGGCTCAGCAAGCTGGACCCTACGCGGTGAGATGGGACGCGGGGAATATAGCAGCGGGGGTGTATGTAGTAAGACTGGAAACAGGGAACCAAACTTTGAACCGGAAGATCATTCTATTACATTAATAGATCACGACAACTACTCCACGAGAAGGCGCTCCATGTTGATTCTACGTTTATTGCGCTGTATCGTAGTTGCCATTCTTCTGGCAACACCCTCAGCTCTGCGCGCACAGTTTGCCTTGCCTCCGAACGGCGTCCCTGTGCTGCGAGATACCAATATCAATTTTGAAGAAGGCTTCAACTGCGTTCTGTCTGGCGGTGAATCGGTCACCGCTTGGACTGCTCAGGATTTGGTAGGATTTCGGCGCGCCTACACAGAAATTATCACTCCGGAAGGCGAGCACATCTACCCCGACGATCCCCCGCCCCTTTCGCAACCCGATCGACAGTCGTATCAGGCAACTTCATATCCTTCTTCTGACGGCGGCGTTTTCATTCAATGGGTTGAGCGCGTAGAAGATGGCGTCTGGGAAACGCACATCCAAAAGCTCAGTTCGCGCGGCGAAATCCTATGGGCCGAGGGCGGAATCGCAGCCGCCCGAATTGAATCGGTCATCATCCGGGCGTCCATTTTTTATCCATCATCCGACGGCGGTTGCTTCATAGTTAAGTATGACGCGCAAGGCTCCAACCTTCGCGTCAAAGGCTTCGACGCGGACGGTCGAACTAAGGAAAACTGGCCTGAAGACGGCCTCATCCCGGACTCACTCGCTTCAGTCATCATTGCGCCTGATGCGTGGGGAGGATACTGGTACTTGATGCGCGATAACACCATGAACCGCATCACCTCTCACGGCGAACGTCTCTGGGAGGAA
>Ga0247842_10004343_pt1 | contig 17895 bp, 28 predicted proteins | sample LaCruzMarch2015__3_FD_192411 | JGI IMG/M metagenome (GOLD analysis project Ga0247842, IMG submission 192411) | Freshwater microbial communities from meromictic Lake La Cruz, Castile-La Mancha, Spain - LaCruzMarch2015_19m | ecosystem: Environmental > Aquatic > Freshwater > Lake | place: Spain...
TCTTACCCGTTGATAGTATTGAAGATGCGCTTAAATTTGGAGCGGGAGAGGGGAGTCGAACCCCCGACGTTCAGCTTGGGAAGCTGACATTCTGCCACTGAATTACTCCCGCTTGAATGAGTCTGCCCAGCAATCACCGGGCACGTCCTGCAAGGCCTAAAATATCAATATCTTACAACGAGACTTACCGACAGGGCAACATATTACCACGATCATCTGGGTGTCGAGGTAATGCCAAATCGAGCAAAACAGAAACGTCAAATCGAGCAAAACAGAACGATGAAACCTTATAGTAGACACCATCAAATGTCAATGCAGGATCAATAGATAAAAAGGAGGAGACTCCTCCAAGGACTCCTCCAAGGTTTTGATCAAGTGGTTTGGCTTGATACCGCATATCCGGCAAAGTTGGACAAAATGGACAATGTCCAATCGTAGTTGACAGATCTCGATCCTGCTAACCCATTGCCGGGATTTCATCATTTTCCGACCAACATCCACCTGGCGCATTCCTTTTTTATTTCTGGCGTCAATTAACTTCTGGATCACAATTCTATATCCGCTGTTATAAATGGTTTTCATGCCACCCCCTTGTTACAGAATAAATAACGTCCTTTATTCTTATAACTCGGAATGACCGGTAATTAACCCGAATCATGTGAGGGGCTATTTAAGTGTAAAATGAAAATATTGACGGACGATATTGATGGACGATTATCCTTGTATCGCAACGAGATGTTTGCGATAATATATTAGTTAAAGAACGAATACGAATCATGGTCGGCATCTAATTCCTACCTGACCGGCCAGCCGAATACGAACCTCGAACACGCAAAAACTGTGTTTTAACTTTGCGTAAAGGGTTTCGCTGTGAATCAAAACTCCTGGTGTGCATTGGATGCTGTTGACGGACGATTATTATCAAAGGCAATAACTGCCGTTGATGTAATTGAAAAATCACCTGTTAAATTCCGTCTTGCGCACCAGCATAACGGATATGGTTATCAATATTGGTCGCTGCGTGGCGTGCAGCCCCGCGATCATACCGGAAGGCAAAAGACGCTTCAGATGTATATTGGCAATCCACCTGAACCAGTCCTTGATATGATACGGAATAAGGTGAACCAGCGCTGGCTTAAATCGCAATATAAATCACTATTAATCGAAAACGAAGGTCATATTAAACAGCTTAAGCACCAACGTGCTTTAGCAAAACAATTAACTGAAAATATAGCCCATAAATGTGGTCATTATTTTAGAGGCTATAAATTAATAAGGAAAAGAGATTATGAACAATGATAAGATAATTAGTGAAATGAGCATGGATGAAATAAATGAATTCGTTATATCAGAACTGAAACTCACGATACTGGCAAGGTATGCGAAGGACAATATAAATAACTGTCGCTATATGAATTGGAAAATAGAGCCGGAAATATTGCAGCTCATTCAGCGTCTGGAATTATGGAAACGTTGGAATTATGAGGGGTTGAGGTATAATAATTTGTTTCTTGCACTAAGAGGTGAAGCTGGTCTTAGCGTGGAAGAGACAAAAGAAGCGATCAAGATTGCTGAGAAAAATCAATGAATGAAAATATAACAACGGAAATATGCAAGCCTGATCAACAGGAATCTACATTTCAGACCGAACTAAGCCGGATTACTGCCATAGCGCGCGATGATCCGTTAACCGGTTTAAATGAAATGATTGATCTGCTTCAGGGTATAAACATGGAATTGCTTAAAGTCTATGCTCCGCCACTTATTGGTGCCGCACAAGCTAATACCGCGCTTACTCGTCATGAAATGAAAGCCGTTGCCTGTCTGGTTAATCTTCAAAGTGCCATTACGAAACTGGGGATGGCGGATATCAAGGTAAAAAACTTAATAAAATGCCGATGCAAATAGGAAATGAAATTATAATAATTCCCCAGGATGATCCTGTCGGTTATATGCCGAACTGGCGCTGCCGTATTGGGCGAGCTTTGATTATTGCAAAACAAATATGCCCTATCGAACTGGCCGCTGATCCTTTCCTTAAGGCTTGCCGCAGACATTTACAATTGACCGCTCATAACATTAGACCTGTAAATATAGATGAGCATGAATGTATCAGACGGGTTTTGGCTTGGCACGATAATGAAAAATCAGAATTCCGTCTTATTATCGAGGCATTATTATTAACCGCAGCGCCGTTTGATGCTATTGCCGCCGATATTGGGATTAGTGCCGATGATGTCAAGATGTATGAACGCTTATGTTTTAACGTCCGAGATGATCAAGGGCAAATGATATTAGGTGATGTTCAGCGGATAATGATTGCTCAACAGGATTTGAATGATGAGCAAGGTTTAAAACTAATGGCTGTTCGTGGTAGTTATGAAATGCTATGCAACCTGATTGGAATTAACACTCCGCATTGGAAAGAAGCGCCTGATGTAAAAATACACGAACAGATCCTTCAAACAAGCCGCGTTCTATTATATCGGAATCTGATTCTCGGCAAATATCAATCCAAAGACCTGGCAGCGATTGAGACGAACGATTTAAAACGGCAGCAGATAATGGTTCTAACAAAACAACCGGAAGATGCAGGCAAAACAGACTCGATGGATGCCTTTGGAATCCAGTTATTACAGGCGCTGGCTCCGAAAATGATGGAGACCGCTTTGAAAGATGAAGAAATGGCAAAACAAAACGAGGCGTTGAAGAATAAATTACAGGTTCAAAAAGAAATAAATAATACTCCGATCGTGGATAATGGTGTTAAGGTGGGTGCCAGTATCATCAATGATGGCATTTCAAAACGATTTGCTGACGGGTAATCCGTGATTTCAGTAATCCGTGATTTCCGATTTGACCTTCTGCCGGGGCGGGTATAGGCTTTAATCCCAATAAAAATAATAAAGTATTAATAGGATCGATTGAGAGACGAGTTCTCGTTTTTAGAGGTGTTATATGGCTAAACACATAGCTTTTAAGTGCACGTACAATGATGGTGGCGAGGGCAACGATGTTGGTTTCGCCGACACCTGCTCAGAAACTAATATTAAACATAATATTGACCAACACCATATATGGTGCTCAAAAAGTGATTGCAACGATTATTATAAACATGGATTTAAAGGACACAAGCCAACTCCTGGTAGTTGTTACGAAAGCGACTTATTCACCAATTGGGAATTTGGTTGCGGGATGTACCATAATGGTCATCGAAGAGGTTGTCCAATTCCAGTAAGTCATGTAGCTAAAGATCAAATAGCAGTTCTTACTACGCGTTTCCCAGGCGATGATGAAATTGACCGTAAAATCATCGGGTTGTTTTTAATTGGATTTGTCAAGAAAGCTTCTGGAGATTCGACAAAACTTATAGCTGCTCCAAAATATCGCATTCGTTTGCCTCTTGAAGAAGCAAAGAACCTGTATTTCTGGGACTATTATAAGACAAAAGGCGGCGCTCGCTGGGGAACTGGTTTGTTCCGTTACATGACGGATCAAGAGGTTGCAGCAATACTAAACGATCTTGCTCTAACATTGCGGGAGTCTAGGTGTAAAACTCTTGTTGGTGAGTTACTCCAACGCCCCGAATTTGCCAGGCATAAAAATTGTAAGGCTCAAGGTGCCCGACATAAAATTAAAGATAATCGTGCCAAGCAAATCGCTGTTATACGTAAATATGGGTCCGGTGGCGAAGGAAAAGATCACAAAGAACTTAAAGAGTGGGTTGCCCATAACCCTAAATTCTTGAAACTTTCGAACATAACACAAACACACATTGAATATGTGTTTCCTTCTGGTGATTGCGCTGATATAGTTTTTGATATCGCCAATCATAGACATGCTGTAGTCGAGATTGAAACGACACTTCCTGGCCCAGGATTCTATCAATCTCTTAAGTATCGGGTTTTGAAATGCGCCGAATCAAGAGTGAGTATTGTTTCTCCTAGAGTAAAGGCCTATATTGTAGCTTGGAATATTCCTTCTGATGTTAAAAAGTTGTGTTCCAAGTATAGGGTCGCTTGGAAGGAAAAGAAGCTTTCAAAGCAACTCCAAATAGTTAAGCGATAATGTAGAATTGTTTCCTGTCCGCCAAACCTTGTTTCACTTGCTGTAAATTATTTTACCATTCGTCGTATGTCTTCTATCAATAAAGCATAAAGAATTAAGCTGCATATTAACGTTCGGGAATTATTTCAAGTAAACAATTCGCAGGAGAGAAAAAATGAAATGGAAGCGATTTTGTGAATTCAAAGGTTTAAAAGGAGCGAAAAAGGCAGGGGTGTATTTCCTGGCAGTGTTTCATTCTACTCCCCCGCGTCGGGTTTCCCACACAGATCCGCATATCATATATATCGGATGCGCGATAAATTTGTCACGACGCCTCCTCCATTATCGCTCTGCATTCTTATCGGACCAAAACACACATCATCAAGCGGGTACTAGATTAGCAAATGCAATTAAGGGGAGGAAATACAAAAACCGAATCCCACCATGGCTGTATTTCCTTTTAGCTTTAGTTCATACCAAAAATGAAGTTGCAAAGAATGTACAGGACATAGAGTTCCAGTATATCTGGAAATTCCAGAGAAGGAACGGCATATTGCCAGTACACAATATGAAGAAGTAAAAGTTATACCATCCTGCTCGAGATGAGTAGGCAGCCCCGCCTCTGCCTCAATATCCGAGTAATGTAGAGTAAAACTACCTTTATAATGGGGGTTTATCGGTTCAGCGTGTATCGTAGGGCATGGGATCTTTGCCAACAAGTTTGTTTTTCATTCTTTGCCTAGAATTACGAGCCGTCTCAGAATCTCAATCATCCCGCCCGAATCCTGGCCGCAATACCGCAGGAGTTGATTTTGCACCTTGCGTTGCTCGATTGCACTGACATCGCCAAACGTTACCCGCATAAATTCATCAGCGGCATTGGAACCACTATCAATTTCCATATTGTCGTAAGATCGATCCGTCAAAGCCGGCATTACCTGTTTCAACGAATTACTGCCATGCTGATCTGGATGATAATAGGCTGCCTTTCTAAAGGGTGAAATCAAATCTTTAAAACAAGGCATAGCTTTCTTGATCCATAGGCTATGTTTAGGAAATGCATGGGCCATTTCTTCTAACCTGTTTTTTTCAAATGACATGCTAAACGCCAGAATCGTACCAGAGCCTTCAATGTGCGATTTCAAGCTCGATAGTAGTGCTGGCCGTGGATCATCCCGACCTTCGGCCAGGAACTCATGGTGGACCGGGTTTCCGTTTAATCTCTGCAGGATATGGAGCGAATACTGAAAAGGGATTTGTTGGTATGGTTTGGTACCATCGTAAATTGGTATCGGCGTGTTGAATGACTCAAAATCCAGGAACCTGACCGGATACGTAAGTTCATCCATAAATTCAGCAATGACTTCAGGATTGACATACGGCTTGCCGGTTTTAACGCATTTGGCCTGGATGCTCTGGTAACGGCTCATAGCAGTGCCAGCAGGAATATCCCTGATACGCAGGATGCCTTGTTCCATAAAATCATAGGCCTTGGCGCCGATTCGATGTAATTCGAAAACATTATGTTTAGGGAGAAAAGCCCAGCATAGATTTTGAAGAGGACACGGATTGGGCGAACCGCAATGCGAGCCAATATCTATTTTTGGGCACTTAGCCCCGAGAGCCTTTATCATGCCCGCAACCGATTTGGGTACATCACGAATGACTTCAGCCACCTCCTTGGATATTAAAGTTATATTAAAAAGCTTATTTACCCTGATTGGCCCGCGCTTGACGTAATCGCCGTTTATTGTAGCGATCCGGCATTGACGAATAAGCAGGCCTGATTTATCGCAAATATATTTCTGGAAGGCGACATCCTGATAATAATGCTTGTGTACGTGGGTTGCTGATTTAACTTCAACAATGTCCCATCCGCCTCTGACCGGAACCAGAATATCAATCTGTGCATAAAGGTTACCGGTACTGACCGCCGCTTCATAAATCGGTTTGCGTTTATTTAATGCTTCCTGGGTAGTCTTAATCCTGTCCGACATGCTTAAGGTTGTATCAATTGCAATGCCATCCGGGAACAGCTTGCGGGCATATAAACCGACTTCCTGGCCTTTAATAAAAACCTGCTGAAGGGCATCATCTACAACCAGGAGTTCCGGCTTATGTATCCGGTTCCACAATAGCTTGTGGCATTGCAACCCGGCCATATAACTGGTTTTGGATATACGCATATAATGATTTCGTATTTTTAACATGGTATCACCTCCAAGGCAATTATAGTTAATGATTTTTATCGTTTGTTTCTGTAAGGATTGCAATAACTTCTTCCCGCAGCTTTTTTTCATAAACGGCATAATCCAGGGGAGTCATTCCATCATTACTTTTTAAATCCTTCCTGGCGCCATTTGCCAACAATAGTTCAAGTATTTCAACCCTGCCTTTTCCGGCGGCAACATGGAGCGGGGTAGAACCGTCCTTGTCCTGGCAGTTTAATTCCGCACCGTGTTCGAGCAGGACCTTTACTGTCTTAATATCGTTCTGTTTGACTGCCCAAAAAATAGGCGTCTCCCCGTGGATCCCACGGGCATTGACATCTTCACCACGGGCCAACAAGGCGGCAACTTCATCTGATTTTTCTTCTATTACGGCACTAAACAATTCTGCATGCTGTTCCCACATATTTCCGACTCCTTTGCGTAAATTTAATCATCCTGTTCATCTTCGGTCATCGAGACTAATACGCTTACGATAGCCATTTTATTGATATCAAACGAAGACAGAATAGGAACGAACGACTGCGAAACACGCCTTTTGTCATTGGCATAATACACATCAAGATTATATTGAGCGTCTGCATCTCCCTGTTCGGCTGCTTTACGCCACCACTGTACGGCCTTGGCTAAATCCTTGGGAACGCCTTCACCATTGGCATAACACATACCAAGATTAAATTGATCATCTGCAAATCCCTGCTCAGCTGCTTTCCTGCACCATTCCACGGCCTTGGCTAAATCCTTGGAAATACCTTCGCCATATTTATAACACACACTAAGGTTATGCTGAGCGTCGGCATTTCCCTGCTCGGCTGCTTTCTGATACAATTCTACGGCCTTGGTTAAATCCTTGGCCACGCCATCGCCATTTTCATAACAGACTCCAAGACAACATTGAGCTGCCGCATCTCCCTGATTCACTGCTTTCTGAATCCATTCTATTGCCTTGGCTAAATCCTTGGGTACGCCTTCGCCATTGGCATAACAGAAACTAAGATTATGTTGAGCTGTTGTATCCCCCTGCTCAGCTGCTTTACGATACCATTCTGCTGCCTTGGTTAAATTTTCGGGAACACCTTCGCCATATTCGTAACATACCCCAAGATTATATTGAGCGACGGCATCTCCATGATCAGCTGCTTTTCTAAACAATTCTGCTGCCTCGGCTGAATCCTTGGACACGCCTTCGCCATTGGCATAACACACACCAAGGTTAATTTGAGCATCTATATCTCCCTTATTCGCTAATTCAATTAATTTAGTAAGTTTTTTATTCATATCGTGGTCTCCTATTATTTTTTCTTCTTTCCCCACAACTGTCCCTTAATTGCCCAGATAATAACCCGTGGCGCTGAGTCCCAGTAATGCACGCTGAAATGCAATCTCGGATATTGCTTAGAGACCCTTTTCAACCATTCATAAGGCGGATTCCATGGCGTACTAAAACTGTAAAACAACCGACGTTTGGATTCGCGCACAAGTTTTGAATATGACGCGTCCCATTTACATCCCCAATGTTTTATGCACCAGGGAATAATCGGATCCTCATAAGAATCGTCCCCCGATTTAATGTATGGCTTTTTGGTAACCGCCAATGGAACCGGTACCATCCGGTCAAAACTCAGGTCAACAACCACTGGTTTTGATCGTTTCTTTCCCGCCTGCGGGCTATCCGCTCTTTCTTTTATTGGGAAAAATGAACTTCTTACCCACACCAGCTTGTTTGTTTTGAGGCGATTCTCTTTTGTTTTTGCCGGGAAATAAGAATCACTGCTTTTGGCCTTAAACTCCGCGATATCTTGAGCAGGGCCGGCAACGTATAATTTGTTAAACACCCAATTTGGCATGATTCCCTCCATTTCTTGATTTTGCTGTTTTCTATTTAGTACTCATCACTGAAAATATCTTATTTCTTTTTTCTGGAGCCAATGTAACATAGGGCATAGGACAAACAGCGTCCCAAGCTGAAAATAAATGGATTTATTTTTATGGCGGCTCCCAAGTTCAAACCCCAGTTCAGAAGGCTGCAATTCATTGACGAGCAGATCCGGGCGGGCAAATACCCCAACTGCTTCCAGATGAGTCGCCAGTGGGAGATTAACTGCAGTTATAAGACTATCCAGCGGGATGTTGACTACTTGCGGGACGAGATGGGGTCGCCGATTGAATATGATAAAAAGCGGCGGGGCTTTTATTTCACCAATAACACCTGGTTCATGAAGTCCATCATGATGTCGGAAGGCGATCTTTTCGCCCTACTGGTGGGAACACAGGCAATGGCGATGTATAAGGGTACACCGGTGGCCAAGGAGCTAGGGACAATATTCAGCAAGCTGGCGGCCTGTTTGCCTGAGAAATTAACTATTGCCCCGGAGCTTATATATTCACGATTTACATTCAGCGGACCGCCGGCCAAAGCGATCCGCGAAGATGTTTGGAAATTGGTGGTAAGGGGCTTGATGAACCAGCGTGAATTGGAAATTCAGTACCGGGCGATCCATTCCCGGCAACCAAAAACACATGTTATTTATCCATACCATTTAGCCAATCTTGATGGGGAGTGGTATTTATTCGCCTACGAACCCAGGCATGAGGAAATAATCCAATTTTTAGTGGGGCGGATTGAGTCGGTCACGGTGAGCGAAAACACATTCAAGATTCCGGCAAAATTCAATATACAAAAGCTGCTGGCTGATCGCTTTGGACGGTTTATCCAGAGCGAGAAATATACATCTATTCCCGTTCGGCTTCTTTTCGAACCTGAATTGGCCGCCTATATTTCCGAAAAAGCTTGGCATCCCCGGCAGACAATTAAACCCCGGAGGGACGGTAGGGTTGAATTATGTATGCCGGTGCCGGCTGTCCGTGATGTCATTCCATGGATCTTAAGCTTCGGTTCCAATGTAAAGGTTCTGGCCCCGAAATCACTGGCTGAACATGTCAGGAAAGAGCATTATCGGGCCGCAAAATAGTTTTCCGTGGAACAATGTCTTTCCGACGGTCAATCCGTAATTCCCGTGTTGACCTTCTGCCGTAACGCTTATAACATTGAATTCTAATCTTGTATGATGCTTGGTGTATGGTAATTATTTCTAAACTCTTCATTGTTTATAATACAAAACAAGAAGAAATCTGAATATGGATAACAGTTTCACATCTGAGTTTAATAATCTCTATAAACAACGAGGTTTTATTTCGGTAGCCGAGAAGCCACTATCTCTTCCCTATGTGTGTTCAAATCAAAAGGTATGTTGGAAGGACACTAATAGTATTCCAGAGGATGACCCGTCACACACTGCCATCTATGATCCTTGGATTGGTCCGAGATTCGGCGAGTTAAGACTTGTCATCGTTGGTATCAACTTAAACCAAGACGGTGGCCGAAATGAGATGAACACATTGGTCAAGATCGCAATATCTGAGATCCGGAATGGCCATAAACGGGTAAGTTTCGGAAATAAGAAAAAGAAATACGGTGGAACCTTGCTCTTCCATCGTGTTGGGGCTTACGCTGCGTTTTATGCAAGGGCAGCCGGCTTGTTGCATTTCGATGCATTGGCAGACGGTTTCCCGGACTCCAAGTTTGTTGTCGCCGGATTTGACTTCATAGCCTACACCAACCATATCAAGTGTTCGCCAACTTCCAAGGGCAGCAAGCCAACACTCGAAATGTGGAAATCCTGCGGAAGGCATGTTCTCCGTCAAGAACTCGAACTGCTTCAACCAAACAAGATACTTGTCTTGGGAAAGGATAATTATGTGCACTTTGTGGAAAATGTTTTCGACCAACCAGTTCAAGTTTTCCCCTCCGGGTCGAACATTCAGAAGATGCGTGCAAATCTAGCCAACAAGCTAATCCATGTTATAGGCGTTCCTCACCCACAGTCCCGTGGCTACCATGTTAGAAACGTTTTTGCTGATCTCTGTAAGGAACTTGGGACTTGTTGAGGATTAATAAGGTCCGGCTAATGACAGCGAAATTGGCCAGTAAAAAAACCTTATGAAGAAAATAATCTTTAAATTTGAACGAATAAATAACTATGCAGTGGGTAATACCAAATAAATGGGCTCGTTCAGCCCGGCCAGGATATGAATTGGGGCTGACGCCAGGAGAAGTGTCTGTAGAAAATTGCGATACCTGGCTGGCCGACATAAAAAGCCAGGGCATACAATCCATTATCTGTCTGCTCTCGGTGTATGAACTCAAGTAGTTCACGCATCCCAGCCTGACGGTGGTCGGCGGGTTGCTGGCATATTATGAAAGTCAGGGCTTTGCGGTTTACTCAATTCCAGTTGATCCTGGATCCCATCATCCTTTAATTGGGGAATTCGAACAGGAACAGCTATACAAGACATTTCAGCTTTCGTCCAAGCCCGTCCTTATCCATTGTGCAGCCGGTGAATCCCGGACCAGTAAAGCGGTGGAGCATTTGCTTGATTTGATTTCTTGATAAGCTATGATGAAACGAAGTCCGGCTGATGTCGGATCAATTATAAATAAGGTTCAATAAAAAAGGAGGTCTATATGTCCAGATGTAGTGAGTCCGGTTCGTATAAAAAGTGCGTGACCTGCGATAACTGGGGAGGTCAGAGACAAAAAGATCGTGATATTGAAACTAGAGTCGTGTATGATGATGGCGCCAAAGGCTCTTGCTATGCAAAAGTATATGACTGGGATACGGAAGCCAATAGTAACCAATGTTGTGATAAATGGGAGAAATGGAAAGCCCTTCCAAAAGGATGATAAAATATGCAATAATAAGTTATTTTTCTAAACCGCAATAATCCTCACTATCTAAATCCTTCATATCGGCGGATTTTGCAAAGTCTTCTAGCCAATAAACTGTTCCGCCACAGCTAAAATCCAATAATTCCAGCGTAGACATGGAAATGATTTCCTTATAATCGGGAGATTCCTTGTCAGGCTTAAACAACTTGCGGACTTCCTTGCCCAGTTCAGTCGCATTTAATTTGTGTAGTCGGTTCCTTAAATCATACATTTGTTTTACGTCCCCCCAAATGAGAGAGGCACCATTCTCATCCTCTTCATCAAATGTCCGCATAAGACCCATGACATACATGAGTTTCTGCTCCGGCGAACAATTAATCTGGCTTAATATCTTCGGATTTCCTTCCGCTTTGGTCAGGATAAGATTGACATAATATTCAAAATAATCACAGGCAATCAGGATATGCTCCAAGAGCGAAGTAGAAGCTTTAAGCTGTTGTTCAAGATTATTGGCGGTATATGAATTATTGGTCATGATTATTCAATGCCCACGTTTCCTTCTCCTGTCGATCTCAATCTTTAATGCCGAAAATGTTTTTTCTATCAGCAAATCAAGTTCATGACGGAATGCCATACCATTCTTGAAGATATCACGAGACTTTACTGACGCCGATGTAATATTAGGACAAAACCGCCAGCTGGACCACATGGGCCACAATTCAGGCAGCTTGTGATAGTTTTCCACTTTTATCGTGAGCTTGCCATCAATTTCTGATTTCAGACATCGCCACGTATTTTTCACAATGCTATGCCAGACCGACCTGCGTGTGAACACGTAGAACGAAACATAGGGATACTGAAATCTGGGCGGAGGATCCCAATGTCCACCACATGAATGGGTAGTCAACGCCCATTCGTTATTGAGTAGTTTAACCAGCGGAAGAATTGCCGATTCGATCAGCACGTCCTTATAATAAACAAGGTCATGTCCGCCACGTGTCTTGTTTAATTCAGAAATGACAGATCTGTGCAAGCTCTCTATTGCTTTAGTTGTCATGCTTAATAAGTTTCCCATATATAAATTAACAACAAGTATACCAATGTCAATAAAGCACAAAATTTCTGACACCTAAAAAAAGCCCATTCAAAAATGAAAGGGCTTTCCGGCAATTACGCCGCGATCTTTCTACATTTCCTTGAATCCTGAACAGAAGTTGCCAATCGTGCCCGGCCCTTGGCCCATTGACGTAATGCACTGATCGGTTCCGACATTAACTTACTGAGTGGTACAATTTCATTTAGAACCGTGTTAATGAGCAGGTCAGATGGTTCCCGGCCAGTAGCAAATGCCGCATAAAGCGCATCCACAAATGTCTGTTCAATTTCACTACCGGTAAATCCATCAGTAGCTTTTGCCAGTTGCGTAATATCATAGTCATCTGCATTGCGTTTATATTTTGCCACCTGGATTTTCCATATTTCTTCCCTTTCCTGTAAGCTGGGAAGATCCACAAAGAACAGCTCGTCAAACCGGCCTTTACGCAGTAATTCAGGCGGCAACTGGCTGACATCATTCGCGGTTGCCACAACAAATACTGCTGCCTTCTTATCCTGCATCCAGGAAACAAATGAACCAAACACCCTGCTTGAAGTTCCACCATCCGTGGCTCCTGAGCTTTTACTGCCTGCGAATCCCTTTTCAACCTCGTCAATCCATAATACGCACGGCGCTATAGCTTCTGCCGTTTGAATCGCTGATCTTAAATTACCTTCACTCTGACCGACCAGACTTCCGAACAATCTTCCCGCGTCCAGTTTTAATAAAGGGCGTTTAAATACACTGGCAGTAGCTTTTGCGGTTAATGACTTTCCTGTACCAGGGATACCGATTATTAACAATCCTTTAGGCACTGGCAGACCGTATTCTCTGGCCGCTTTATTAAGGGCCGTCTTTCGTTTTATAAGCCAGTCCTTCAAGACGTCTAATCCGCCGATATTGTCCAGGGATTCTTGAACATCAATAATTTCCAGCACGCCATTCTTTTTAATCGTGTTAGCTTTTTCACGGGCCACTACATCGGATGAAATAGCCTTTAATTCAACCACCGACAACGCAAACGCATTTTCAGCTTCCATTGTTGTAAGTCCGGTGGCGGCATCCAGAATTATATCCCGTTCATCTCCCGTTATTTTTTTTAATTTGGCTGACTCGGTGATGCTGTCTAATACTTTTCCCTGCTGAATTTTATCCGGCAGGTTAAAATCGATAACCGTGATTTCCCTTTCTAACTCCGGTGGTAATATCTGTCTGCAACCAACGATGATTAATACCTTACCTTTGGTTTTGGCTGTTATCAGTTCATCCTTAAATGCACGTGCAAGAATGGGGTTAGGATCACTCAGGAAGGAATGAAAGTCCCTCAACAAGATAATGCTGTTCTCCGGCAGGCTGGCAATGGATTGCATGGCTTCCATTGGGTCCTGCCCGCCCTTGCTTTGCCCGTCTTTTGTATCCACCAGGCCGGTTGTTACACTCCAGGCATACAGATTATATTTTAATCCTTCTGCCACGGTTTTAATTTCCGCCTCTACCCTTGTTTCTTCGGGGCTTATAATGAATAGACCCGGATAACCGGCCCGAATATAATTAACGATTTGATTACGCATATAATAGGTTCTCCAAATAATGTCCGATGTTTTCCAACTCGTATTTATCGGCAATCTGTTGAACACATTCCTCTGGTGGTTCGCCAGCTTTATGGCACACGGTTATAAGCTCCAGGCCGGTATCATCACTGGTAATTCCATAAAACGTTGTTAACAGATCGTCCACGGTGTTCAGGTAATCTTTGAAAGGTTGTTCCATATCATTCCCTTTCCACAAATGGCGCAAACTCCATCTCGTTACAAATTCCCTTTTTGACGAGGTAATCCTGAATTACATCGGCTACTTCGCCAATGATCTCCATATCCCAGTCCAATTCCTTGCCATCAGGGACAAGATCCTGCATCAAGTTAAAGATTGCGTTGTGCACAAAGTCGAGACGCGTGATTTGTACATCTGTTAACTCCTGGTTTTGAAGTTTAGAGTCCTGTTCATCCGTCAACGGTATTTCTAAATCCATATCATTCCTCCATTAAACGTAACGCTTCCATCACTGCCGGCTTAACAGTTGCGTGGACATTCAAGCGGCTTGTTTTGTTTTAAGCCATTTTTGATAATCCTGCAAACCGCGTTCATGATCTCCGGATGGCAAATCATCAAGGAAGGTTGCATCCACAAATACATCGCAAAATCCGCCGTTTGCTTCCCATATTTCACCGGCAAGATGGTCAACAAATTCTTCTTCGGTTTCCACAAGGAATGAGCGACCGTAGCATGTTAATTTGCCTGATTCTTCCCAGATATCTTCGTCTTTTATTTCCCAATCATTCCGGCAGGCTTCAATAAGCTCGTTCTTTTTTGCGGGATTGTAATTGCTGATTGTAATTATCATTTCATAGATTTTACTCATAGACCTCCTTATGGGGATAAAACTCTCCGGATTTAATCAGGTAATAATCATTCAGCCATCCCCAGATTAAATTACGAATGTCGGCAATTCGATCAATATCCCAGCGTAACTCTTCCCGTTTTCGTTCATCCGGGATTAAGTTCAGGACGGTTTCAAATATCGTATTATCAACGAAATCCTGACGGGCAATTTGTTCATTATTCATTTTATTCACTCCTTTTATTTTTCAGCCGAGCCATACCAAACAAATTCTCCGGTATTTTTATATCGTTTCAATTCCCGGCTCGCTTCCGCTTTTGTTTTGAACAAGGCCGATGTGAAATTAGGGTATGGTTTACCGGAATAATAAATGCTGAAACACCAGCCAGTAATACGTTTCTTTTCATAATCAAGGTAGCCTGGGTGAACTTCCGTTTTTGTAATCATTGAACTGTTCCTTTAAAAAGGTTTTTCCTGGTTGTCATAATCCCGTATTTCAACGTCTATCCCTTCCGGACACTGTTCAATATCCGCTACACCGCTACGGACTGAAATGATAACCTTCTTGGCTGGTTTATAAGGCCGGCCAAGATATAATGCTTCTTCCTCAGCCGATAATTCATTGCCGCAAAGGCTTTTAAAATTATCCAGATATTCTTTCCGTTGTTCTTCGGTCAATGGTTCATAATCGGACTCATCGCCACCCTGGGACAGGAATGATGCTTTACGGTCCTCATCACATTCCATCCCGCATTTAACGTATCCGTAGAAGCCGCAATGGACGCAGTTCATATTAACCGTGTCAAATGGCTTATAGTCGGTATAAACATCCATATCTTGCCCGCATACCGGACAGTCTCTTGAATCTGAACATCCGCTCATATAACCTCCATTTTAATGAGTGTGATATCACGCAGAATAAATCAGCCGCAACTGAAGCTGATTTCAGGCCGCCGATAAATCTTCAACGGACCGATATTTGATTTGCTGTCGTTCCATTGTGCATTCCTCGGCACGCACATCATCCCGCTCTCCCAAATACACGGGCTGATAAAGCGAGCCGCCTGGGCCGGTAACATACAAGTATCTGATTTCAACCACCTTCCCTACGGAGGGGATGTCGTAATTGCGCGGGATAGTGACATTACCAATCGCTTTTCCATCCAGCGCTATTTCAACACTACGGCATGAGTTGATCTTCGTCACCACGCAAGAGCAAGTTGCCCAGAACTTACATTTGATGGCATTGCCGCCGCTGGCAGGCCGGCCCGCATACCAGGCTGAGCGTAGATTCTTGAATACGATCCCCTCTTTACCATCAGCTTTTAATTCTTTTAGAAACCTTCTTTTGTTCCGCCCATATACAGTCTTTGCGACAACAATATGCCCGCCAAGATTGCCGAATTGCGCCTCCAGCGCTTTCAGTCTGACTTGATATGCAGCTTGCCGAAGATCACTCGCTGAATTTTCCAGAAGATCAAAGGCGTAGAAAGTTTCACCCACGCTCTCCCCATCAATCAGGAAGTTGTCCGTTATTTTCATCAATTGTGCAGTAATAGCATCCGGAATTCCGGTGGGCAGTCCGTTCCGGTTAGCCGCGATAATTTCCGATTCTGATTTGTGCAACAACATCCTTTTACCGTCAAACTTCTCCTGTGCGCACCAGTCGTCATTCTTGAGATACTCCTCGGCCTCGTCTTCCGTTACAGGATTGAGCAGTTGCGCTCTTAAGCCTGTATCACGCCGCTCACGCGCCGTCACGCTACTTCCGATCCCCGTGCCGCTCCTGGAACATTCAGCAGGCTTATACCCCTTCGCCGTTTTTGAATTAACGAGCTTATTATAGATTTTTTCCGCTTCATCATAAGGGACCGGCTGCGTTGTCTTCGTTCCCGTGTTCAAAGTTGAACCACGCCGCCCATAAGCGAAATTGACGACAAACCCTCCATCCGCCTTTTCAATGGCTGCCCGATAAACCTTGTCACTGGATCCTTCCCGAAACTCCAGGTCAATATGCGATAATTGCTCTGTACTCATGCAACCTCCATTCAATTAATGATTTACGAATTAAGCATCAACTGATGCTAATTCTTTTTAAGCCGCTTTTTTCTTCCATTTCCGGTAATCAACATAAAGCCGTTCATGAATGTCGTAAGGCAGGTCTTCAAGATAAGTGGCCGTAACAGTTACCTGGCAATATCCTTTATTTGCCTTCCATATCGCTTCGGATATTCTGTCTGCAAATTCTTCTTCTGTCTCTCCTCCACCAAGATAACCTTCCGCCTCTCCGGAAAGTATGGAATTGGTTTTCGCCTTATAAATATCCAGGTCATCAAACGACCATTCATCAGAGCAGGCTTCTGTGATTTGCTTGATTCTGTTCTTATTGAATTTTGAGATCTGAATCTGCATGTTGTAAAATCTGCTCATGCTTTCCTCCGTAATTTTTTAATGGCTTTCTCAGCCTGCACATTCCATAGAACTATCTGGTGAAAGACGCGGCCAAGTGGTGCCGTAAACCATTTATGGCATCGTTCTTCCTTCACGCTTAGGACGTCTCCTGGTTCCAGCCTGACGATCAACCTGCGCTTTCTATGGTCAAATGTTCCGGTTGTCCTGCGGATGATTGTTCTTCGTAATTCCGTTACCATGTTGGTTAATCCTTGTTAAAGTGCTGTTGCTCCCATTGCAGACAGGTGCGGCGTGACGGGAAGGCATCCATTGTTTATGTATCATTTTTCTTCCAAGCAAATTGATCTTCACCCACCTCCTTATCAACGCAAAGTTTTATCAGCTCAATCCACTCTTCTTCATTGGCAGGAGCGTCATATCCATTGAGTTCTAAATTGTCATGCCATGTTTTAATGTAATAATCAGGGATTATAATTTTCATCTGTTTCCTTTATCCCGGTTGAAATACTGTTGTTCCCAATCCAGGCAGGTTTGACGGGATGGCGATTCATACAGCGTATGTTTACGGTCCTTAACCTGCCATACCTGCCGGTCATTATTGAATTCAATGGTTGTTGCCCGTTTTATTTTCATTTTACCCAGGCAGGTTAAATCAATGACTTCCGAATATAATCCCGTCACAATGCCGGTTGTTTTAAAATTCAATGTATTCACGTTCCGCCTCCCACCGTCTGATGATTTCCTTGTTTAACGGCGGTATAATATTCCGGCTTTTTACGCCGCTCTTTAATTACTCCCAACGCCGTTTCAAGGAACACCGTTGCTTTTTCGCAATCAGGCCCTTTAAAACCAATGGCATCTATCTGCACTTCTCCGGCAGGATTAACAATGACTGTAATCATTTTGCTCATTAAACACCTCCTATGCACAGCTTGATTGATCCATCCGTAAGATTCTTACGCTGGACAATATGCCCTCTTCTTCG
>Ga0247842_10004347_pt1 | contig 17888 bp, 14 predicted proteins | sample LaCruzMarch2015__3_FD_192411 | JGI IMG/M metagenome (GOLD analysis project Ga0247842, IMG submission 192411) | Freshwater microbial communities from meromictic Lake La Cruz, Castile-La Mancha, Spain - LaCruzMarch2015_19m | ecosystem: Environmental > Aquatic > Freshwater > Lake | place: Spain...
CGGGAGCAGCCCGAGCTATCAGTGGAAGGTCAATGCGATAAATGTTGGCGCCAACAATCCTGTTTATGGATATTTACCGTCAAACGGCGATGTAATTACCTGTATGCTAACGTCAAACGAAGTCTGCATGTCGGGTAACCCTGCCACCTCAAATGCAATCACACTGACAGTTAACCCCTTGCCGGTACCTGTTTTAACCGGTCCTGTTACAGTTATATCCGGCGCCACCGGGCTGGTTTATTCCACGCAGGACGGCCAAACGGATTATACCTGGACGATCTCAGCGGGCGGCGCGATTACCGCCGGAGGAACCACGGCCGATCCCACAGCAACGGTAACCTGGAACACGACTGGCGGGCAGTGGATCAGCGTAAACTATACCAACCCCCAAACCGGCTGCCGCGGGGCAGCGGCTACTCGGCTTGATGTCACTGTAGCGCAGGCTCCTTTCATTGCCATCATCAGTCCGAACGGGGGAGAATCATGGAGGCTCGGCTCGGTTCATAACATCACCTGGAACGACAACATCGCAGGCGACGTGACGATCGAACTTTTCAAAGATGGCGCATACGATCAAACCATCACAGCATCAACCCCTTCGACCGGAACCTACGAATGGACCATTGCCAGGAACCAGCAGCCCGGTGCCGATTATAAGGTGAAGATCACCAGTGTGGCCGACCCGGCGCTCTATGGCATGAGCAGTTCAGTTTTTACAATTTCCTACGATCTTCCGATAAACCTTGAAGTTCGCGATATTCCCATCGCCGATGGGGTGAACGTCTGTTTCGATGCACTGCAAACCATAACGGTGGCCGGCATCGGGCATACCTTCGTGGTTCAACCCGGGGGCAGCGCAACCTTCATCGCCGGGGAAAACATCCTGTACCTGCCCGGAACAACGGTTCAGCCGGGAGGCCATATGCATGGCTACATTACACAAACTGCTGAATATTGCTGGAGCTTGCCCCCATCATTTGTCAGTACAAGTGACTCTGTAGTGAGTGACATAAGTCCCGCGTCCCGCGTCCCGCGTCCCGTGTCCCGTTTCTCATGTCCCGCGTCCCGCGTCCCGTGTCCCGATTCATCATGGTTCAGGGTTTATCCGAATCCAACCGATGGAAAATTCACAGTGGAATATGTTGGGAAAGATCAGCCGGGTACAATTACAGTTGAAGTCTTTGGCATGAAGGGCGACAGGATACTGACCAGCGAGATGACCGAAGTGAGGAAACAGGAGTTTTCACTCGAGGGCAGGGCAGAGGGGATCTATCTGGTGCGAATTATCGCTGATAAGGGGATGAAGACGGTGAGGGTGCTTAAGAGATAATTACGAATTACGAATTACGAATTACGAATAAAAAATTCACGTAGTGAAAACTTCATACTTCGTTGATCAATGATCAATGTTCGATATTCAAGGAATTCACGTAGTGAAAACTTCATACTTCTTTGATCAATGTTCAATGTTCGATATTCAAGGAATTCACGTAGTGAAAACTTCATACTTCGATATTCGATATTCGATATTCAATATTCGATATTCAATTGACACACGAAGAATTTCATTCAACAATTAAATCTCTCATAGCGGGCATCAGTCGTCACAAAAGCAACCTCAGGCAGCTGCTGTTTTTAGAGATGGGATAACCTTAAATGAACCCATCGAGCAACTGCCGTAGTTGCATTGTGGGCGACTGATCCCGGCTGACTAATCCGGAAAGCAACTGCCGTAGTTGCGTTGTGGCCGACTGATCCCAGCTTAATAATCCGGAAAGCAACTGCCGTAGTTGTGTTGTGGCCGACTGATCCCCGCGTACTATTTTTAATCTCAATACCCAGGATATTGTTTATGATTTTTTATGGGATATTGTGAATTTACTTTTTCGAAAGTTGTTTCTTAATAATTCTCATCAGCTCCTCCTTCAGGACAGGTTTTGCCAGGTAATCATTGCATCCCGCTTCCATTGCCCGATGTTCATCGCCACTCATCGCATAGGCTGTAAATGCTATGATCGGGACTTCATGCCGTAATTCCCTGATCAACCTGGCAGCTGTCAGACCATCCATCACCGGCATCTTGAGGTACATCAGCACAATCGATATTTCGGGATGCTCAAGGCAAAGATCGATGGCATCTTTCCCCTTTACCGCAAAATAAATTTCAGCAGCACTGTCCCTTAAGATGAATTTCAGATAGACATTATTGACCGACTCATCGTCAGCAATAAGAATGACTGGCATGTTCTGACCCTGATGTAGCGCAAACGGCCTGATTATTTCCTTTGAATCGCTGCTTATTGCCTCATAGGGATGCGTAAACCTGACCGTTGTACCAACGCCCGGAACCGATTCAGGATGGATTTTCCCTCCCAGAATTTTAACCAGTCCGTCGGCTATCGATAACCCAAGTCCATTCCCTTCAAATCGCCTGACATTCGAGATTTCTTTCTGATCTCTCCAAGCACCTCCCCCAGGTCCACCTCCTTAAACCTGGCCTGCAGGATGCCTGAGGTAAGGAGCGAAATATCCATGTAGTCTTTCATAGTCCGGAGAAACCGCTCACTGGATGTTTTGAGAAGGCTGCTGAAAAGCTCCTTTTCCTCCTTTGAAGTATAGGGTTGGGCGAGCAGGTTGCCAAATCCAAGTATGCCATTCACCGGGGTACGCACTTCATTTGAAATGTTGTTCATGAAAACGGTTTTCAGCTGATCGTTGGCCTCGGCTTTTTCCTTTGCCAAGCATAACTCTTTTTCTATCATCAACCTTTCGTTGAAGTCGCCGTCAGAGCCTCTATATCCTGTCAGTTTGCCTTCTTTCTATTTCAGCCATAAACAATGGCTGCTGACCGAAACCGCAGACCGCAAGAACCTTGAACTTGTGACAAACCAGTACCTTCTCGGGAAAAAAAAACATCCTCGATATACTCGATGCCCAGCAGCAATATATCATCAGCAGCATGTCGCGCAACGGATCTTACTATGCCCTGCTTAAGGACTACTTCGCACTTCAGGAATCGCTCGGACAGTTTGATTACCTGGTATCAGATTCGGCAAAACTTGAATTTCTTACCCTCATGAAGGCTTTCATGAATAATTACTATAGTAGCCAAGCCAGTATCGAGAAGAAGCATATTGATTAGCAAGATAGTGACGATTGCCTCCTTTTTGTTGGGTGCTGTTGCATCGTATTTTTATTTTTCCCATCGTTGAATCACATGGTTGTCCCATCAGCTGCATCCGGGAATTCGCTGTGTAATGGAAAGAGAACCATCGGCCGGAATGACATTTCAGACGAATTGTTGATGAATGTTTAAAAAACAGCCGCTTCAATGATCAATGCTATTCATTATCGGATTATCTTTGTATTGTAAGAAAGTGTTTTTTATACAGATTATCGCTTCTGATGACTTTCTTACCGATGCGGGTTCCAACGACTTGATTCCTGGCATGAATTGGTTGTGGACGCTTTAAGGGAAGGTAGTTGTTTCTTCATTTAGCATCTTGACAGCAGTTAATCTGCCGCTCAGTATTTCTTAAGAAGAGATAATACTTTGTATTACTATAATGATAAAGAGTCTGTTTTAAATTGAAGATTTATGGTTAAAAACTTATGGAAAATAATTTCTTTATTTGTAAATCAGGAATTTTATAAAAAGTTAAACAGTCTCTAAGAACAATTTAAAAAAAAGGAGGAATATTATGTTAGAATTTTTTTCGGCAAGTACAAGGGCTGTTAATGCTAAAAGAGGGATCACAGAATGCATGGAGTCGGCCCTGGGAAAGGATGTGAGTAATTGTGATCTTGTAGTAATTCACGCATCGATCGGACATAATTTTTCAGAACTTACTGCGCAGGTCAGGCAACTCGCACCGAAAGCCAGGGTTGTTGCTGCTTCATGCTGCGGTATTGTCGGGAAAGAGGGGGTGAGCGAATCGATGAAAGACATCGCTATTATGGCTGTGCGCGGAAAAGAATTTGCCGTTTCACATTCCGATGGAATTTATGGTTACAATTCCTATGAAAAATGCCGGGAAATTGCGAAGGATCTTTTTTCACAGGATAACGGCATCAACATGATCTATTTTTTGGCCTCAGGTATTGATATTGACGACGATGCCTGCATTGCCGGGATAGAATCGGTATTTGGCAGTGAGGTAACCATCTTCGGGGCCACTTCATCTGATAACATGCATGGGGTTATAAGTTTCCAGGCTGTTGACGATCAGGTTTTTGAACACGCCGCTTTTATGGTCGGATTTTCTGATCCCGGTCTTAGCGTTGAGACCCAGGCGACTCATGGATTTGTGGCCATTGGCGAACCTATGGTTGTGACAAAATCTGAAGGATATAAAATACTGGAACTTGATGGCAAACCGGCCTGGACAGAATTCTTAAACCGGCTTGGCTTGCCTGAGTCGGCACACTGCGGAGACTCTATTCCTATTGGGGCGCTCGCCGAAGAGTTGTCGCCCGAACTTGCAACAGAATACGGGAACCATCATATACTCAGGGTTGTGACCCACCATGTGGGCGAAACAATATTATATGCCACTACGATAAAGGAAGGAACCCGCTTATGGCTTACAACCCGTGATGAGGATTTGATCTTCAACGAAATGGACAGGATGGTGAACCAGATGGTTGAAAGAATGCAAGGAAGAAAACTGCTTGCAGTGTTTCATGCAGACTGTCTTGCCAGGGGAAAATTCCTTTTTAACCGCATACTGAAGGAAGAACTTGTAAACAGAATGCAATTTCCGTTTTCAGCTGGCGGTGAATGCCCACCCTGGCTTGGGATGTATGGTTTCGGAGAATTTGCCCGCCTGGGCGGAAAAAACATGTATCATAACTACACCACCGCTCTGTATGCGATATACAGAAAATAAAAAAACGGATGTCGCGACCGGATGATGATCAGATAAAAAAACCAGGATTCTCAGGAACGTACGAAGAACTTGTAAAAAAATACACCGATTTACAGCTGAGAGTAACAAGGTTTTCTGCCGTTGAGCAACAGATGATCAATATCAGGAACAGGCTCGACCATGAAATATCCATGCATAAACGGATGCATGGCATAAATAAAAGAGCGCTGCTGGAAATGCCCGACAACGAATTTTCAAAATTCATTTCCGAATCGGTCGTCGATATTTTTGAAGTAGAAGTGGGTCTTGCAATTATCGTCGATACTGACACGCCAGGCCTGCTGATAGCAGGGGTGGAGGGAGCATCGTTGGCAGCTGAAGATTTTCAGCAAGTCCATTCCATTTTAAATTCTTTGTGTGTATCAGGTACCTCGGGAAATATTCTGAAAATAGAACCCTCCGATTATGAATTATTAAGGCCCATTCTTCCACTAAAGCAGGCTTATGGAATTCAGTTAACCGATCTGCAGAATAAGATATCTCTGCTCATAGCCGGAGGAATACTCGAAACCGGGGTTCTGCTCTATGAACCTTTGGATAAAGACAGGGAAATAATTTTCAGTTTGTTTGCCCAGCAGATGCTTGCTCAGGTTGTAAATCGCAAAAAAAACAAGACCATTATCAAACAGGTCGAAAAAATTGAAACCTCCGGTAAACGCTTAGCCAAAATCACCGATAGTTTTCTTTCGTTTGGCGCCATTCCCAACGAAAATATTGACCTTCTGACAAAATTGTGCGGGGAGTTGATGAAGGCTGATGTTGCTGTTTATTTCCGCATGGATCAGAATTTCATTCATTGCATCGGAAATTGTGACACTGAAGATGTATTAAATCATAACAGCACCTGCGACCTGTGTCTGAATTTGTTAAGAAATCTTAAAGATGATTCATTTTTATTTTATAAATCGGATGAGATTCAGCATTTAAAAAATCAGCACACATGCTATTTCCGCGAAATGAAGACATTTATCGGATCTTCAGTTTTGCTGGAAAATAAACAACTGGGTTCGCTTGCGATCATTTACAGAAGAGATTATGTTCCGGATGAAAATGACAAGCAGATCATGAAAATAATTTGTGCCGGTATAGCTGTCGAAGAGCTTCGGAGTATTTCGATCGAGCAACTTCGCCAGCACGAGCAGCTTCTTGCCTCTGTGGTGCAAACCCAGCAGGAAATGATATGCCGATTCCTGCCTGATACTACCCTGACCTATGTAAACAAACCATATTGTAAGGCTTTTGGTAAAACCGAAACCCAGTTGCTTGGTACGAAAATCGTTGATTTAGTCACCGATGCCCTGCGCACAGAAATACTTGAAAAACTTTCACAAATAAACACCGAACATCCTTCACACACGGCAATTCAACAGATTCAAAAGCCGGATGGGGGTTTTGCATGGCAGGAGTGGACCGATACAGCCATCTTCGATAAACAAAACCAGATCGTTGAATTTCAGTCCATCGGGCGTGATATCACCGAAAGCAAGCAGGCTGAGCTGGAACGCATCGCCCGGGAAGTGGCTGAAGACTCCAACCGTGCCAAAAGCATGTTTGTGGCCAACATGAGCCACGAGATCCGCACACCCATGAATGCCATCCTGGGATATGCTGATATACTTGATTCTGCGCTGACCAGCAAAGTACATAAGGAATACATTGCATCCATTAAAACCAGCAGCAAAAGTCTGCTTACAATTATTAACGATATTCTTGATTTGTCGAAAATCGAAGCCGGGAAGCTTGAACTTCATTTTGATATCATCAATACAGAACTTTTCTTTTCGCAATTTCAAAAAATCTTCGCGCCGAAATTTGAGGAAAAAAATATCGACTATAAACTGGAAATAAAACCATTGACTCCTGCAGGCTTTTGCATTGACGAAATCAGGCTGTTGCAGATCATTTCAAATCTGATAGGCAATGCTATCAAATTCACAAGTAAAGGCGAAATCAAACTGACTGTCTGTGCCTCGAACATCAGGGTTGTCGAACAGCTTCCTCTCAAATCTGATACATTTGCCGACCTGGTGATTGAAGTTTGCGATACTGGAATCGGCATCCCTGACGATCTGCAGGAAATTATTTTCAATGAATTCGTCCAGGCTGATGACAGAAAAACCCAGGGTACGGGACTGGGACTTGCGATTACAAAACGGCTGGTTAATCTTTTGGGCGGGTCGGTGAGCCTCACATCGTCGCTGAATACCGGCAGTACCTTTAAAATTGTCATCCCTGGGGTTGCCTGTTCAGATGATGCGAAACAAAAAAATTCCGAAGATGATTTCATCCCTGAATTCATTCAATTTGAAAAATCCCTGATTCTTGTCGTTGACGACAATAAGGAAAACCGCAATTATTTGAAAGATGCCTTGAAAAATTCAGGGATAAAGGTAGCCATGGCTTCGAACGGGAATCAGGCGCTGATCATTGCCAGAAAAAAACTTCCCAGGCTGATCATTGCCGATATCAGGATGGCAGGAATGGATGGTTTTGAATTGCTGAAATTAATCAGGGAAGATGAAAACCTTCAGCATATCCCTGTCATCGCCTATACTGCCTCGGCAATGCAGAGCAGCAAGGCGCGTATCCTCGATCATGACTTTGCAGGTTTATTGGTAAAACCGGTACTTGTAAGCGAATTATATAAAGAATTGTGCAGGCATTTACCCTTTACTTCAAAGGAACACAAAGCCAATGGTCAAATCCTTATGCATGATGATAACAGGGAAGATGTTCATCAGCTCAAAGAACTTGTGCAGACGCTTGAAACCCGGTTCATGAAAAAATGTGAAGCATTCACGAGCAGGCAGCCTATTGCTGAAATCAAGGAGTTTGGCGATGGCTTAATACATCTTGGCCGGGCCCACAATGCAACGAATCTCATCAGCTTCGGGGAAGAAATGTTACATGCTGCAAACGACTTCAATATTGAACGAATACTCGTATTAATCAATAAGTTTCCTGAACTGTTAAATAAATTAAAGGCATTAATTTAGATACAGCCACACCACTATGGATGATCAAAAAGAAGCGGCAAACAGTATTTTAATTGTGGATGATAATCCAAAGAACCTCCAGGTACTTGGTAAATTCCTTCAGAATGAGCAGTATGAACTGGAATTTGCAATTAACGGCGCCGCTGCGCTTGAGTGGCTGGAGATAAAGCCTTTTGATCTGATATTGCTGGATATAAACATGCCGGAGATGGATGGATTTGAAGTGTGCAGAAAAATAAGATCCGACCATAAACTGGATAAAATGCCGGTTATTTTTCTTACTGCCGAAACCTTCAGGGAAAGTGTTTTAAAAGGATTTGAACTTGGTGCACAGGATTATATTACCAAACCATTCGACAGCCGGGAGCTGATCATGCGGGTTAAAACACATTTATCCATTAAAAATCAGATGGAGCAACTCGAGAACCTGAACCAATCGCTTGAAAAAAAAGTACTGGAACGGACTGCTGAACTAAATAAAGCCAAAGAGAGAGCAGAAGAAAGTGACCGGCTTAAATCAGCCTTTTTAATTAATATCTCACATGAAATACGGACTCCCCTGAACGGGATATTTGGTTTTTTGCAACTATTGGATATAGTGGATTTTGATGAAGCAAGAAAAAAAGACTTCTCCTCCATGGTTTATTCAAGCGGACAGCGTTTACTTAATACCATAAACGACATCATTGAGTTATCGACGATTGAAGCAGGAAAATCGATAATATCGTTTTCAGAAGTAAATATCGTGGAAGTTATGAAGTTCCATTATGAGGTTTTTCAGCCCCAGGCAAAAGAAAAACTCCTGGAACTGATTATTGGGGAACAGATTACCGGACCCTCAGCCATCGTTCAAACCGACAGGCCCAAACTGGACAGTATCATGTCAAACCTGTTAAAAAACGCTGTACTATTTACTTCGCGGGGTGGCATCGAATTTGGCAATTATCTTGACAAAGACACGATCGTGTTTTATGTAAAAGACAGCGGCATTGGCATACCTTCAAACCGGATGGAGGCCATTTTTGATCGGTTTGTTCAGGCTGATCTAAGTTTGAGCCGGGAGCATGAAGGTTCAGGAATTGGCCTATCTATTGCGAAAGCCTATGTGGAAGCGCTTGAGGGTAAAATCTGGGTTCAATCGGAGGTGGACCAAGGCAGCACATTCTTTTTTTCAATACCTTACAAGCCAGCCGCTGAAAAAACGAAGTAATGTCCAATCTCCGCCAAGCGATACAGACTAACTCTGAGCATTGACGGTTAACAGATTGTATTGATTGAGCTCATTCACTTTTTTTATCTTTGCTATTGCTCCTTATCTAAGGTTTTCCTGAAAAAACGGCACTATTGCATGAGAAATTTGATAATTTACCTTCTGATTCTACAATTCAGCGCTCCTGCTTTTTCACAGCAACAAACCGACACCATCGAACTGCAAATCAGGAATCTGCATGGAGAAAAAAAACTTGACTTCCTTATCAGGTCAGCATCGGCAAAAACGAATCTAAGTCCCGACATGATGATTTCATATGCCGGCTTGGCTTTGAAACTCGCAGAGGAATTGAAGAGGCCGGATAAGTCGGCCGAAGCCTGTATATTGCTTTCCGAAGGCTATCTGAATGCAAATAAATCAGACAGCGCATTGTTTTTTGCACAGAAGTCTCTCAAACTTTACAGGTCATCCTTTGACTCCGAAGGCATCATTATGGCTTCAAACAAGCTCGGACTTGCATTCCTGAGTCAGGGCAATACAGAAATGGCAGAGAAAATCTTTATACAAACCTTCAATGATTGCAGATTATACCTTCAGAAAAAACCCGCCGGTCAGCAGGTCAAAGACCTGATTGCCGAAATATTCAATAATCTTACACTAACTTATGTAAAACAAGGTAACTATCTAAAGGCAAAAGAGAAAATGCTGCAGTTTAACAAAAAGCATGATTATGGAAAAACATACACGGGTGTGGTCATCTTCAGGAATCTTGCAAATATTTATCAGACACTTGGTGACTTTGACAGTTCACTGGTTTATGCAAACCATGCGCTCAGCATAGCCCAATCACTTAAAGACCCGCTTTCAACAGGAAGGATATATATCGATATTGGAACAACACACTACTATATGGGTAAGTGTTCCGAAGCATTGAATTATTATGAAAAGGCAAAGGAGGTGCTTCTCCCTGTGAACGACCAATTGCAAATGGCCAAGCTTTACAACAACATGGCTTCCACCTACAACCAAATTTCTTATTATGAAAAAGCCACTGATTACTTTTTCAAATCAGTCAGGATAAAGGAGGAACTTGCCGATTCAGACGGTATGGCAGCGACCTATAACAACCTTGCATTGGCATATTTTAACTGGGACAATAATGAAATGACCAGTTACTTCTTACGGAAAGCCCTTTTGATAAACCTGAAAAGGAAAAACAAAAAATATTTGGCAACAAATTATACGGCCCTCGGAGATCTATATGTTGACCTGAAAAAATCAGATTCGGCATTATTTTATTACCAGAAATCCCTTGAATTTAAAAAAGAGCTCGGAAACAAATACGGGATTGTGATTTCCCTGCATTGCCTTGGAGATGTGTATGCTGATTTGCTGATGAACGAATCCATGGCGATTGAATATTATCAGCAAGCCCTTGACATGGCCAGCAGTATCGGATCGGGATTTGAGATTGCCAGCATAAGCGCCAGCCTTGGCGTGCTCCTTTACAAAAAAGGCCAGCTGTCTGCTGCAGACGAATTGTTCAGGAATGCCTTCGGATACGCGAGTGAGGAGAACGCACTCGAATTGATATACAAGAGCGCCCGTTATTTAACAGAGATCAGTATTCAGCGTGGAGATAAGTCGGCAGCCCTGGATTATTTTTCCCGGTTCAGGATTACGGGCGACAGCCTTTTTAGCGAGGATAAGACCAAGACAATACTCGAAATGCAAACCCGCTTTGAAACCCTGAAAAAGGAGCAGGAAAACCTGGTATTGCAAAAAACCAACGATTTTCAGAAATCTCAGATAAAATTATTGATTGTAGTGGCTGTCATTCTTTTATTTCTTGGATTTGTCATTCTCTTTTTATACCGCCAAAAGAGCAGGGCATACAAACAGATTGTTCACAGAAATCTGGAAATTGTAAAAGCAGAAAAACGGATGGAGACCAACATGGCGATGAACGCTGCAGATGGCCATGCCATGGTTTTACCCCCATATGGTGACATTGATAATACCACGCTGGGCTTACTGGTAAAGTTTAACCGTTTAATGTCGGATGAAAAACCCTACCTTGAAGCAGGCCTCACGGTTGATGATGTGTGCAGGAAAATACACACAAACCGCTCATACCTCGCCCAAATGATCCACGAAAATTTCAACCAGAATTTCAACGGGTTCATCAATGAACTGCGAATCAAAGAGGCGAGGCGTTTGCTGACGGAATCAAAATATGACCATCTCTCCATTGAAGGAATAGGAGAAATGGTAGGATTCAAAACAAAAGCAACCTTTCATTCCATCTTTAAAAAGCAAATCGGGATTACTCCTTCCTATTTCCGGAATTCCATTGACCGTAGTTCTCTCTCTTAAGCTGAAATATTTTAAATGAAAGCAATCGGTTATACAAACGATTGACCTCCGGGAGATGCTTAACTGCCGGTTTTTTACAATTCCATACTACTTTTGTTAAATCCTTACTTGTATTATTTGGATTCAGGAAGTATTGCTTTTACTTTTATCGCTTATTCCCGGCAGGATAAAATACCAATTTAATAAACACGATCATGAAAGAAAAAAAGCAAATCGAGCAACTTCTCATCGAGAAGGCTATGAAAGACAAGGCTTTCAGAGAATTACTTCTGAATAACCCCATGCAGGCTATTGAAAAGGAGACAGGGATTAAAATTCCGGAAACCATTGAGGTCAAGGTACTGAAGGAAGATCCCCGAACGATATACCTGATCCTTCCATACATTCCCCCTGAAGGGACTGATGTTGAGCTTGATGAAGCAGATTTTGATATGGTTGCAGGTGGCTGGAGTGCAGGGACTGCCGAATGTGGTACATGTGCTTATTGCAATTAGCGACGAATGAACGGATTAATAAAAGTCATAAAATATTGATTATCAATTAAATTATAAACAAAAAGAAACGTCATGGCAAATCTCAGGAAAAAACTTGAAGAACAAATTATCGGGAAAGCGATGAAAGATGATTCATTCCGTAAGCAATTATGGGAATCACCTAAAAACACCTTCGAACGGGAAACAGGCATATCTCTTCCCGGTTCATTAAACGTCACAGTTCTACAGGAAGACCGGAACAACATGTATCTTATCCTTCCTCAGGTGCACAGTCAGTCGGGCGATGGTGAACTCACCGAAGAGGAATTAGCCTTAGTCTCAGGAGGAGGACTTTGGGGGGAAGGGGGTCAGGGAACATAGAGCCGGCCAGAATCATCCTGTAGTCGAGGTTCTGGTAACAGCAACCTTTATGAAATGCTCCTTGGTCGAAATCGGATTAGAATGAAAGTTTGCTCGCCGATTCCCTTTGGCAAAGAATCAGAGAACTATTCAACAAGCCTGGCCTTGTCAATGGGTGTTTTTGCAATGCTAAGCGAATTAACCCCTATAAGCAGGATATCATTTCTGATCTGTTCGAACCTGGCTTCCCACTCTTCTGCACTGACCGTGCAGTTCATCCATTCCATGCCCTGGCACAGCCCGGCAGGAACCTTGGTGAAAAGTTTAAGAGCCTTTTCCCTGACAGAAATCACAGGCATGACAATACTGATGGAGGCCCCTCCAGGGCTTATATTGAAACTGGATGGAATGCTACTGATTTCTGACTCATATTTGAAGCCATCCTTTTCTGAAAGCGATTTGAGGCGGAAGGCCGTTCGTCGCAGTTCCATCGACAAGGATTCATACATCGGGGATGGTTTCATGGAATTGATGTCGTTCCGTTCGATATTTGCAGATAGATAAACTCTGTCGAAACCTACAGGTGCAGGAACCCCTAAAAGGCTGAACAGGTCCGTTGGCGCCCGCCCGCCGATGATCTTGTTAAATCTGAAGGCCAGCCGGCTGAATTGTAATAAAACATTTACCTGTGCCATGATGGCCTTTCTTTGCGCATGCCTCAATATCTCACCCCAATCAAAACTGTATGCCAACGCAATGCTTACGATATCAAACAGATCCTTGGGCTCCTCACGCTCCAGAATGGTCTTAAGCTTTTTGATCAGCATGTTCTTAATATTATCTACCGGAATATGCCCTGCCATTAACGGCCGACCCCATTGTAAGGAAATGTCGTTGGACAAGCTGATCTTAAGCTTATTTCTCCCCTGTATCCACAGGTGAAAATTCCGGGGGTAAACATCCACGTGGTCATCCGGGACCTGGAATTGGGTTTTCAGCAGTTCAACTACGGGAGCAGATTTTTTCAGAAAGCAGGGAAGCAGATTTACCGAAAGATCCAGATCTAAAGTGGAGCGATGGTTCAGATAATACCTTGAAAGGGCAGCGCCACCTGAAAGATAAAACGGTCCGAAATGACCCGAAAGGGTGTTCAGCGCATTATCCTGAAGAGTATAGAGCTCTGCATATTTTTCTGAGGAGATTTTCATTTATTATCAGCATTTAAGTTTGCGATGAGGTTGAAATGATTGCAAACCGGATTGTACCATCACACCTTCAATCTGTGCTTCGAATTGATTGATAGTACAAAGTAACAAACGGCAACAACAGGAAGGTGAAATTACCAGGAGAATTATTTCTATGGAGGAAGTTATATCCAGTGGTTATTCTGATTTAAAGTCTGCTAATTCATAGTTAGCTTCCCTTAAACTATTGAGCGGTAAATGTACGAAATATTTACCGCAAATATGCGGCGATTATCTGCTGAGCCCTGCCTAAGCACCGACCGGTTGAAAATGCTGAATACATCATTCTCCCGGAAAATCTGAGTTAATTATTGGATAGTCCGGTAGCATTGACCGAAAATTATCTCTGAAAACTCCCTTTTTGTGATTTCCATACTCCTTTTGTTAATTCCTTACTCGTATTATTTGCAAACGCTGCCACGTGAAGTTACTTTTGGTGTAAGACTTGCAAGTATACGACAGGATATTTACATCAGAACATTTTTACACATATAAATTTTGAACTTAATCTAAAAACCAAAAATTCCATATATATGAAAAACAAATTGTTACTTCTTTTTTTTATGCTCAATTGTTTGATCAACAATATACAGTCTCAGGATATCCTGGTTTATAAAAATGGGGACGAAGTCCAGTCCAAAGTTCTGGAGGTATCTGATGATAATATAAAATATAAAAAGTGGGGTAATTTAGACGGTCCATCGTATACTGCCATTAAAAAGGACGTTTTAATGATAAAATATCAGAATGGAACGAAAGATGTATTTAATAATCAGCCGGCTCAGACTGTTTCAACCAATGTTGTAACTCAGAAAAAGGCTGAAACAGGCCGGATTTGCTTTTATACTTCAGATAAGCGGCTTGATCAGATAGATATTTACGTTTATTATTATGATGAAGCCGGTGTAAAGAAATCAAGAGTTGGTCAGTTGGATTTCTATTTCAAATCCCGGCCAGATTGTGGTCAGGATGGAACATATACTTTAACCCTTCCACCGGGCGATTACGACTTTTATGCAGTTGACGACATTATTTACGAGATGAAGGGCGCATTTACGATCAGAGAAAACCAATGTACTTATCTTGATGTAATATGCAGATAACTGGTCAAATACGATTTTTTTTCGATTGCTGCCTGCTTGAACGATATTCAGATCAGAATTTGTTTTACCCGTATATGATAGTATGTTTCCCTTGAGCAGTCCATAGTAAAAAAGAGATAAGACAATAGGATGAAAAAAATACTCATGTCACTCCTGTTCGCTGTTATATTGTTCAGCAACGGGTTCGGAAAAACCGTAAATGCAGATCGTGCCAAAACTGCGGCAACCAATTATCTGGCTTCCATGCCAACCCGGTTTCCTCAGGGGATATCAGGTGGTTTAACCTTGTGTTATTCGGCTGCGGAAAACAACATGTCAGGGCATAAAAGCTCCTCAACGCCTTTATATTATGTCTTCAATGTAAACGGCGTCCAGGGCTTTGTCATTATTTCGGCCGATGATATTGTCACTCCGGTACTGGCTTATTCAGCTGAGACCAGCTTCGCTCCGGATGACATACCACCAAATGTTGCCGCCTGGCTCAAAGGGTATGAAGAGCAAATCAGTTATGCCATCCGGTCGAATCCGGATCCGGCTCCCGAAGTTCAGTCGGCATGGGAAGCCCTGAACAACGCCCCTGCGCAGGGAAAAGAAGTTAAATCAACGGCAGGAGTTGCCCCGCTCATCACAACCAACTGGAGTCAGCGCCCGTTCTTTAACGATTTATGTCCGTACGACAGTACCTATAATGACCGTGCGGTATCCGGGTGTGTTGCCACGACCATGGCCATGGTGATGAAATATCATAATTATCCGCCGAATGGAATTGGCAGTTACTACTACTATTCGGCCCGGTATGGAACCCTGTCGGCTAATTTCGGTGCAACGTCATACCACTGGGCCGACATGCCCAACACGCTTACCTCAGCAAATGCGGCCGTGGCCACCCTGATGTACCATTGCGGAGTGGGTGTAAAGATGGATTACAATGTGGGATCGCAGGGAGGCAGCAATGCCTGGGTGATTGCAGCGGAACGTCAGGAGTGTGCCGAAAATGCGCTGAAAAACTATTTCGGTTATACCAGCACACTGCAGGGACTGAAGAAATCAGATTATACCGATTCGCAGTGGATCAGCATTCTGAAAACCGAACTCGATTCGGGCCGGCCCATGGTTTATGCAGGGTATGGCTCCGACGGGGGACACTGTTTTGTTTGCGACGGTTATAGTGACAGTACCTATTTCCATTTCAACTGGGGCTGGGCAGGGAACTGCAATGGTTATTACCTGCTTACCAATCTGAACCCGCACCTCGACTGGGACTTCAATGCCAAACAGCAGGCCATTGTGGGAATTCAACCGCCGGATCTCTCAGGAGGGGATAACAGGTTTTACAATCTTGCATTAAATGCGCCTGTCACCTGCCCTTCCGACACCATCCAGTACCAGGATTCCCTCTCTTTCCACACCGACATCATCAACAACGGACAGGTCACCTTCATCGGCGACATTTCAGCCTGCATCTACGATACCAACGGGATCTTCATCCGGGAAGTTCAGACCATCCGGGAAGTGACGCTTTTACCCGGAAGCCATTTCCCAAACGGAGTCACCTTCACAAATCCTGGTCTCTCCTCCGTATTTCCGAACACCTATTTCGTTGGTATCATGTACAGCCAGGGTGACTCGAACCGGATCATTGTTCACGACACCAATGCCTTCCACAATAATAAACGGCTGGTGGTTGTTAACTCCAACCCGGTAGAAATGTATTCAGCGATGAATATCAGCCCCGGCCTGGTCATGCAACAGGGAGATGCCGTATTGGTAGATCTCGGCATTGTCAACCATGGAACCACGGCTGTGAACGGAACACTGGACCTTTCGATGTATGACGTGGCAGGAAATCATGCAAATTTCATCAATGCGATGGCGAATTTCACCCTCCCGGTGAACGAATATACGGCCGGCCTGACATTCAGGGCTCAAAGCATCACGGTCGAACCCGGATGTTATTTTATCACACTGAGGTACCAGCCTGCCGGATCGACCGGCTGGCAACTGATCGGGTCTGCCGCTTATGCAAATCCGGTCATGATCCGGGTCAATGCGGTTCCTCTGGTGGCTGATCAGTATGAACCAAACGACACGATTACGGCTGCCAGTCCCCTGCCGGTCAGCTTCACAACAAACCCGGCCATAGTAAAAACCGAAGGCGCCAACTGCCATACAGGAACAGATTATGACTTTTATACATTCTCCTTCCCTGCAGGATATACTTATGTCATTACAGGCAACCTGATTGATTGGTACACTGATCCCACCCATACCTATACCCTCGACGCACAATGGTCGTATTCCTCCGACGGAACCACCTGGTCTGAGAACTACAATGACACCATTCCCATTATCATCTTGAATAACGGCGGAATGATCCTGTTCCAGGTTTCCCCGTATTACGTCGGAGAGACAGGAACGTACCAGGCTATCATACAAGTCGGCAGAAATGCACTTGGGGTCGATGATCAAATGAAGGCTGAACGAATCAGGGTTTATCCCAGTCCTGCATCAAATTTTTTAACCATCGAAACATCAGAAGTACAAACCCCTGGTCAATTATCCATCGTAAACCTGGATGGCCGGCAGCTCATCACATTCCAAATCACCCAAACCAAAACGCAATGCAACATCAGCAGCCTGCCCAGCGGCGTCTATTTTGTGCGGCTCGCAAACGATAAGACCGTATGGACGGGGAAAATTATAAAGTGGTAAAAACGCCTTCGTTGTCCAGTCTTCGCTGGAAAGGCCTGATGAACCGAAACGGCATGTTTTTTCATCCTATTTAATAAAAGTCTATACCCATGAAAAAGAGACAACAATTTGAACAACAGCTCATCGGAAAAGCGATGAAAGACCCGGATTTCAGGAAGAGGCTTCTTGAAAACCCGAAAGCGGTCATAAAGGAAGAGACGGGAGTTGAACTTCCGGCATTCGTCAACCTGAGAATTTTCGAGGAAGATCCGCAGACTGTATACCTGATCCTTCCATCTGTTCCGGCTGAGCCTGACACAACAGAGTTGACTTCAAAAGAGCTGGAAATGATTGCAGGGGGAAGGGCGGATTCACTTCTTTGTACGGTTTTTGGTTGCCCCCCTCCGGGTGATCCGGGAGGGTAAGTAATGAAACCACCTGAAAACACGAAAATGGCCATTTCAGAATCGGGGGCTAATCTCCCGGGGGTAATAACAATATTTTAAA
>Ga0247842_10004349_pt1 | contig 17877 bp, 18 predicted proteins | sample LaCruzMarch2015__3_FD_192411 | JGI IMG/M metagenome (GOLD analysis project Ga0247842, IMG submission 192411) | Freshwater microbial communities from meromictic Lake La Cruz, Castile-La Mancha, Spain - LaCruzMarch2015_19m | ecosystem: Environmental > Aquatic > Freshwater > Lake | place: Spain...
TCACCTGCGTTTGGAACGAGCAAAGATTCAAACTTCATGCCGGAGTAATCCGCGGTTATGGCAAATGTTTTCTCAAGAACATCCAACCCGATATCTTCAAAAGCACTGGCGATTAAAACAAGGGTCTTTCCTTTTAGCGGCGTCTGCGTTGTCCCGGCCTGATTATCCCATTTATAAAGCGAAAACATCCTGTCCATAACCAGTTTCAGCTGAGCGCTTGCTCCGTAGAAATATAGCGGGGTGGCCATCACGATTACATTCGCTTCTATCATCTTCGCCAGGACAGGACTGGCTTCATCTTTAATGACGCATTCATATTTAAGCAGTTTCTGACAGGCCCTGCAAGATGTGCAACCGGTAGATTTATATTTAAGAAAAGCAGTCTGTACAATTTCAACCTGAGCGCTTTCTGGCCGGATGCCTTCTACGAACCATTTTACCAAGAGGGCAGTATTGCCGTCTTTTACGGGGCTGCCGGAGAGTATCAGTATTTTCTTAGCCATAATGGTATTCTACTCCAATAAAGCAAAAATCCCAAGTATAAATTTACCGGGATTAAGAATGTTGAATACGCCCTACTCTTCGGTTAAATTCGCTAAGAATTCTCTATCTTTTATATCCATCTCATAGAATTCTACTCCAGCATCAAAAGAAATAATCCTGCCTAAACCGGGCCTTAACATTAAGACCCAAACGACTTTGCCCTTACATTGAATATCCCGGCCATTGATACACATCTTAATTTCTAAAAAATCACCTACCTTAATTAATCTTACTACTATAACCCTCAGGCCCAATGCGCTGATATCTTTAACCGCTAAAACAGTGTAACTGTCTTGCCCGGTAAAACGAGCATTAATTTCGCAAGGAAAAATTTTTCTTTTAGCTTTTCTTTTAATTTCTCCGCCATCCATCTACAACTCTCCCCAAATTCATTGTGCCCGCTTTTTCAGGCAAAGATCAGTGTTTTTAACTTCTGAGGATCCCAGGGATAAAAAGTAAGAAATTCCTCCTTAACTACATCGGGAAGGACAGCGTCCTGAATCCCTTTTAAGGCCATAGCGATAATTTTATTACCCTTATTCCTGTTCTTACGCAGCTGGCAATCAACCCATCTGCTTTTATGAGTATTTTCTCCTATAAGGCAGACAGCGATGTTACACTTTACTATTTTCTCTCCTATCGCCCTCCTGACAGCTTCAGCCCCTTCGGCATCAAAATCCAAATCCAGGGGCCCTTCATAGAAATCAAGTTCGTAGTCCTGGCAGCAAAGCAGAGGCATTAACTTTTTTACTTTTTGAGCATCTTCATTCGCAAAACTCAAAAAGACTCTCTTCATAGAATATTATACCTCTATAAAAATAGTTTCAGTTTAAAAACGGAAATTACACAGGCAGGATTACTAAATTCTTCCTTCGGCTTCAGCAAAACTGGTTTCAATATACCAGGGGCATTCCCAGCAGTTTTTGAATTTACGCTCAACCATGGCAACACACCCGGACAACAACCAGCACCTTTTGCCGTAGTTTTTTTGGTAGATGGGGCACTTTTCTCTGACAGCTTTTACGCATGACCAAAACTGCCAGCAATATTGGGGTTCCCGTGGCTTAGACATATTCCCCCTTTTGATAAAAGTATAGCATATTTCTTCCGCGTTTGTAAAGGGGTCATTTTATCTTACAGCAAATAAAAAGGCCTCTTTCAAATCTCAAAAGAGGCCTTTTTATTTATGATGAATGGATTATTTCTGGTTTTTGATTGAGACTAGGCTCAACACATCGCCAACCTGCTTGGCAGTAACTGATACTTGTAACTTGCTGTCAGCGTTTCGTGCTTTATGCTTGAAACTTACTTCTTTGCAGTCGTATCTACTTTTTCAGCTGCTAATTTATCTGCCGCTGCTTTATCTGCTGCTTCTTTTTCTAAGGTTGCTTCATCCTTAACTTCCTCAGTAGCAACTATAGCATCGGTCTTTGCTTCATCTGATACGACAACCACGCCCGGTGCTGCTTCTGTTGCCACGGCCTTCTCATCAGCAGGCTTAGCCGCTTCTCCAGCTAAAGCTAAACTGCTGGCGAAACAAAGTGCTAAAATAACAAATATTACTTTTTTCATCTTGATTCACCCCCTCTCACTTAATTAAAATAATCTTAGCAGTATTTTCCCAGTTGTCAATGAATAAACCTATGCTTAACCACTTTTTTTGGCTTTAGGCCTATTGATAGATTTAACAACCAGCCGCAAGACAAATAATATAAATATAATGTAAATTGCTGCGGAGCGCAAACTCTTGACGGAATTAAGCATTTTCTTGCTCTTATCAACCTTATCCTGCAAAAATGTTCCGGGATTTGTTAAGGTTTCAAGCCGGACAGTAAAATCCTTAGCCAACATTGACTCACGGGCCATTTTATCAGTAACCGGTATTTTACCGAGCTCTAGCTTAAGGCCTTCCGGCCCGCCGATAGTATAAGCAACCAGGAGCTTGTCATAAAAATATGTATCTACTCCATAGCGAACTATCATTCTTAGCGCGAAAAAATTCGCAAAGAGCGTACAGCATAAGAAAACCAGTATTACCACAAACTTAATTACCCCTTTTCTGGAAAACTCCATACGCCCCTTTCCATTGTTATATTATACCAATTACAAGCAGTTAAAATGACCAGTTAACAAAAACCATGAATTCCAGAGGATCTTTATTGCCATTGTAGTTAGCAAGGCCAATCTGGAGCCCGTCGAGAGATTTAGTATAATTAACCAGCCCGAGTTGCAATCCGTGCATTTCAGCAGCAGAATTAACTATGCCTCCCTGAAAACCTTTTACTGAGCCTTCGGCATAATTCACTATGCCTAAAGCTGCACCACTAAATTCTCCCTTAGCCATATTAACCGCACCAAGTTGGGCGCCAATGAAGCGGCCGGTTGAGTAATTAAATAACCCCGTTTGGGCGCCATGCACATATCCTTCAGCCCAATTTACCGCGCCAAGCTGCGCTCCGGTTAAATCTTCTTTGACAATATCTAAAATACCGCTTTGCAGGCCAACAAAGCGGGATCCGACACGATTCACAAAACCAGCTTGCCAGCCGTGGAAAAGACCCTCAACCCAGTTGCCAAGGCCCAATTCTACGCCCTGAACATCCCCTTTAGCCTCGTTGACCCCAAAAAAAACAAAGCTAAGACCGGTAACGTTCTGGTTAGCAGCATAAATCAAACCAAGGCTCACTCCTTTGATTGATTCAGCTTCCGGAACCAGCTGGACTGGATTAAATAGCGCCAACTGCACAGGTTTATCCTCTGCCATAACCATACCAACTAAACTTAAAACAAGCAACACACTAAGTATCAGTTTTTTACCCACGGCACCCTCCTTTTCGTCTACGTAGACGACACCAACGCATTCCTGTTAGCGTTAGGTGACAATCTACACCTGGTTTCACAAAATAGGGACGGTTTTTTCAGAAACCGTCCCTCGAATTGCGACTTTGATGATAGCAATACCCTGATTATCAGCCTTATTTTACGCCCATCAGTATGTTTGTCAACTCCTTTTACCCTAAATCCTACTTGCCTACAGCCTGCATTGTTTCAATAACCCGCTGGCTTACGCCCTGTTTCTGTAAATAGCTAATATCATCCGCGGTTAAAGAATACTTGGAATTTGCAGCTTTAATTTTAGCGATGATTTCATCTCCGGATACGCCTTGCTTAGTCAAATCAACTATCTGCTGCATGGTCAGCTGCGCCGGAGCTTGAGTTGAAGTATCCTGGGTCGGCTTCTTGATCTGCGCTCCCACTACTGCTCCCGTACCCCCGCCGATTACTCCGCCTATTGCGGCACCCTGAATGGGATGGCCGCTCTGAAAACCGATAATTCCACCTGCTATCGCACCAACAGTCCCTCCAATACCAGCCCCCTCACCTACTCTTGTTTTATTTGTCGCACAACCGGAAACAATTAATGCTAATACTAAAATGGAAAACAAACAAAAATACCGTCTCATTTAATACCCCTTTCTTTTATACCTGAGGACTGCTCAGGCAATGATATTTGATCAGCTACTTTTTTAATCTTCAACGACATGATCTTCCAATTATTAATGTTGTAAAAACCATTAAGCATACCAACCCAATAGGCGCTATCTTTGCCGTTTGTTTTTGACAATTCCTTGCCAGCAGCTTCCTTTTCTTCATTGGACGCAGCGATCCACCCATAGCCATTATCATCGAGAGTTAAAGCAAAACAAAAACTTGATGAAATTAATAAAAAAATAAGCAATAAAAATACTTTCTTCATTTTTCCCTCATACCGCCAAGAAAATATGCTCATCCCCTGACATTCTCTTTAATGCAAGCTATAAGTTCTCTCACAGTTACTGTCTTTGCTAAAAGCGAATACCCCTTGGTAAAACCCGCGCCAGCCTCGTCTTTTCTTACCAGCGAAGTCAAGAACACGATAGGGGTATCTTGTATACTGCTATCGTTCCTTATCAGAGAGACAACGTCTCCGCCGTCTAAACCCGGCATTATTATATCAAGCAATATCAAATTCGGTTTTACCTCCTTAATCAACTTAATCCCGTCATCGCCGTTTGTTGCCGTATACACTTCAAACTCATTCGTCTTTTCCACATTTTTCTTCACCAGGTTACAGAAATTTTCTTCGTCATCGATGATCAATATCTTCTTTTTATCCATCTATCCCTCCTATTTAGAGATTCTCAAAGTAACGCTGACCTTAGTCCCTTTTCCAACCTGGCTGCTTATTTCCATCAGCCCTTTATGTAAATGAATAATATTTTGGCTTACCGATAACCCAAGGCCGGTCCCTTTGCCCGGGCCTTTTGTAGTAAAGAAAGGATCAAATATCCTTTTCAGGTTTTCTTCGGAAATCCCAGTGCCCGTATCCTCAATTTCCACGATAATAACCTCTTCCGCTTTCTTGAGGAAACAACGGATGGTAAGTTCCCCGCTTCCGGGCATTGCGTGAGCCGCGTTCACAAACAGGTTAATAAATACCTGCATCAGCTTATTTTTGTCTACCGGAACCTTTGGCAGGCCTTCCTGAATCTGCCTGGTTACCTTAACATGTTTTAATTCTGTTTTTACCAGGTTCAAACAACTTTCCAGTATAGAATTGATGTCTTCGGGGAGCAATTCCAACTTTGTGGCCCTGGAGAAATCCAGAAGCGAAGCAACGATCCCGTCTGCCCTTTGCGCGCTGTCCATAATCATGGTCAGGGTCTCCAACTGCTCTTTTTCATCCGGAGGAATTAACTGCTCCAAATAAGAAACCCCCTGTATTATAATCCCCAGCGGGTTCCTCATATCGTGGGCCACGCCGCTTGCCAGTTGGCCGATAGCCTTGAGCTTCTCCATCTGGGTCAGCTTATCCTGCATTTCCTTCAATTCATCGTAAGCTATCCTCAATTCCTCCGCTCTCTTTAAGGCCTGCTCATACAAGCGGACATTCTGCAGGGTAATCGCGCCTACGCGGGCGATACTCATAACTACCGAAGCCTCCCTCTGTGTAAAAGGCCCGGGAGACTTCTTGTCGCAGACATGCAACACGCCTAAGACTTCATTTTTATATATGACCGGCACGCTGATAAACGCCTTTTGCAGGTACTCCTCTTTGTTCAGCTTATTTAAATACGACTCCTTGGACAAATCAGCAACTACCAATGATTCCCGGTTATGAATCACAAGCCCGGATATGCTGTCCTTGCCTATTACCAAAGGACTCTGGCTGCGATCGCGGCCCCAGCCCATTGCACAGGCCAGGGTAAACTGCTCTGAATTCTTGTCCCAGGTAAGAAAAACAGTACGCTCAATGGAGAGGAAATTATGCGCGGCCTCAGTAATACAGCGCACCGCATCCTGCAGGCCAAAGGCTGAAATCAACTTTTCATTGAATCTAAACAGGAAATCCAGCTCTGTCTCATACCAGATCTTGTCCTCTAAATACGACGGGTTCTGCTGGGGGATAGGTTCCTGCTGCGGAAATTCTTGAGGATGAGAAGGTTTTTTCTGGCGCAAGGAAACAGCCAGCATAAAACCAAACAATATACCGATTAAAAGAAATAAGATAATCATAATATTTGATTCATACACTATTTTGTGATCTGATTAATGATATCTTCTAATTGCTTGTTGAATTCATCCGGGGCCTCAATCATCAGAAAATGCCCTACTCCCCGCATTATCCTTAAATTATATGACTTAAGATACTTGCTGTTAATCTCTGGATGCTGATACTGCTGCCAAAGGTCGGCGCTTAAGCACCACAATGGCACATTCACATCAGCCAAAAGCGGAATAATCGGAGTATCAAAATAATATTCCATGGTATTAATCGCGATTTCCGGATTAGAGCGGGCAACATTCCTGACTACCAACTCAACCAGCTTGGGATCCGCGTTCTTATCGAACATATCCCTCATAAAAGGCCCGGAATTCTTTACAAAATCCTTTTTTAAAGGTTCGATGTATTTTATTTTATCTTCCGGAGTGGCCATATACTCAAAGTTCTCCAGGGTGTCAACCGCGACAAGCCCGATTACTTTATCTTTAATCAGCCGGTTTGCCTCCAATATTATTGTGCCTGACATGGAATGACCGATAAGGATAGCCTTATCAACTTTTTCCGCATTCACTACCGCGGCTACGTCCTCGCCAAAGGCTTCTTGGGTATAAGCCTTTCTCTGACGGCCGGATGCGCCGTAGCCGGCCAAATCCAAGACAATCACCTTGTATTTCTTAGCAAAATACGGCACTTGCCTGTACCAGACAGCACGGCTGCCGCACCAGCCGTGAATGAACACCAATGCCGGTTCGCCTTTACCATATACGGAGTAAACTATTTTTGTCCCGTCTTTTGAAATAGCAGTTTTATTATTTAATCCTACTTGCGCATAGATCAAATAAGCTGCTATAAGAATAACCAAAAACACTATCCCACGGAATATTTTTTTCATTTTATTTTTTAAACTCCTCCTCTTTCGGCTGCCTAAACCTGATGCTCGCGAAGTAATGCCAGGTTAGTTTGCATCCGGCGCGCCCAAAAACTAAAAGCATCCTGCACATCGCCCCAGCGGGTATATTTATCAGCCAATGATTTAGTGCCTGCCCTCCGGTCAACCACAGCAGCCAGACGCTGGCCGGTAAGGCTATCCAACAATTCCCCTTCTACGCTTACTACTCCCACACCGCTATGCGTTCCAAGCATAAAGTGTTTAGCATAACTAATTCCCAGCCCATAAGGAGTAACAGTAGAAAGTATCTCTTTAACCGGGCTCGTCGCCTTGGCCTCGGTTATAGCGCATCTAACTTTCATCACATCCGGCCCGGGCTCATTAACAATAACATAATCTCTCTTAAAGGCATCCGAGAGCGAAACATAAAGATAATCCACGATTAACTGTTGGTCCTCTTTAGACAAGCTATTTAATGCGGATTCGCTGTTTTCAGCGGCCCAAAGCTGCACCGGTTCAAGGATAACTTTCTGGTACTTACTAAAATCCACGTTAATATCCCGGTAAACATACTCAGCCTGCCCGCCCTTGCCGCGGTGAAATTGCGTATAGTCGCCGAGAAATCCTGACATCTGCGCATTTGGCGCTTGCTCTGTAGTCGCGCATCCGGCAATAACCAACGCCATAACGCATAGGCTAACTAAACGGGTAATTTGCTTAAGAAATATTTCCATAACCAACCTCCTTCTATTTAACCCCTCGCCGCCCTTATTTTCATAAAATGATTATACTCCCGGAATTCACCTGGCATTAAGAAAAAACTTTCTTTTCTGCTCCGGGAACTTCTCTATCGCATAACGCAGCATTGTCCGGGGCATGATCCGGCTGTGCTTATGCAAAAATTCTTCTTCAAGCTGCACGTTGCGCTTACCAGCCTCGCGCAGCATCCAACCGCAGGCCTTATGAATCAGATCTTCTTTATCCCCAAGTAAAAGCTTGGTAATAGCGAAAGTATCCTTAAAATCCCCTAACCGGATAAAAGTAAATGTAGCTAAAATCGCTATCCGCCTATCCCAGAGCAAAGGCGATTTAGCCAATTTATAAAGTATTCTCCTGTCTTGATCTATAAGAAATCCGCCGACAATCTGGGGAGCACTCAGGTCAACCAAATCCCAATTATTGATAAATTTTGTGTTTGCCAGATATGCCTTGTATATTTTTTCTTTAGCCCCTGTATCTGCCTTATCAAACTGGCGCACCATGATTAAAAGCGCTAGAACCCTTTCTTCGTGAATCTTCGAACGCAAAAGCTTGATTAAATCTGAAAGCGCCAGATCCTGAAACTCTTTTACTGTATTTCTGGTAAGAGCGGCTGTTAAGCCGAGGAAAATATCTCCTTCGGCATATTCGCCTGGCCCGGTCTTAAAAAAGCGCTGCAGCCACTTCACCTTCTCTTTATCCGCGCCTCGGCGCAATTGCTTTTTAGCTTCTTCTAATCTACCCATGTTTTTATTATACTTATAATTAGCAATATCCCAAGCTCTTTTCGAGCTTGGGATATTTGTTTTATTATTCCATTAATCACAAAAGTCTAACAAAAACGCTTCATTATTATCTATTTAATTCCAATAAAAATTATAGAACTGTGAATTACTTCAATTTATCTTTTAACCTATTTGTTTTTCTTTCGCAATCTGTTATTTCTACTTCTTGAATAATATGCTTAAGAAATGGCCAATTATATCCTCTTTCCTGTTCATCCTGAAGATATTTGCTTATTTCATTATTATTGGATACAGCTTCAATATCGCCACCGAACATATCGTAAATTAAATCATCATCCAGATATCCCCTTCGCTCCATAATACCTAGCATTTCAAAATAACCTAAGAAGTTATCTAGCATCACCTCTGTAAATTGCCCTTTGTTTTTTTTCAAAATTGGCTCATCATTATAAATCTTTTCTACTATCTCTTTCATCTTTTCACAAGGATATATCTGTTCATTCAATTTTATTAGATTGTCAGCCTGCATTGCTTTGGATTGCACCTCTAGCTGATTATTAAGCAAAAACAACTGCCAAATAAGAACAACCGTTGTAATAATTGATAAACAAATTTCTATCTTTATCCCTAGCAATCCTTCCAGCTTTCTAAATAAATTCATCTTTCCTCCTTCTTAACTGAAACAAAAAACAGTTTCCCCTTTCAGAAAGCTGCATTTCTTAGAATATCCCTTATTTTCTTACGCAAGAACCCTATCAAATTCCTCCATGGTAATTGCAGGAAAACTAGTAAAGGAGATATTTGTCAGCTTATTTAATGCAACTGAAGCTTTCATTACCTCGGAAATACCTGGAAATTCCGTAATCAGCACGATGTCGTATTTACCCAGAAGCGCGTACATGGAATTGACTTTGCCACCGGCCTTGGCTATCGCATCAAGCGCTTTCGTGGTTCTATCAGCAGAGATACCACCCAATGCCTCTTTGGTGTATTTGCCGTACATAAAGAACTTTGCCATATGACACCTCCTGTTTATCTACAGAATATCCAAAATTACCATAAATCTCACAAATAGTAATTATTCTTTATTAGTTATTATACACTAATTAATGCGAATCTTTAAATAGACATTAACTCCATTTCATTCAACTATATAACTCTATCTCAAATTACATGCGGGACAACAAAAGGCACATCCATCTGCCGAAGGATATCCTCTATTCTTAGCTTCATTAACAGCACCGTGACAAGTTACAAATTCTCCTAAATATTCTCTATTCTCAGGATCGGGCAACCAAAAACAATTATAATTATGAACTTCATGGTCGCCATTTACCTGTGGATGTTTATTAACACAATACTTATCCATCTCTACCTCCTTATTAGCTTAATAAACGTAAGTTTTGGCCATTATTAATTAAAGTTTCATACAGCTGGTAGACAATGGTAAGGTATTACTACCTCACCTTAGCCCAGAAATGAAAGAATTTAGCCGTTTTCGGATAAATTACTTTACCATTCTTGGTTATGTACCTACAGAATATCTCTCGATATCCTGGTCGTACAACCTTGTTTCTCATAGTTAGGTCCTCCTTTCTCGAGCTAGGTTACTTACCCTCGACCCGAATAAAATAAAGCCAAGGGGCCGGGTAAGCATTAACTAACACAAGAAAAAAGAATCAACTAAAGAAGGAGCCATTATCGTCTACCAGCGTAAAATACACTATGGCTTCTTAAAATAAAATTAGATACATTTAAAGAAAATATACTAATCTATATTTTATAGCTCAATTTCAATCTTTATTTTTTGTCTTTATTTTTTCCTCCTTCGCATTCTCCCGAATTGATCTAACATCGGGTTTTTGGGGCTCAACAGGTTCAGATTGGGCTTCTTTGTCACTTGTCTCTTTAGTATCGCTCACACTAACCTCCTTTTTATTAAAATTGGTTACCTCTATTTTTTGTATTTCCGGAAACTTGTTTCTTCTTGCTGAAAAAGGAACAAAAGCTAAAATAATAAAAACTGTTAAACCAAATAAGGGATAAAATGCGCGGACCAAATACATGTTTTTCTTGTCGTTATTAGAAATATTAATGTCGCTGCATTTTATGTAGCTTTCAATAATATAATCTTCAAACTTTTTCTTAATACGATCCTCTTTTTCTTCTTTAGATACCTTGCTAAAATAGGGGTCTTCGTAATATTTCTCAACATCTCGATAATACTTTGCGGTTTCCGATAACTTTGGCAAATACGCATATTTATAAAAATATAATATTCTAATTAAAAAATACAACTCAAGAATAATGATAATTAAGGCAGGTAATAACAATGCAAAAAAGAAAATAGTATCAAAACCATAATCAATATGCTGCAAGAAAAAACCTAACCCTCCCATTAGAAAAAAGAATATGGTTAATAACATTGTTAACCTAGAGTTTATTTTCTCTTTTCTCTCGAGCTCAAAATAGTATGTCTCTTCGGATATATCTAGTAAAGTTTTCATTTTAATAAATAAGCCCTTATTTATCTTTTGCCGAATAAATAAAAGGGACGGCTCTGTTTTGTAGAAACCGTCCCTCGAATTGCGACGCCGAAGCTAACCATATCCTACTTATGCGTTTTATTGTACCCCTACCAATATACTTGTCAACCAAAAATCCCACCCCCTTTCAGGACTTAGGATTAAAACCTCCTAAACGTCTCTAGTTTATTTTTACGAACCAAACCTTCCTCTACGCCGCTCCATAGACACAGGTATTGGTAAGCTTAAAAGATTGGCCAAGTACCAACGCCAAAACCTTGCTCATCAGCCATATCCACTTCGCCCAGGCAATAATCGCAGGCCTGGCAGGAAGCTTGCTGATATTCCTGACCGAAGTAATTGGCTAAAGCTTTGTGTCGGCATTGGGGCTGGGTGCAAAAATTATACATAATGTTTAATTTATCCAGCATGACCTGGCTATTAACGGACTGTTTGGAGAAAAATTCCCAGACCCGGAAATCTCCTTCACTATAAAACATGTAGCAGTGTGAGGGCAAGCCGTCCCGGCCGGCGCGTCCGGTTTCCTGGTGGTAATTTTCAATACTCTTGGGCATAGCGGCGTGGATCACAAAACGGATATCCAAACGGTCAATGCCCATGCCGAAAGCTACAGTAGCGACAACAATATTGACTTCTTCGCGGATAAAACGCTCCTGGTTCGCATAGCGCTCTCTGCCGTTCAAACCAGCGTGGTAAGGCAGATTTTTGTATCCTAAATTATTCAGCTTTTGGGAGATATCGTCCACGTCTTTGCGCCGCAGGCAGTAGATGATTCCGGCTTTCCGTGGGTGTTTTTCTAATATTTCGGTAAGTTGGGAGATGATATTCTGCCGAGGTATAACCCGGTAAGTTAGGTTAGGACGGTCAACTGATGCGATATTAATTCGCGGGAAAGCAACCCTAAGCTGAACGAGAATATCTTCCTGGACTTCTTTGGTGGCGGTGGCGGTAAAGGCGTGGATATTTATTCCCGGAAAATCATCCTTAATGACTCCAAGCTTACGATATTCATCCCGAAAATCATGGCCCCATTGGCTGATGCAATGGGCTTCATCGATAACAAAAAAGGATAAAGCGGCTGATTTTAATAATCCTCGGGTTTCTTCGGTTTGTAGGCGTTCAGGAGAGATATACAGGAGTTTAACCTGGCCGCCCCAAATACGCTCGACGACGACACGCTGCTGTATTGCGGTCTGGCTGGAGTTGAGGCATTCGGCTGGAATACCCATCTCTTTGAGGCCATCAACCTGATCTTTCATCAGGGAAAGCAAAGGCGAGACGACCACGGCCATACCTTCTTTAAGCAAAGCAGGAAGCTGAAAACACAGTGACTTGCCTCCACCGGTGGGCAGGATGGTCAAACTCTCCCGCTCGCAGAGAATGGCCAAAATAGTGTTTTCCTGCCAGGGGCGAAACTGAGTGTAGCCCCAATAGCGTTTAAGGCAGGCGAACATTTCGTTAGAGATATAGTTTGTTTGGGGCTTAAGTTTTCCCTTTTTCCTCTTTTTCTTCACGACTGTCCGGGTTAGGCTTGACAACAAAATTTCCTTCTTTCTCAAATACAGAAAGGGTATCGTGCTTTTCAGTATTTTTGATTTTCTTCTGCCAGATAAGACAAAATCCGGTGCCCAAAAGGGCCAAAAAAATAATAATAAAGATAATAATACCCCAGATAGTTGTTGCCGGAAATACCCTTAATTGTGTCAAAAAACTGCGAATCAAGACTAAATCTGCCTTAGCTGATTCTAAAATATTTAAATTCTCGCGATAATTTGAAATGAGCTGCTCGGGGTTAGAAGGTGAATCCTTCTGGTTTTCAATAATCTGGTTTAGCTTTGATTCGATACTGTTTTTCAAAAATGCAAGCCTTTCAGAAAAACGCGTATTGACCAGCAAATCCGAGAGCTTGGCTAAATCTTTTTCTACACCTTCAATCTCGCTGTTCGGAATAATCCATATATTGCGTATTTCGATGCCCCTTTCCAGGGTCTCCTCCGGCTTAAGTTTAAACCTGCCGTAAGCAACGTAACAACTCTCCTGTGCATCATAGACGATCTCCAGATCGCCCTTATCCACGACATCCTCGGGCTTTACTTCTTTGGGCAAGACTGTCTTTACCGTCACTCCTTGAACCTGTTCCTTAGAAGGATTAACCGCGATGACCTTAAGCACAATATTTGCCCTTGCTTCGCCTGCAAATAATATAGAAAAAAGTAAAAATAAGACAAAAAACTTACACTTATTCATTTCTCCCTCTTTCTCTAAAGATTACGCTTCTATCTCTTTATACTCATACCAGGTCTGGACAACCGGTTTATTGGCGATATTATCAACCATTTTCTTGGTCAATTCCATAACCGCCTTTAATTCCTGCGTCTTATTCTTTAAATAGAGAATATCGTTCTTCTTATCCGCGGAAACCTCATAGATTTTTTCTAAGTTGACCCCGATTTTTTCGGAAATTTGATTTACCTGCTTGGTTAAACCAGATAATTGAATAAATATGGGTTTTAAGGCCGCGCTCGAGCCAGCCGCATCATTCTTTACGCTTTTCATCAATAAATCTTTATCTATGTTCTCCAACGCAGTCTTAATAACGGAGAATTGGTTGCTCATCGCGTCTGCTACCTCCTTTAAATCGCCTATTTCTGCGGTTGAACCTAAGATCATAGTTACCTGGTTGTAAACATCCTCTGTGTTTGTTTTAGTCACTGTAATAGTCAAAGCATCCGTAACTCCTTTAGTGGACTCGGAACAGATAATGGTAAAATCACCTATGCCCCAGTTTTGTGAAAACTCTACATCATATTCATATATCCCCGTACTGCCGATCTCCTCCATTACCCCCTTGTTTACTTTCAGCTTATTGTCGGCATTGTAAACATCTACGGTAGGACTTAATCCGGAAAAGGTACGATACCTGATAGTCAATGTTTCCCCTGTCTTCACCAGGTTCTCGGTATTAAGGATACTTGATTTAATATGCGGCGTAACCTCAGTAATAAGCGTAGCAGATATCGCCTCTTGCGCAGCAGCTATCTGCGCAGGTATAGTTGTCCCGGTAGCAGTCAAAATCTTGTCGGCCTCGGTTTTTACTTCAGCAATTTTTTCCTGTGTCTTTGTAGCTTGAGTTCCTACAGCCGTCTTTATCTCAATAGTATTAATCTCTAAGGATGCCTGCAGGGCCTGCAATTGCACCTTTTGTTCATAGAGCTCCTTTTCAGAAGTTACGTCAATACTTCCGCCTGAGGTATAGGTTGCCTCCCGATATTCAATCTGCGCTTTAATAAAATAGGTCTTGCCTGCTTCTAAGCCGGTGCTTGCCCAGCTAAAAGAAAACACACCCTGGCTATTCGGCGTAGTAGAACTCATCTCTTTAAGTAAGGTATCGCCATCAAAAATTTGTAAAATAGTGTTTGTAAGGTCCCCTCGCTCAACATCAGTAAGGCCAACCATCTTTCCTCTTCTCTCCAACCAGGAATTTGTCTTTAAGGTGTCTGTCTCCGCAGTATAAGTGGTGCTTAAAAGTACATGCCACTCAATCTGGGCAGAGATACTTGATTCTAAATACAGGGTAACAGATTTATCGCTATCCGCGGTCCAGGCAGTTGAACGCTCAATATACCCATCCCTTGACCAGAAGGTAGTATAATTACCATAAGGATAAGCATGTGTAACCGGCGAAGTTAAAGAAGCGTCGGATACTGTCCAACCCGAGCCGCAATTAACATTGAGGCTGCTTAAATCACTATAATTGTCATAATCCAAAACCTTCCAGGTAATCGTATAATAGACAATGCTAAAATTCTGCGCTGAAAGCGCATTAACCGTAGAATCACTCGCATCTGAAACCCTCACCCGGCAAGCGGCTTTTTGCGCATCGGGCAGGGTCCAGCTATAACTATTGGCATTAGCTACTGAAGAAGTAATCGTGCTCCAGGTTGTTCCGCTATCTAAAGAATATTCTAATTCCACATTGGCAATTGTGCCTTTGGTTGTCCAGGTAATTGCCTGGGTTGACTTTGCTCCCCAACTCTCACCCCCATTTGGCGCGGTAATCGTAAATCCACCCCTGATTCTGAAATTAGCATTTGAAGTATCAGTAATCGCCGGCCGGGCCTGGTCAGTGATGCGCACCTTAATGGTTGCGCCGCTAAGCGCGGCCTCAGGTATGGTCCAGGCATAACTACCTGTATTTGAAATATCCTGGGCAATAGTACGACTGGTAGCAAAATTATCTGCTGAGTATTCAATCTTTAACAACCCGATAGATAAACCTTTTGAGGACCAGGTAATATTCATCGTATCGCCTAAGACATAAGTCTCTCCGCCATCAGGAGAAGTAATGGTAAGTGTCGGCACAGAAATAATAGTAAAATTGGCATCCGAGGTATCACTTGTTGCCGGACGAGCCCCATCCACAATCTTCAGCCTCGCCAAAGAAGAAGGCTCATTCGGCACTATCCAGGTATATTTGCCGTCATTCTGTTCATTGGTGGAAATCGTCTCCCAGGTTGAGCCGGCATCCACAGAATAATATAAAACCAACTCATTGCTAACGCTGCCTACAGTAATCCAGGTAACCGGCGCAGAATCTCCTACTGCCCAGAACTCACCGCTATTAGGCGAAGTAATAGTAAGTGTCGGCACCGCAATAATAAAATAATTATTGGAAACATCGGTTGTGGTTGTCCGGTTGGCATCGGTAATCCTTACCCACACAGTGCTGGATGCATTATTCGGCACGGTCCAGTTATAACTACCGTCATTTGCCTCTCCCTCGGCAATAGCTATCCAATTTGAGCCGTCAACCGTATATTCCAATTCCAAATTATTGCTGATCGGCCCGCCATTATCTATCCAGGTTATATTATGTTGAGTGCCGATAATCCAGGACTCGCCGCCATTAGGCAAAGTAAGCGTAATCTCCGGGGTAGGCAAAATTGTAAAGTCGCTATTGGATTTATCCGTGCTGGCGGCTCGATCCAAATCTGTAATCCTGACCCTTACTGTAGTAGAAACATCGTCAGGCACAACCCAATTATAAGAGGTCGAAATGTTAGTTACCGTAACAATGGGCTGGACATCTGAAATAAAGTTATCTTTAGAATATTCTAATTTTAAATTACCTGTCAATTGCCCTACCACGCTCCAGGTAATAGCTTCAGTATCTCCTACTGTCCATAATTCTCCGCCATTAGGCGAAGTAACCGTGATCTGCGGCACCAAAATTGCAAATACTCCATCCGAAGTATCCTGGGGAACATCTGTTCGGCCGGTATCGGTAATCCTTACCTTACAAGTTCCTGAAACCGCATTCGCCACAGTCCAGCTATAAGTGCCATCATTTACTTCACCCGTGGCAATTGTATTCCATGTTGAGCCTCCGTCAATAGAATACTCCAATTTCAGATTATTGGCAGAGATTGAACCTGCTGATGCCCAGGTAAGATTATGCTGAGTGCCGATTACCCATTGTTCCGCGCCATTAGGTGAAGTTACGGTAATAGTAGGCGAAGAAATAGTAAAGTCCGCATTTGAAGTATCCACAGTTTCTGTATGTGAAGCATCAAAGAGCTTTACCAAAACGGTAGTAGAAACCGCATCCGCCACAGTCCAGCTATAACTGCCATCATTTGCTTCACCCGTGGCAATATTGGTCCAGCTTGAGCCTGCGTTAGTAGAATACTGCAGGGTAAGATTGTTATGCACCGAGCCATTTGTACCGATGGCCGACCAGGTAATATTATGCTGGGTTCCCACAAGCCAGTTCTCCGTGCCATTCGGCGAAATTAGAGTAATTGAAGGAGCAATAATATTAAAAACCGCATTTGAGGTATCAATGGTAGTTGCCCGGCCTGGGTCCTTAATCCTAACCAAGCATTGACTGCCCAGGTTATTAGAAAGTGTCCACGTATAAGTGCCTAAACCCGGGCTTACATCTGTAGCAATCGTGGCCCAGCTTGTCCCATTATTCAATGAATATTCTAAGGTCAAATTACCCATTACGCCTTCTTTTGTCCAGGTAACCGGATATACGCCAGTGGCATACCAAACCTCGCCGCCATTCGGCGAGGTTATTATTACTGAAGGCAGCTTGATCTCAAAATAGTTATCCGAAGTATCTGTTACATCACTAAAGCCACTCTGTAAATCCGTAATCCGTATTTTAACTGTAGAAGAAGTATCATCGGCTATACTCAGCCAAGTAAACTCGCCATCATCAGGAGTATAATTGGATATGGCTTGCGTATCCGCAACAAAATTGTCTTTAGAATACTCAATCTTTACATAATGCGAGGTAATCTGGCCGTCGATATTCCACTTAATGGAATAAGAGTCCCCGATAGTTAATAGCTCTCCTCCATTTGGCTGAGTAAGAGTAATCCGCGGCCGGGTGAGCAAAGTAAAATAATTATCCGAAGCATCGTTAACCTGGGTTCTATTATTATCCGTGATGCGCACCTTAATTGTCTCCGATGGATCATCAGGAATAATCCAGGAATACGTCCCGTCATTTGCCTTGCCCGTAGAAATTTCAGTCCAGCTTATGCCATCTTTAGAATATTCTAACAAAAGATTATCACTTACTGCTCCTATAGTTGCCCAGGTAATATTTCTTGTATCCCCATAAGCCCAGGCCTCTGCTCCGTTGGGTGAAGTAATGGTAATCGTCGGCTCAATAATAGAGAAATTGGCATCTGAGGCATCCTCTACTTTAGCCGTAGTATCTCTGGCAGCCGGCACCCCTGCCTCAATTACCTTGACCTTCACCTGCGCGCCAACTGCATCCGGCACGCCCCAAGAATAAGTTCCTGAATTAGTCTCAGCCAAAGAAATCTCTATCCA
>Ga0247842_10004350_pt1 | contig 17877 bp, 25 predicted proteins | sample LaCruzMarch2015__3_FD_192411 | JGI IMG/M metagenome (GOLD analysis project Ga0247842, IMG submission 192411) | Freshwater microbial communities from meromictic Lake La Cruz, Castile-La Mancha, Spain - LaCruzMarch2015_19m | ecosystem: Environmental > Aquatic > Freshwater > Lake | place: Spain...
ATTACATCAAAAATCAAGGCAGGAAAGGAGAACAACTTAAGCTTTTTAGTTTCGTCTAACGTCGTAGATGCTCCGTGCTCTTGGCACGGAGAGGTTCACTAGGAGAAATTCCTCTGCCTCTTAAGAAAACAAAATTATACACATTTCCTCTGATGCCTGCTGCAACATATCCGGCTGCTACTTCAGGGCTAATTTTATTTCTGAATAAATATGCCTGAGCATTTAAGTCTGTTATTCCAGCTGCATTAAAATCTCGAAATTGTTCTATTCTTGTAGTCATTTTTATTTTGATAGTATTTTATTAATTTAGAGTTATAATTCGCTATTTAAACCTTTTGTTTACTAGGTATTGGAGATTAGAAAAATATGAACTATAAAAGAGCGCAACAAATGATTTCCTATTAACAACCTTGATATTATTAATAAACTAAATTGTAGTTATTATTATGATTGATTAAAACAAATTTATAGGACACATTATAGGATTTTGGCGTCTTTCATAAAATTGAGGATATCTCTATAAGTTGACTGTGTCTGTTTACTATTTTGACTTAAGAATATCAACTACTTCTTCCTAAACTTCTCAACAAATTTAACAACCCTACTGACAACTTCTTCTTTTGTTAAATTTGTAGTATCCACAACAAAATCATACTGAGATTCGTCCAGTGGATTTAAATTGTAATATTTCTTGTATCTTTTCCTGTCACTCTCTACTCTTTCTTTCCACAATTTAACCATTTCTTCATGACTATCTGCTTTTTCTGTTTCCCTATTATCTCCTCTTATTCTCTCTGAACCTTCTTCAGGAGAAACTTTTAAGAATAGTTTAATTGAATTGGGAATGAAGTGATAACTTATTCTTCCATCAATAATAAATTTATCCTCTTTTTTTCCAAGATTTGTCTGCCAATCGTCAGCTTGTTTATCTATAGATTTATCTTTTTCTCCAAGTTTATTCAATTCAATAAGACTTAATCCTCTTTCTTTAGCAAGATTTCTCATAAAATCTCCAACACTATATCTTTTCAAGTCAAATTTTTTTACAAGCTCTGCTGCTAAGTAACTTTTTCCACTTCCAGGCATACCTGAAATAGTAATCCTCATAATAATTAGTTAATTTCAGTATTTATAAATTTAAAGATTGATGTTGTTTTGTCAAAATATGCTATTAGTTAGGCCTTGGATAATAATAAACTTAAAATATATATTCAACAATATAAATCCTTAAAAACCCTATACTTCTTAAATCTGCATGAAAGGACAATATACTGTTTATGTTGGTTATTTTTGGCAGCTTGGAGATAAATTAGTACCAAGTTATGAGCTTATTCATCCTGAAGGAACTCAAATAGGCATTGGTGCTATTGAAGTAAAGTCTGATAAACCTAATATCAGTGATATAGAATTAGGAGGTATATTAAAAGGAGAACGTATTAAAGAATGGAAAGGGAAATCTGCTGTTCCTGTTGTGGTTGTAAATGGAAAGTGTAGATTCTATAGAAGCAAAAATCCTGGCGAGGATTTTGGTGTTTGTTCTCCTTTAGAAACCAATCTCTTGAGGGAGTTTAAAAAAGGTTTAAGGTCAGTAATACCTAATATCCCATAAGTCTGTTCTATAATAAAGATTTATAAATTAATGAATTATGTTGTTTTATGAAGATTGTATTAAAAAATATTGTGCCTTTAAAAGAAGAATATAAAAGAAAATGACTGAATTTGATTTTTATCAAGATAAAAAGTATGCAATAGTTAAACTTAGAGAACTTTATGAATGGGTTGGAGATAAACCTTCTGCGGGACTTGAGCAAAGAATTGAAATCTCAAATCAAGATATAAGCGCGGTTTTTGTAGATATTGAAGATAAGGAATTCTGGAATATTCAAATGGATAGGGACCCATTGGGAATAATGGTAAGATATGCAAAAAGAAGTTTTGAAGCAAAAAAACCCCTTGTCTTTTATAATATTGGCGAACATGGAAGAAGGAATATAGTTTATAGTGGATTTATAAGGTTGCGTGAAGTTAAATCCCCTCTTCTATCTTTTACACCTGAAAATCTTAAAAATGCCGTTGAACAATACTTTCAAGGAAATTTAAAACAAGTTGAAAATAAAAGATGAAACTATTAGAATTAATAACAAGATTGAAGAAAAGTGAAGTGTATAAAGAGTATTATGCGAAAAATCCTGCTTCTTATCTTTGTGCAGGATTTTTTTTATTTGATTTAGATTCTGGAAAAGAAGAGATACAACTTGATTATTCCTGTGATAAAGACATTGTAACTTTTTATCTTGAAGAAGAGATAAAATCAAAACCTGCAGATAGTTTTGAAGGTAAAATTCCTCATAAAATCAGCGAGGAATTAGATTTTGATTTGGAAAAGATTAAAGAAATAGCAAAAGAAGAAGCTGAAAAGAGCAAAATAAGATTAAATAAAGTTATTACTATTCTTCAAATTCTTGATGGAAAAGAAGTTCTTAGTTTAAATTGTATGGCTGGTTTGAAAATTCTAAAAATTAAGATTGATGTTTCTTCTTTTAATGTTTTGAGTTCAGAAGTTGTAAGTTTGTTTGAAATTGGGAAAGTTGTGAAGAAATAAAACCAAAACTTATAATTTCTTTATCATCTTAATAATTATTTCTTTTATAATAATGAGCTCAATATGATAAATATTTTAGTGTGTTATTAATTAGAATTAGTAGTAGGTATTGGTAATTAGAAGTGATTAAAATTTAAGATATTTTATTGTCTATTCTTTGTATGATTCAGTAGTAAATTTATATCAGAAATGTTTAAATATTATCTTCTTTTGTGAAAAAGATGAAACAAAGAATTTCACTTGATATAAGTATAAGATGGGATTCTCATTATACTCCTGAAAATGTTGATGCAAATGCGAGCTGGCAACGTGATGAATATTCTGTTTGTGTAGAGTTAGAAACAAGTAAAAAGATGGGAGAATTAGTTGAAAGATGTTACAAGGGAAAATTAAGCACTTCTCAAAGTGCAGAAGATTTTGCAGGACATATTGTCAGTTTATCTGAGTTGGCGCCTAAACGAACAGATTTGTACAAGAGTGATGATGGCGTAATGCAATCAAGAATTTGCAGATGGGATGAGGGAGGACAAGGGTATAAAAGTGTTAAGATTAAGGGTAATGGACAATCAGACAGATTAAGCGAACTAAGATGTTGCTTAAATAACTTGAAAAGAAGGCATAAAATAATATCAAGAGCAGAAGATGTTAATGATTGTGATTATTGGGATGGGTTTTTAGGAACTTCTAATAATATGTGGGGTGGTTCTGTTTATTCAAAAGCAAGCCCATATGAAACTGCTTTGCAATTTGCTTATGAGTTAGAAAAAGGCATAAGAAAGGTAGAGGGTTGGAGTATTTGGCATTTTCCAGGATATATTGGACTAGATGAAGAACGTTTAAATCCGCAACAAATTGAACTTATTAAAAGTATAAATGTGGTTCTTAGTGAAAATGGAAAATTAGAGAAAGGTAAAGAATTTGTTTCTGAAAAATTAAGAGAATTTGCAAGAAAATATCTGGCTGCAACATTATAAGATTAAACTATTATTTTAAATACTCTCTTCTGTTAAATTTCAATAAATCTCAAATTACTTCTTCCTTAAAATCCATAATTTTGCATGGATTGCCTTTGGATTCTTATTTATTTCTTGTTTTGAAGCAGGCATTCCGTGTTTTGTGAGGATTTTTACAAGTTTCTTGCCTTTTAGCTCCTGAAACTTGTTTTTTACTATTCTTTCTTCTATTGTGTGGAAAGTTATAATTGAGAGAATTCCATCTTTTTCTAAGCAACTTTGGAATTTGTCAAGAAATAAAGAGAGATTTTCTAAATCTTTGTTAACTTCTATTCTTAGAGCTCTGAATGTGGGCGAGGCAAAATGGTGTTTTCTTGTTCTTCTATATTGTTCAGGCATGCTTTGTGTTATAATTTCAAGAAGTTCTTCTCCTATTTCTATTTTCTTTTTTTCTCTTTGTTTTATTATATTTTCTGCTATCTCTTTAAAATATACTTTTTCTCCTCCTATTTTGAATGTTTTTTCTAATTTTTCCTGAGAATAACTGTTTACAATGTCTGCTGCTGTTTGTCCTTCACTTGACATTCTCATATCTAACTTGCCTGAAAATCCAAAACCTCTTTCTTTGTTTTCAAGCTGATATGTAGACACTCCTAAATCAAGAAGAATTCCTGAAACTTGTTTTGTTTCAAGTTTAGCTAGAATTTTGTCTATGTTTGCAAAATTATCATTTACAAAGGTTATTTCTCCTTTTAAATTTCTCTGAGCTTCTTCTATTGCTTCTTTATCTCTATCTATGCCTATAATTTTAAACCCTTTTTCAATAAGAAGTTTTGAATGCCCGCCTTTTCCAAGAGTTCCGTCTATAATTGTAGATTGAGGTTTTAAGCTTGAAAAACTATCAATAACTTCTTGGGGCATGATTGAGATATGTTTGAATTCCATATATCTATTTATTTATCAGGATTAATAAATCTTGAGATAATGAGGATTTTTAGCTGATGGAAAGGTTTAAAAATCACCTGCTTCTGTAAATAAAACATGATAGAAAATATTGTAAATACTTTAAAGATAGAGAATGTTAAACTAGGTGCTATAGACTCTGCTAAAGTGGGTTTATTGACAGGTTTCCTCACAGCAATTAGCGAAACTGTTTGTAATGATGCAAATGTGGGTTTAATGGCTACTGAATCTATAAATACTGCAGTCCCAACAATGGCGTCTCTAATGCTTGGGTATTTGAATAATGCAGATACAAAGGAAAATACTGCAGGAATTGTCTCTGCTAATATTTTTCATAGAATTGCATACTATAGTGCTAAGGGAGCTTTTGTAATAATGCAAGCCCCTCAATAAAATTTATAAAATGTCATTAAAATTTGTTAAGGGAAATAAAGCAGTATATTTTCCAACTTTAAACTTTGAAGGCAAGGTTCCTCGTTCTTATAGTTTTAAAGATTTGGGATATACAACAAGTTTAATTGATAGTGCTAAAAAATGGCTGAAGGACAACAGGTATAGATGTGATGAACAAGGGATGGTTGATTTTGGATTTCCAGTTATAAGCATGAGAAAAAATAGGGGGGGGATTCATATTGCTATTGATGAAAGTCCTAATGTAAGAATTTCTACAATATTTTATAATCATATTGAGATACCTGCAGATAATATTTTCACTAGAGCTCATGAAGAAGCTCATGCTGCAGTTCACTTGGGTTTGGGAAAAAAACTTGCAGAAATGATTGGCTATGCGAATTATGAAAATTTGGATAGTGAGGACTTTTGTGATAAAGCAGGAGTTTATACTCTTGGCAAGAATGGCCTCAATGTTCCATCAAGTCTACTCGTTCCTCACAAAAGAAGATTAGAAATAGTGGAAAATTCTATGGCTGTTGCAGCTCATAATGAACATCTATAATTTAAGATTTTGAGGCTAAACCTTTTCAACTTCTATAATTAGATTCTTCTTCTTAAATCTTGAACCTTCAACATCCTTGCTGTAAATTTTTATAATTTTAAAATATTTTTTCAACAAAGCAAGAATTTCTTCTTTGTCATAGAGATAATAATATCTCATATATTCTACTCTCTTTCCATTCTCGTCTGTTCCCCAGGGAAGTAGGATTTCTTTTTCCATGTCTTTAAATCTGTCTTGCTCTTTGTCCCAGACAGTTATTAAGGCTCTTGAGCCAGGCTTCAAAACCCTTGCCAGCTGTTTTAAACTTTCTTCTCTATGTTTTTCATCTGGAATACAATGCAAAGTAGCAATAAAAACAGCAGAATCAAAATAATTGTCTGGAAAGTCCATCTCCCATGCATTTTTCTTGAATAACTTTGCTTTTAGTTTTTCTTTTTTTGCATATTTTTCAGCAAGTTCTATCATTTTTCTTGAAAAATCAACCCCATAGGTTTCAAAATCTGCCTTTACAAAGTTTCTACCACTTCCACATCCCAAATCAAGAATTTTACCTTTTTTATCCTTAAGGAATTCGACTACTTCTGGAACAGAGTGGTTTCTATAGTCACACCACTTTCTTGAAATATTATCCCATATTTCTTTTTGGTCAGGTATTTCTAATTTTTGTTTAAGTTTTTCTTTTTTCATCTCCAAAATCCTTCTTCATAAACTAAATTAAATATCCTTATAAGTTCTTCGTCATCTCGTTCATAAACATCAGGTATCATTAATTCTAATCTTTTCTCGCTTGGAAGATTTAATCCTTGTTCTGCTATAGCTTTTGTTACATCACTTTTAACTGGAATTATCATATATGCTCTATCTATGTCGTGTTGCATTATGCTTCTTGGAAGTTTGTCCATTGCAGCTACAAAATGGGCAGTATATTTTGTTCTTAGTCCATCTCTCTCAAAGTTTTCATTGAAAACTCTTGCCCCTGTTGGGCTTCTACTTACTGCTGCTATACACACAAATAATATTTCTTTCATTTTTCAATTATTTAGTTTAGATTTATAAACCCTTTCTTCCTTATAAGTTTATGAAACTTGGGCATTATATAAAAAGAGTTGAGTCAAGCAAAGAATTTAAGAAGTTTAAGAAAGAGCATTCAAAAGCTTATTTGTGTGCTGGATTTTTCGTTATTGATTTAGAAGCAGGCAAAAATATGCACCAGCTTGATTATTATTTAAGCAATGGGAAGGTAGCAACTGCAATTGTTGATAAAGGAGTAAAGATAAGAATTTCTAAACAAGCACTAAAGAAAAAACTTCCTGAAATTAATGAAAAGGCTAAATTAGATGTTGATGTATTAAAAGGAATAGTTCATGACGAGATGCAAAATCAGAGCATAACATCAAGTATAAAAAAGATTATTGCTATTGCCCATATGTCTGATGGCAAGATGATGTGGAATCTGCAGTGTATTTTAGATGGTTTAATAATGTTACAAGTTCATATTGATGATGATACTGGAAATATTTTAAGATTTGAAAAGACTTCTTTATTGGATTTGGTTAGGAAGATTTAGGCATTTTGAAGATAGTAGAATTATAACTATACTCGGGCTGTTCTATTATTAATAAGATTCCACTATTTCACATAGGGTGAGCATTTGCATTTTTTACAATAAGATGAATAATCTTCTAGAAGTTATTAATTAATGACTAGATATTAAGCGAGGGTAGTTTGAATTAAGAGTAAGCAAGGCAGAAACAATATTAGAATTGATGGAAATGAATATTAGTATTCCCTCTCAACAATCAATTCTACTAAAGCATTGATATATCTTACAATTCTTTTGAAATGATTTGCAATTTCCAGTTCAGCAAGACTTAGTTTTTGATTTTTTATTGCCCTTTTATAAACTTCAGGCATGTAAAAGAAAATTTCGTGGTCTTGCTTTGAAAGTTCGAATGATTTTTCTTTTGAGTATGTATAGTATAAAGAATAAATATTATCAAACATTGCTTTGACTAACTCACCAAGTTTTAGGATGCAAGGGTCAACTTTTTCTGTTTTTACATCTGTAAAAATATGGAATGATATGTCCTTATATTCGTCTCCAAGCATTTCAAGTAAATATAAAATTGCAAACATAATATGGCTTTTTTTTACATCTTTAAATCCGGTTTTATTCAAAACTCTGATGCAGTAATCATGGAATTTATCGACATTTATATCTATATCGTGAGTTTGTTCGAGCATTTTATGGTCTTTTGTTTTCATAGCTTCATTTACATCTTCTGCCATTTGTTGAATAAGCAGGAAAACTCTTCTTAATGAGGCTTCAAATTCCTTGCTAGATATTTCTCCCATATCTTTTATTACACAATGATCTTTGTGTTGTTCAATAATTTCAAATCCAATAAACCTTCCCATCATTTTTTGAATCGCTTCTATGGGCCTTCTCATTTTACCTTCTTTTACATATTTCCTATCCATGGCGTGGCTTACAAAAAATTTGAAAGGAGAATCATACAGCTCGTCAGGATTGAACTTAACTTTAATTTCATCATAGCCTTCTCTATAAAATCCCATAAAATGCCTCCACAACATTGGAATTTCCATCCCAGAAATATCAATCTCAGTTTTTAGCTCTTCACTTTTTCTTTCTACGCCAACAAATAAGGTGTTTCCTCTTTCTACTAAATCAAGCTCATCTCCTGCTTTAATATTAAAATCCTGAGCCCACTTGCTCGGCAGAGTTATTGTTAGTGTATTTCTTCCTTGTTTTATTACTCGTCTCTTCATTACCCTAGTTAACAGGATTTACCCCCAAACCCTTATTCTTCAATATACAGCTTATTTTAAATATCTTTCTAATATATACCATAGGGAAGAATATAGCAGGCTAACTATTCGCCTTCAAACTTAATAATTGAGAAAACAGAATAATTCTTGAGTTTTTCTCTTCCTCTTAATTCAGGAAGTTCTATTACAAAATCACATTCTTCTACTTTACCACCAAGTTTTTCTATTAATCTTGTTGTTGCTTGGGCGGTTCCACCTGTTGCAACCAGATCGTCTACAATAACTACTTTATCTCCTTGCTCTATTGCATCTTTGTGAATTTCTACTGCATCTTTTCCATATTCTAGTTCATATTCTTGCCTTTCTACTTCATGAGGAAGTTTTCCTGGTTTTCTTATTAAAACAAATCTTGCTCCTAATTTTTCTGCTAAGATTGCTCCAAAAATAAAACCTCTGCTTTCTATGCCTGCTATAACATCTATTTTTCTGTCTTTAAATCTTTTAACTAGAATATCTATTGTTTTTCTCATTGCTTCTGGATTCTTCATTAGTGTTGTGATATCCCTAAACATTATACCTGGTTTTGGGAAATTTGGTATTGTTCTTATGCTTTCTTTTATAATCTGCAAGTCTTTTTTTAAAAATTCTTCTTCTGAAAACTTTTCTATTGTTTTTGCTATAATTTTTTTTACATTTTCAGAGTTTTCATGCATTCTTTTTTCAATAATTCCCCAGCTGACTGGTTCTTCTGATTCTTTCCAGCAGTCATAGTCTGTTGACATTGCTATTACTGAATATTGGACTCCTGCTTCTCTTGCAAGAGAAGCTTCAGGAGCAGTTGACATATTTATTATATCTGCTCCCCATTGTCTGAACAGTAAGGATTCTGCTTTTGTTGAAAATCTAGGGCCTTCTATTGTTATTAAAGTGGCTTTTTTATGAACCTTAAATCCAAGTTCTACACAACTTTCAACGAGTCTTTCTCCTAGTTCTCTTGAAAAAGGTTCTGCCAATGAAGCGTGAACAATTCCTTCTTCAAAATTATCATGGAAAGTAATCTCTCTATGTTTTGTAAAATCAATTAGCTGGTTTGGAATTACAAACTCACAGGGTTTTATTTCTTCTCTTAAAGAACCAATAGCAGATGTTGCTATTATATATTTGCATCCTAACTTTGTTAGTGCATAGATATTTGCTTTATTATTAACATGAGTTGGTGTTATTTCGTGTTTTTTCCCGTGTCTTGAGATAATGCAAACATCTACTCCTGAGAGTTTTCCACAGGTTATAACTGAAGAAGGTTTTCCATAGGGTGTTTCTAAATCTAATTCTTTGAAATCCTGCAGGATTTCAGGATTATCTAATCCACTTCCACCTATTATACCTATTTTTATCATGATGTTATTTTTAAGATGTTTTAGTCGCAAAGAATCCCTTTGTATTTTAAATTTGCTATCCTTTCACCTTCATCCCATTTAACAATAGAAATTGATGCTTCTCTTGGAGAGAGTTTTGCATCGTCATAATCAAATGAAAAGCGATAGTGTTCTATGGGAAGGTTCATATTATCAATACTCTTTGAGAATGAAGGTTTCATCCCTGTTCTTGGAATGGTTTTTCCTATTTTCTTTTTTAATTCAGCAATATATTGATTTATATATGGTTCAACTAAGTCTCTTGCATCTTCCTTTTGTCTTGAGCACTCAAAAGGGTGTTCTTTTTTTGAAAGAATTATTTTGTCTAATCCTTTTTCTTTAGCATCTTTTGCAAGTTCTTTAGGATAAAAATAAAATTCTACTTCTTTTCCATCCTTTAAATAAAACAAACTATCTCTTTTTACAAGCAATTCTACAGGTCCATTTTTAGTAATTTCTAAGAATTGATTATATGTTTTATCTGGGTCTTCTGAATTGCCTGCATCATCACAATCTCTTCTATAGCCGGGATTGCGTTTTTCTTTAAAATCAAATTCAAAGAAGTTGTCTCTTATTCTTCTAATGTTATATTGCCAACCATCAATGTTAATTTCACCTTCTTCTACTCTCCATTTAGGGCCTGGTGGTAATCTTGTGTTTGAAGAAGACAAAAATTTATCTAAAACATTCTGAGGAATATCTTTAACTCTCTCTGAAACAGGGAGTGTAAAATCAGAAGGAATTGGAAATTGGTTTACTTCAAGGATTGTAATAAATGGATAACTGGTTATTTGAGAAAATACTCTTTTACATTTTGGACATTCTTCCATTATTCTTACTAATTCATTAACTTTAAAAGAATATCTATACTGGAATATATATAATCAATTATTCTCCTTCTTTTTTCAATTGAGTGTAGTTATATAAACAATCTAATGGCTTTGAGAATTTTCCCAAATAATATGCAGACTTATAGCATAATGAATGGCTTTTTTGTATACTACTATAAATCTTGGCAAGTTTATGCAATCTTCTATCTATGCACATTATTCTTCCTTCATTTTGTCTAAGTTCTTCACATGTATTAAGCGAGTGCACAAGTAAGAGCCCTTTAGTAGTTTCGTCTGTTAAATTTCTACCGTTCTTAAAAATTCTAAGTAATTTATTAATTGCCATAACTTGGGATTTTATATTAACTTTATAAATATAATTATACTGAGGAATATATAATAAAATGAAGAACCCTGAAGAAAATGAAGTTAGAAAGCCAAGCAAGACACTGGCAGGTGTAACTCCAATTGCAGTTATGATTAAACCAAGACAATGTCCTCACGGAACTTGCTTGTTTTGTCCAAGTCTTGGAGTTCCTCAATCATATACTCCTTTGTCTCCTGCAACTATGAGGGCAAAGATGTTGGATTATAGTCCTTTAAAACAAGTTGAAGCAAGAATAAAAGCATTTGAAGTTATGCATCATCCTACTGATAAAATTGAGTTGATTATTATGGGCGGAACTTTTCTTTCTTATCCGATAAGTTATCAGTATGATTTTATTAAAAAGTGTTATGATGGGCTGAATGGGAAAGAGAGTAAAAGTTTAGAACAAGCAAAGAAATTAAATGAAAAAGCAAGACATAGGTGTGTTGCTTTATGTATTGAAACAAGGCCAGATATTTGTTCTGATGAAGATATAAAGAAAATGTTAGAATTTGGATGTACAAGAGTTGAGTTGGGTGTTCAGGCAATAGATGATAAAATTTATAAAAAAGTTAAGAGGGGACATAGTATTAAAGATGTAATTGATGCAACAAAAAGACTAAAAGATGCTGGTTTTAAAGTTGGTTATCACATTATGCCCGGTCTTCCTGGTTCATCAATCAAAAAAGACTTGCAAATGTTTAGAAAATTATTTAGTAATGAGAGTTTTAAGCCAGACCAGCTTAAAATCTATCCATGCCAAGTCATAAAAGGCGCTGAATTAGAAAAACTCTATAGACAAGGTAAATATAAACCATATACCAAAGAAGAATTAGAGAAGATTTTAATAAAAATGTTAAAGATTGTTCCTGAATACTGCAGAGTAATGAGGGTTATGAGAGAAATAGCTCCTGATTATTTAACAGCAGGTACAACAAGAATTGATTTGAGAAGAGATATTGAAATTGAATTGAAAAAGAAAAATACAAGGCTAAGAGAAATAAGATTCAGAGAAATAGGCTTTGCAACACGAGACTTGAAAAAATATGAATTCATAAAACAAGATTTAAAGCTAAAAATTATTGAATATAAGGCAAGTAAAGGGAAAGAATATTTTCTTCAAATTGTTAATAAAGACAATATTCTCTTTGGGCTTTTAAGATTAAGAATAAACAAAAGCCGAGCTTTTGTGAGAGAACTTCATATTTATGGGAAAACATTAGCAATAGGAGAACAGGATAAAGATTCTTATCAACATAAGGGATTAGGAAAGTGGCTTATGAAAAAAGCAGAAGAAATTACTAAAAAAGAATTAAGAAAAGAGAAGATAAAGAAACTTTATGTTATTTCAGGAGTGGGTGTTAGGGAATATTATAAGAAATTGGGGTATGATTTAGAAGGGGAATATATGATTAAGGGGCTTTAGTTAGTCTATCCATCATTTGGAGTTAATATAATTAGTCTTAATGAACTAAGAATTCTTCCTGCTTCTTCTACGTCTTCTGGAAATTTCATTTTTTCTAATCTTGATTTGGCAGTTAGAAAAACTCCCCTATATTGTGCATATACTGCTGAATCAGGCATTTCTGCAATAGGAGTATTATTAGCAAATCTATCTATTGCTTCTGATGCTTTTTGTATTTCTGTTGTAAATGTTTCGCCATCTAATTTGTATATACTTTGGAGCTCGGTAATTCTGCAGGCAGCACCATTAATATAGTGTTGCAAATCATAGGATAATGTTTGTCTGTTCATTTTGATTATTAATTATAGGGGTTTATAAGGATTATTGTGATTTAGTATCTATTTATTTTCCGCCTTTTTCTTTTAGAAAATCAACACATTTTTTATATCTCTCTTCACCATCTGCACAAAAAAGCTGTAGAAAAGCACTATCAATGCAGGATTGATATCTTGCTTCATTAAAATCAGGAGAGCCTTCTTTAAATCCAAGTGATTTTTGCAATTTGCATCTTACCTCGCAATATGCAAATTGAGCTTGTCCATCTTCATTAATTTTTTTTAAATAAGGGCAAAACTTTCTTGCTCTATCAGATAAAACCTCTTGTATTATTTCTTTTGTTCCTGCATCTAAGATGTCTTGCCAACAGGTAACATCATCCCATGTTTTTCCAACAGTTGTTTCAATACTTTTTGCCATGTTTTATATTACTCTTTGATATTTAAAAGAATATGTGTTTTAGAGTATATATAACTAAGTTTTAATTGATATTTCTTACTTATATTAAATATTATAAGCCCAATCTATAATTTGATATAATAAATAATAGCAATAATTTTATTTATTAATAATAGGGGAGTAGTTGGTAGGAAATCATTTGCTTTATAATAGGTATGGGAATAATTATAATATTGGAGAAATAAACTTCATCTCTTAGAAATAGCCCGTACTTATTCCTTCATACAGTCTTTTGTGTCAAGTGTTGGGCAGGCAATTTCACTTCCACCACTTCCTTCTACAACAGGAGCAATACTAACTTTTATTGTGCTATTTGGAATTCCAAGAGCTACTCTGTCAAACCTGTAGGTTTTCATTTCAAGTTCTCCTATCATTCCAGGAACATCATTATTTGCATCTTTGGTATTCTTTGTCCAGGCAATTTTCTTGCTGTCTTCTCCTGTGCCGAAAACAAAATTTATTGTTTTAAGTTTTCCATCTCCTGCATCTCTTGATAGTTTCACTGTCCAAACATCAGATGTTGGGTTGCATATTGCAGAATCAATTGACATTTTTAGTCCTGTTGTGCAGGCCAAGTCAATTTGAGAGCTTGTTTTCATAATTACAGGACGTATTACAGTCCATATAATTCCTATTGCAGCCAGACTAAGGAGAATAATTAGAATTACAGTTATAATTTCAGCCAGTCCTTTTTTGTTTTGTGCTATCTTTCTCATTCTGTCCTCTTTTTCTTATTTATCTTAGTATTTCGGGATTTATAAATATTTAGTTATGACAAAACCAGAAAACCTTTTTCTTCTTGTCATCTAACCTTGCATAACCCAAATTAGTGAAGTAAACCATATCCCCTTCTTTTAGTTTTGCAAGACTTGTGAAGATTTCTTTTTTAGTGTTATCTGGCATTAATATTGTTACTTTGTCTAATGCTTTTCCTTTGCCTTTCTCTTTTTCTAGACTAAAATCCATCTTCTTTGAAATGTCTTTAATTATGTCTCTGTTAAAATTGTCTAGGATTTGGAAAAAATCCTTTTGACTTATGACTTTATCAACACCACTTAATCCTCTTTGTTCTGCAAACTTTGCAAATGCTCCTGGTTGATATCCCCTTCTCTTTAAAACATTTAAGAATGGAAGTCTTATGTCATCCCAGCCTGAAAATTTTCCTTCTTTTATTAGCTTCTTTGTTTTTGTTTTTGAAATTGCTAAATCTGTAAACTTATATCTTCCTAAGAAAACAGTCCAGGGGAATGGTTTTCCTAAAACTTTGAAAATCATTTCTTGCCTTCTTGCATTATCTTCGTGTTCTTTTGCCCTTATTATATAAGTCATTCCTGTTTCAATATCATCTGCACAGACTGATAAATTCATCAGTGGCCAGACTCTATATTTAGTTCCTTGTCTTGGATGTTTTCCAAGTGAAATTCTTGCTAATGGAAAATCTCTCATTGCAGGATTTGGATGAGTCATATCTGATTTAAATCTTAAAACAGCCTCTTCTTCTTTGTATCCTTTTTTATCAAGCATTTTTTCCCATCTTTTCATATTCTCTTCTTTGCTTAATTTTCTGCATGGACATTCTTTCTTTGCTGCAACAAATTCTTTGAACTTTTCAGGAACACAAGTACAAACATAGGCGGCTGATTTTTTAATTAGCTCTTCTGCATATTTGTAATAAATAGGAAGTCTGTCTGACTGAATTACAATATCAGTTACATTTCCAAAAATCCATTCTGCTTCTTTAGGCATTTCCTCATAAGCTCTTGGGTCTATGTTTTCAGGATTTGTATCTTCTATTCTAAGATAAAATTTTCCACCATATTTTTTAACATACAAGGAAGTAGGCATTCCTGTAATTGCATGTCCTATATGCATTAATCCAGAAGCAGCAGGTGCAAATCTCATAATAACTCCTTTTTCAGCATTAGGAAGTTCAGGAAGTCCTTCTCTTTCTGGTCTGTGGCTTATTTCATCTTCTTTTTTTTCAAACTCTTTCTTCTGTTCATCAATAGAAAGTTTATTTACTCTTGAGACTTCTGATTTTACATCTTTAATTACATCTTTGACATCTTCTTTTTTCAAGCCCTCATGAAACAATGCGCTGATAACAGAGCCTTCTTGAGCTTTGCCTTCATGTTCAACTGCATTTTTTAGTGCATATGCTTTTATTTTGTCTTTCCAATTTGCCATAATTATAGATAATTTCCAGATTTTTAAACTTAGTTATTATGAATTGGCATAAGATTTATAAATACATTATTTACACATATCTCATGAATGAAGAAGCAATTAAAAAACTTTATATTGCAAAGCCTGATGCAGAAGTAAAACTATTGTGTTCCTATACTACTCGGAGAGAGGGTTTCTTAGATATACTTTTATCAGGATGTTTATTATCTTCTGAAGAGGCAATGAACTTGCTTGGAAATGTTAAAACTCATAGGGGAAATTCTATGAAAGCAGTGGGTGAAAGTAATCATTTTGATACAAATAATTCTATAAGTTTTTCAACAGGTTTTGTTTCTTATAAATACTCAAATCCTTCTATAACTAAAAGAGAAGATTTCATAGGGGGGCTTGGTGTTTTAGTTCCACTTGAAAGAATATTAGAACATCCTTATTTAGGATTTAGCCATTGCAGTAAGATTGGCGAGATTAAAAACTACAAATTAAATAAAGATAATATTAGAGAAGCAGTTCATATTGCCAGAAAACAAGGTGTTTTGTATGACGATGGCTATGGAAATGTTTTTGAGGTATCGCTTGAGCCAGAATTGAAAAAGAAAGAGACTTTTTTTGCAAATGTTAAGGCTTATCCAAGATTAAGCTTAATCGAGAATGGTATTTCAATTGCTATTCCTGAATTTGAAAAAGGCAAGATAGAGAAAGAGTTAAGAAAAAAACAAGAAGCATATAAAAGGTTTTTAGACAAAATTATAGATAAAGATTTAGAAGAAATGCAATGGAAAACAATTGATGGAAGAAATTTATTTTATATTAAAAAAATGATTCCTTTTATAAAAAAGTTAGTTAAGCCTTTTGATTTAGACAGGCTTCCAATTGTTTGGTATAAAGAAAGAAATTTAGATATTGCTTTGCAATCTTTAGCTATTTCATAATTTTATTTTCATAAGGTTTAAAAGCTAGTGATTAATACCCAATTGATGAAAAAATTAATTGATATTTCTGCGGTAATTCTTATGACTGCCTCTGCTGCAGGATTAGTTTGGAGTTGTATGGATAATAGACTTGATGAAGCTGAAGCAAAACAGGAACAATATGCTTCTGATTATAAAAAACAAGCTCTATCTACTTCTGATTATGATATTAATAGAAAAAGTGAAGCTATGCTTGATGATATGGTCAAAAATGGCAGAGAGATTTTCAAATTAAGAGATGAACAAAATGAGTCGCGTAATTTGGGTATTGGGCTATGTGCTGGAAGTTTAGCTCTTTTTGGCTTGTCTGCATTTGTTGGTAGAAAGGAAGAAGAATATCATAGCAGGGTTTAGTAACCTTTTGCATCCAGCTTTCTTTCAAGAAGTTCTATTCTTTGTTGAAGTTGATATATTTCTTTGTCCTGAGATTCTAACTTAGTAGTCATGTCTAAAAGCCGTTTTGCAAGCTTGCTTTTTGATTCGTCTCCTGAAGCTAGTGAGGAGAAACTTGGAGATATGTTTTGAGATACAGAAGGCTCAGAACCTCCTGCTAAAGCTCCTAAAAATCCTAAATTTGTCTCTGTTTCTGAAGATGATGAAGATGTAGAAGAAGCAGAAGATGAAGGCATTGATGCAAAATCAACCATCCCATTGCTTGTTGCTTTTGAAAGCTGTCGCATTTTAGCTTCTCTTGACCTTTGAACAACCCCTCGTTTCTCTAAATCTACTAAATCAATAGTTTCAGGTCCCTTTTTTTTAAAAAAATCAAACATTTTTGTCTTTATACTGAAGAAAGAGGAATTTTTAAATCTGTTGTTTAATCTGTTTTGTAAGAATTGTCTGAACCACCAGTATAACTTTTCTGAGAAGAAGCTATTGTTGCTTTCCAGTCCATTCCGTATTGTTGTTTTCCAAAATCGCGATAGTTTTGACTACCCACTTGTGATGTTTGATTGCCATATCTTGATGAAATATGGCAATAGTCTGAATTTAAACTTGTTCCTGTTGAACAATTTTGTCTTGCTGGTATTTGTATTCTTCTGTTTATATAGCCGACTTTAAAATCATTACCTGCATTATCTTGTGTATATTCTGATTTCATTTTGCAACTCTGTCTTCTGGTTTATACATAACTGTTATGACTTCTTTTCCTTCTTTAGCAAGTTGATACGCCTCTTTAAAAGTTTTTGGTATTTCAAGATGTCTTTGAGAATACTTTAAAAAGTTAGAATTAATATATTTATTAAAATCTGAAAAAGCATAATCTGCTGTTATTTTGCTTATAAATCTTAAATTTTCTTCTGGTATTGTTAATAAAGCAGTTGTTAGTCTTTTGTTTACTCTTTTTGCAAGTTCTTCTCTTGTAATCTGAAGGTTTAATATAGCTTCTGTAATTATTGCTTGGCATGGTGCAATTGTCTCTCTTATTGTTTTTACAGTTTTATCTGTTATTGTTGAATATTCTATTACTTTTTTGATTACTGCGCTTGGAATTGGATATTCTCCTATTAATTCTTCTGCAATTTCTGTTTCATTATAATTTATTGATCCGTTATACCCTGTGGTCTTGCCACAGGGTGGAAACTAAGAAAACCTATTAAACGCCATTCTTCTGTGATTTATATGGAAGAATTGCAAAAATCCTAT
>Ga0247842_10004352_pt1 | contig 17871 bp, 13 predicted proteins | sample LaCruzMarch2015__3_FD_192411 | JGI IMG/M metagenome (GOLD analysis project Ga0247842, IMG submission 192411) | Freshwater microbial communities from meromictic Lake La Cruz, Castile-La Mancha, Spain - LaCruzMarch2015_19m | ecosystem: Environmental > Aquatic > Freshwater > Lake | place: Spain...
AGATGCCGGCCGGTTTGCCCGCGCGGGCATTTTCGATTTCGCGGTCGATCAGCGAGAGGATTTCCTGATGCAGATGCCAGGGGGCGACGAGCAAACGGTTGGGCGGGGGCAGTTGGGAGACGCCGGTCACGGTGTTGAAGAGATTGGCCACGTCCTCGGTGATTTCGGGGCGCGCGGTGAAGAAGCTGAGGTCGGTGTAAAGGCGGGCGGTGGACGGATGGTAATTGCCGGTGCCGAGATGGACGTAGCGGCGGATGCCGTCGTATTCCTTGCGCACCACCATGGCCATTTTGGCGTGGGTTTTGAGCCCGGCCACGCCGTAGACCACGTCGACGCCGGCTTCGCGGAGTTGGCGGGCCCACTTGATGTTGGCCGCCTCGTCGAAGCGCGCTTTCAGTTCGATGGCCACGACGACCTGCTTGCCCTGGCGCGAGGCCTCGACAAGGAGCGGGATGAGCGGGGAGTCGGAGCTCGTGCGGTAAAGGGTCTGTTTGATGGCCAGCACTTGCGGGTCCTCGGCGGCCTGGCCGATGAAGTCGAGCACGGTCTGAAAGCTGTCATAAGGATGATGCAGCAGGATGTCGCCCTTGCGGATGTGGAAGAAGATGTCGTGTTCCTCTCCGAGCCCGACCACGGTGACGGGGGTGAAGCGTTTGTATTTGAGGTCGGGCCGGTCGAGTTCGGTGGCGACCGGCATGAGGCGCACGAGATTGAGCGGCCAGTCGACGCGGTAGACGTCCTCTTGGTCCAAGCTGAAGATGTCGCAGAGCCGTTTGGTCAATGCTTCCGGGGCGTCCTGCACTTCGAGGCGGACCGCATTGCCGCGGTTGAGCTTGCGCAGTTCGTCCTCGATAGCCCGGAGGAGATTGCGCGCTTCTTCCTCGTCGACGTAGAGGTTGCTGTTGCGGGTGATGCGGAACATGTAGGCGCCGCGCACCTTGACCCCGTGGAAGAGGCGCCCGACATGCGCTTGGATGAGGTTGCCGAGGAAAATGAAGTCCTGACTGTCGCCGCCGGCGGTGGGGAAGGGGAGGAGGCGCGGGAGAATACGCGGGATCTGCACGACGGCGAGATCGGTGCTGAGGTCCTCGCCTTCCAGTTCGACAATAAGGTTGAGGCTTTTGTTGAGAAGTTGCGGGAAGGGGTGCGCAGGATCGATGGCCAGCGGGGTGAGCACGGGAAAGACTTCGCGCTCGAAATAGTCGTCGAAGTGGGCGCGCACCGCGGGATCGACCTCGGGATAGTGGTGGAAGCGCACACCTTTCTCCGCGAGTTGCGGTTTGATTTCTTCTCGCCAGCAATCGTATTGCGCGGCGACGAGTTTGCGCACGCGATGGAAGATGGCGGCCAGTTGCTGCGAGGCGGTAAGGCCGTCAGGCCCGGTGGCCTGCGAGCCGGCCTGGACGACTTGCTTGAGTCCGGCCACCCGCACCTCGAAGAATTCGTCGAGGTTGGAGGAGACGATGCAGAGGAACTTGAGGCGTTCGAGCAGGGGGACGGACGGGTCCTTCGCCTGGTCAAGCACGCGACCGTTGAATTCGAGCCAGCTGAGCTCGCGGTTGATGAAAAATTTGGGGTCTCCCAGGTCCATGGGCAATCGGTGAGTTTCCAGCCGCATCCCGGCAAAGACAAGAGAAAGGCGACAGGTCCGTTGCCGCCGGCGCCGGGTGTGGTAGGGTGCATGGCGTGAAAAGCGTAACGGTCATGGTTCTGGCGGTGCTTGGTCTGGTGGTCGGCGAGGTGTCCGGCAACCCGGCGGCCCGCGCCCTCGGCAATGCCTTTGCCGACGTCTATGAAAAAGTGGCGCCCAGTGTGGTGGTGCTCGAGGTGACCAAACCGCCGGGCGCGGACGACAACTTCGACTGGCAATCCCTCTTCGGCGCGCCGGGTGGTCCGCGCCGTCCGCGTGCCGAGGAGAGCGAAGGGTCGGGCTTTGTCATCGGGGCTGAAGGCTACATTTTGACCAACGCACATGTCATCGAAGGCGCCGACCCGGAGAATGGTGTGGTCGCGCGACGGCAGGATGGCACGCGCCTGCCGCTCAAAGTGGTGGGGGTGGATGAAAAGACGGACCTCGCGGTGCTCAAAGCGGATGTCTCGGATCTGCCAGCAATCGCGTGGGGTGACAGCGACAAGGTGCGCGTTGGGGAATTTGTCTGCGGCATCGGGGCGCCGTTTGAATTGGATTACACGCTGACCGCGGGAGTGATCAGCGCGAAAGGCCGGAGCAACCTGACCAGCACGGTCTATGAGGATTACCTGCAGACGGATGCGGCGATCAACCCGGGCAACAGCGGGGGACCATTGGTCGATCTTGATGGCAAGGTCGTCGGGGTCAACACCCTGATCAACCGCCTGAACAGCAGTCTGGGTTTCGCCATCCCTGCGAAGCTGGCCCAAGCGGTGAGCCAGCAATTGATCGCGCAGGGCCGCGTGGTTCGCCCGTGGTTGGGTATCCGGATCGAGACGCTCGCCGACCAACCGGCGCTGCAGAAAGTGCTCGGCTTGGACAATGGCGTGGTGGTGCGGGAAATTTTTGCCGACACGCCGGCGGCACGCAGCGAATTGCAACCGGCCGATGTGGTGGTCGATGTGGACGGCGATCCGGTGGCCAGTGCCCGCGATTTGCAACGATCCATCCTCAACAAAGGCATCGGGGCGACGGTCAAACTCAAGGTCTGGCGGAGGCAGGATGGTGATTACCGGACGGTCTCGGTCCAAGCCGAGGAGTTGCCGGTGGATCCCGAGACGAAGCAGGCGGCGGGTCGTCCGCAGCCGTTCCGTCCGCCCGCGCCCGGCAGCGAGGGCTCGGAGGATCCCTTCGCCGTCTTCGGATTGCAGGTGCAAGATTTGCCCGACGAGGTGGCGGCGGAAATGTCGCTCCCTGCGGGCGGTGTCATCGTGACGCACGTCGAACCGGGTGGTCCGGCCGCCCTGGCCGGATTGGAGCGGCGCGATGTGATCACGGCCGTGGGTGAAGATGCGGTCGGGAACAACGAGGGGCTGGCCGTGGCACTGGGCAAGTTGGCCGAGGGCGATGGCGCGGTCTTGCTTGTCGAGCGCCAAGGCAAAAAAACCTACGCCATTCTCAAAAAGTAGGGTCGAGGATGCGACGCAGGGCGGCGGCGGCTTCGACCGGGGCGATGCGTGTCATACAACGGAAGTCGATCGGGCACTCGCGGCGGAAACACGGACTGCATTCCACTTTGTGACGCAGGATCTGGTGGAAGTCGCCGAGCGGTGCGGTGAGTTCCGGTTCGGTCGAGCCGAAAATGGCGACGGTCGGAACGCCGAGGAACGCGGCCAGATGCATGGTGCCGGTATCGTTGGTCAGCAAGGCGTCGCAGGCGGCCAGTTCGTCCATGAGTTGATCGAGCGTGGTTTGTCCGATGCGGTTCAAGATGGGTCCGTCGCAGGCATTGGCAATGGCCTCACCGGCGGGTTTGTCGCCCGCCACGCCGAAGAGCACCCAAGAGGCGGGGGAGTGTCCGTTGAATTCCCGCACGGCCGCCGCGAAGCGTTCCGCCGGCCAACGTTTGGCCGGTCCGTATTCCGCGCCCGGGCACAGGCCGATGCGCGGGATCTTGTTGGGCGGGGTCCGTTGTGGCGCCCGTTGGAAGGTGGCGGCTCCGGGTCCGACCGGCGCCCCGCAGAAAGCGGCCAGCTTCAAGTAGCGGTCGGCATGGTGTCCGCCGGATTCCGGAGCGAAGTACGGGATGCGTTGGAGCAGCCAGCGACGCCAGTGCCCGGGATAACCCACGATGGAGGGGATGCGGAGGGCGCGCGCCTCGAGAGCGGAGCGCAGCGAGTTGGGGAAAAGAAGGGCCGCGTCGAACTTTGCCCCGACCCGCCGGGCCAGGGTGCGTGGAGATTCCCCCGGTTGGATTTCGATCACCTCATCGACCGCGGGGACGCGCCGCCACAGTGCAGCCAATTTGGCCGGAGTCAGGATGGTGAGGTGGAGGTCGGGTCGGCCCCGGCGGCAAGCTTCCACCGCGGGAATACTCATCACGGCATCGCCGAGCCAATTACTCGAGCGGATCAAAAGGCGGAAGGGTTGCAGACCGGGGACGGCTTTCGCTGCGGGCGGATGGAATCCGCGCCGTGCGTTGCCGAGGAGGAAGGGCCCCGGGGTTTTCCAGCGGTTGTGGACCCAGAACCAATCCGGTGGTCCGGCCGAAATCTCGCGCTCGAGGGTGCGGTTGAGTTCGAGGGTGAGTTCTTCCACGGACCGGCCTTGCGGTTCGAAGGGCGGCTCGATGACGCAGCGCCAGCGCGCGACTCCGGTGGTATGGATGGCGACCGAAACGAGTGGTGCGCCGGTGCGATCGGCAATGATGGCGGCCAGCGGGGAGGTCGAGGCGAATTTGCGGAAAAGCGGGGTCCAAAGCGCGCCGTCCCCGGCATGCTGGTCGACCAGAATGGCGAGGATCCCGCCTTTTTCCACCAGATCGACCGCATCCAAGTAGCCTTTGCGCCGGTCGAAGGTCCGCAAGCCCAGCCGCGACCGGCTGCGTTCGATCAGGCGGTTGATATACTTGTTGCGCTGGGATTGGAAAATGGCCCCGACCGGAAATTCGCGAACGCGTCCGATGAGTTGCGCGTAAAGTTCCCAATTGCCGATGTGGTTGATGGCCATGACCACGCCGCGGCCCGACTCGAGGGTGGCGCGGAGGGCGGGGAGTCCGATCAAGTCGACCCGGGCTTGCACCTTTTCTTCCGGCAAGCGTGCGAGGCGCGGCACGCTGAGCAGGTTCGCGCCCAGCGTTCGGAAGTGATGCCGCACGGTGCGCCGCACTTCGCGGTCGCTCATTTGCCCGCCGAAAGCGATGGCCACGTTGCGTTGGGCCAGCCGGCGGTAACCGGGGAGCAGGGCCCATGCCACCAGACCGAGCAGGCCGCCGAGCCGGAAGGCAAGCGTGAGTGGGAGCCGGCCGAGCACAGCAAGCAGCGCAAGGGCCAGCAGGTAAACCGCGTAATCCATGGGTAAACCGTGCGAGCGTATCGCGCGGCGCGCGGCGGCGGAAGGCTTTCGTCTCTTTGGGCGTGCCGGCCAGGGTCATCGAGGCTAGGCTCGAGCACCATGCCAGCTCCGAAAGTTTATCGTGACCCGCAGCGCGGCCGCATCCTCTGGATCGGCATCGTCATCGCGGTCGTGGTCCTTGCCGCGATCGTGCTGGCCACCGTCTCGCTCAACCGCACGATGCAGAGCGCCGGTTCTTTCACCGGGAAAATCATTGCCAAAGAATTCACCCCCGCACCGGCGCAGGAGATCACGGTGGGGACCGGCGGGCTGCAGAGCACGCGCATCGAGGGGGAATATTTGCTCAAAGTGGAGACGCCAGACGGAGACCGCGTTTTCAACGTCTGGGTCGACCGGCTGGTTTACGAGGAATACAAGGTGGGAGATGCCTATTACGTGGTCCCGACCCCGTGAAATGCGGGCGGAGATCGAACGTCCGGCGGGTCAGGCTGTCTCTTTGATGAGGAAAAAACCTCCGGCGGCCATCCGCCACAGCAGAACCAAAGAAAAATTTTATGAGTCAATCAACACATGAACTGAACGAACAAGTGCAGCGCGGCAGCCAGTGGGTGCAGCCGCTCTTCTCCGAGGTGGGCAAAGTGGTGGTGGGCCAGAAGCTCCTCGTCGAGCGCCTGATCACGGGACTCCTGACCAATGGTCACGTCCTCCTCGAGGGCGTGCCCGGGTTGGCCAAGACGCTGACCGTGCGCACCCTCGCCTCGTGCCTGCACACCGGTTTCTCCCGTCTGCAATTCACCCCCGACCTGCTGCCGGCCGACTTGATCGGCACGCTGATCTACAATCCGCGGGACGGCGAGTTTTCGACCAAGCTGGGGCCGATTTTTTCCAATCTCATCCTGGCCGACGAAATCAACCGCGCCCCGGCCAAAGTGCAGAGCGCCCTGCTTGAAGCCATGCAGGAGCGCCAAGTCACCCTCGGGGACAAGACTTACAAATTGCCCGACCCGTTCCTCGTGCTCGCCACGATGAACCCTCTCGAGCAAGAGGGCACCTACCAGTTGCCCGAGGCGCAGCTCGACCGCTTCATGTTCAAGGTGCATGTCGGCTACCCGACGCGGACCGAAGAACGCGCCATCCTCGACGCCATGTCGACTTCCTCGCCGCAGCTCGGGGTCAATACCCTGGTCACCCCGGAGGACATCATCAGCTCGCGCGAAATCGTCAACCGTATCTACGTCGACGACCGGGTGAAGGACTACATCGTCGATATCGTCTGGGCCAGCCGTCAACCGCAGTCCCACGGACTCAAACTGGACGGGCTGATCCGCTACGGTGCCTCGCCCCGCGCCACCATCTATCTCACCCTCGCCGCCAAGGCCCACGCGTTTCTCAACGGCCGCGGCTATGTCACGCCGCAGGACGTCAAGTCGATCGGCCCCGACGTGTTGCGCCACCGCATCGCGGTGAGCTACGAGGCGGAAGCCGAGGAAATGACCAGCGAGATGATCATCGAACAAATCTTCGCCGGCCTGCCGGTGCCTTAAGGAGTGTTAAGTTTAAAGAGATTAAGTTTAAAGGACCGCATCCCAGGGAGGCGTGTCCGCTCTTAAAACTTAAAAACTTACATACTTAAAACTTCCGCACCATGCAGGACACCCGCGAGATCCTCAAAAAGATCCGGCGCATTGAATTGCGCACCCGGCGTCTGGTCGACTCGATGTTTGCCGGGTCGTATCACAGCGTCTTCAAGGGGCGGGGGATGAATTTCGAGGAGGTGCGCGAATACACGCCGGGTGACGAAATCCGGTCGATCGATTGGAACGTCACGGCGCGCATGAACACGCCATTTGTCAAAAAATTCACCGAGGAGCGCGAACTGACCGTCATGCTCGTGGTCGATGTCAGCGCCTCGGGCAATTTCGGCAGTGTCAACACGAGCAAGCGCGAGCTGGCCGCCGAAGTCGCCTCGATCCTCGCCTTCAGCGCGATCCAGAATAACGACAAAGTCGGCCTCCTCCTTTTCAGCGACGAGGTCGAGCTTTTCATCCATCCGAAAAAAGGCCGCCTGCACACCTTGCGGCTCATCCGCGAAATGCTCTTCTTCAAGCCGAAGCACCGCGGGACCAATCTGACCGCCGCGCTGGAATACCTGAACAAAGTGGTGACCCGCCGCGCGGTGGTCTTCCTTATTTCCGATTTCATGGATGAGGGTTATTCGCGTCCCCTCGCCATCGCCGCCCGCCGCCACGACCTCATTGCCATCCCGGTGGTCGATCCGGGTGAGGAGGATTTGCCTGACGTCGGCATTGTCACGCTCGAGGATCCCGAGACGGGCCAGCAGATCGACATCAACACGTCGAACCGCGCCCTGCGCGGCGCTTATCTCGCGCTCGAGGATCGGCGGAAGAAATCCGTCGAGCAGGAATTCCTCAAGGTCGGCATCGATATGATCCCGCTGCGCACGAACGAAGATTACCTGCACGTCCTCCGCGCTTTTTTTGCCCGGCGCGAGAAACGACGCTTTTCCGCCTGATCCCATGCCGCCCGTCGATCCCAACGCCGACCTCCTGCCGCACGAGATTGCCGGCCCGGTGTGGTATTTGCCCTATCCATTGCCGGTCATGATTGCCGCCGCGCTCGTGGTCCTGCTCCTGCTCGCGGCCGCGGTCTGGGCCTTGGTGCGTTGGCGGCAGCGCAAAGCCCGCCGCATCCTGACCGCCCGCGAAAAAGCGCTGGCCGCCCTCGCGGCGGCGCAGGCCCGTGCCGCGGAGGCTGCGCCTTACGAGTTTAGTATCGAGGTGTGCGACGTGCTTCGGACTTACCTCGGAGCGGAACATCACCTGCCGGCCACGACGCAAACTTCCTACGAATTTCTGCAAACGGCGCGGAGCAGTGCGGTTTTCAACGCGGAGCGATTGGCGGGGTTGGCCCGTTTTCTCGACAAGGCCGACGCGATCAAATTCGCCCGGGCTGAGGCGAGCGGTTCGGACAATGCCGAGTTGGCCGGTTTGGCCGGCGAATTGGTCAAAGAGGAGGTGCCCCATGCCGTGGCTGCCTGATTTCTCCGCCCTCAGCTTCGTTTATCCGAAGCTCCTCTGGCTGCTTTTGCTTATCCCTGTGCTCGCGTGGTTGAAGGGCAAATTCGGGGGCACCCCGGGTGTGATGTTTTCCACCACGAAGACCCTGGCCAAGATCGGCGGGCGCCGCCGTTCGCGCTCGGGGGATTTTCTCACCGGCTTGCTCTATCTCGCGCTCGTCTTCCTCATTCTCGCGCTGGCGAGGCCGCAATTGGGCAAGACGATCACCCGCACCCAGGCCAGCGGCGTTGATATCATGCTGGTCATCGATGTCTCGCGTTCCATGCTGGCCGAGGATTTTACCATCGGCGCACAGCGGGCCAACCGTCTCGAGGCGGTCAAACAAGTGACCGAAAAATTCATCGAAGGCCGTCCGAACGACCGCATCGGGATTGTCGCTTTTGCCGGGCGTCCGTATCTGGTCAGTCCGCTCACCCTCGACCACGACTGGCTGATCACCAACCTCGAGCGCATCCGGATCGGCTTGGTCGAAGACGGCACGGCCATCGGGTCGGCCCTCGCCGCGGCCTCCAACCGCCTCAAAGACAAAGAGGCCAAATCGAAAATCGTCGTGCTCCTGACCGATGGCGACAACAACATGGGCCGGGTCACGCCCTTGACCGCGGCCGAAGCGGCCAAGGCCCTGGGGATCAAAGTCTATACCGTCGGTTCGGGCAGTCGCGGCAATGCGCCGTTCCCTTTTGTTGATCCGTTCGGACGCACGGTTTACCGCCAGATCCCGGTGGAGTTTGACGAGGAGAGCCTCAAAGCGATCGCGGCCATGACTGGTGGCGAGTATTTCCGTGCGACGGACACGCAGTCGCTGCAACGCATCTTTTCCGAAATCGACAAGCTGGAAAAATCGGAAGTCGAAATCCAAAAAGTCGCGCAATACCGCGACATATTCCCGTGGTTCGTGCTCATCGGCACGGTCCTGCTCGCCGCGGAAACCCTGCTGGGACAAACACTATGGAGACGTCTGCCCTGACCTTCGCCCGCCCCGAGTGGCTCCATGCCTTGTGGCTTCTGCCCCTCGGCGCGGCGCTCTTTTGGTGGGCCGAGCAGCGGCGGCGCGCGCTCATCTCGCGCATCGTCGCACCCAAGCTCCGCAGGCTCCTGGCCGGCAACACCAGTCCCTTCCGGCGCTGGTTGCGCGCGGCCTGTGTTCTCGGTGCGCTCGGTTTGCTCGCGGTGACCCTGGCGGGCCCTCAGCTTGGCTATGACACTCTGGAGGTTCCCCACCGCGGGCGTGATGTTATCATCGCCATGGACGTCTCGCGTTCCATGCTGGCCACCGATGTGGCTCCGACGCGCTTGCAGCGTGCCAAGCTGCTGGCCGAGGACCTGGTTGGCGAACTGGGAAGCGATCGCCTTGGTTTGGTCGCCTTTGCCGGGTCGGCCTTTTTGCAGGCGCCGCTCACCCTGGACCATGGCGCGGTGCTGGCTGCGGTGGACGAACTCGACACGGACCTCATACCCAAGGGCGGAACGAACATTGCGGCGGCCATCCGTGCCTGTGAGGAAGCCTTCGGCAAAGCGGAGGGATTTTCGCGGGCGATTGTTATTATTTCGGACGGGGAAGAACTTGATGCGGACGGCTTGGAGGCGGCGCGTCAGGCGGGAGCGGCCGGTATCCGCATCTTCACCGTGGGGGTGGGTTCGGAGGAGGGATCGGAGATTCCGCTCGGCCCGGGCGAATTCGTGCGCGATCAGTCCGGCAAGGTGGTCCAGTCGCGTCTCGACGCCGCCCGCATGCGGGAAATTGCGGAAGTGACCGGCGGCTTTTATGTCCCGCTCGACGAGGATGCCGCGCGGCTGTTGTCGACGGACGGCATCGGCCGGATGCAGGAAGTCGAGATGAGCGCCAGTGCTTCACGTCGTCCGATCGAGCGCTACCAATGGCCTTTGGGTGCCGCCGTCGCGTTGCTCTGCTTGCAGGCCCTAATCGGCGAGCGCCGTCGCCGCCCGTTCGCCGTGGCAGCTCTCTGGTTGCTCTCGGCTTCGTCCGGATGGTCGTCCGGCCTGGACGAATACAACGCCGGAAATTACGAGCAGGCCCGTCAGGAATTCGAGCAAAGGCTGCGCATGGAGCCCGATGCGCCGGGGTTGCAACTCAACGCCGGCACGGCGGCTTACCGTCTGCAGGATTACGGCAAGGCCTCGGAATTCTTTTCGCGAGCGATGCTGGCCGACGATCCGCTCTTGCGTTCCTCCGCGGAATTCAACCTCGGCAATACGCTCTTCCGTCAGGGTGAAGGTCAGGAGGACAAGGAGAAGAAAGTCACCGATTGGAAAGACGCCATCGCCAAATACGAAGCCGCTCTCAAGACGCGTCCCGACTACACGGAGGCCAAGGAAAACAAAGAGCGCGTCGAGGAGTTGCTCAAGCAACTCGAGCAGGAGCAACCGGAAAAAGACGAGCAAAAGAAGGACCAGAAGCAAGATCAGCAAAAGGGCGGTCAAGAGGACAAAAAAGACCAACAACAAGGCGGGAAGCAGGATCAGAAGGACCAGCAACAGGGCGGCGAGCAAGATAAGAAGGACGAGCAACAACAGGGTGGCGAGCAGGACAAGAAAGACCAGCAGGGCGGCGAGCAGGATAAAAAGGATCAACAACAGGGCGGCGAGCAGGACAAGCAGGACCAACAGCAGGGTGGTGAGCAGGACAAAAAGGAGGAAGGAAAAGGCGACCAAAAACAGGACCAGCCCTCGGCGGATGGAGGCAAGGACGAGCAGGAAAAGAAAGGCGACCAGCCGCAGGATCAGCAGCAAGGTGGGGGCGGCAAAGAAGAGCAAAAAGACGAACCGGGCAGCGGCGGCCAGGACAAGCAGGAGGGTGAATCGGGTGACGAGAAGAAGGACGAAGGCAAGTCCGGCCAGCAACAGGACGAGCAACAACCGGGCGGTGGCGGCAAAGAGGAGCAAGATCAGCCGCAGGACGGTGAGCAGGAGAAGAAAGACCAAGCGCAAGGTGGCCAAGGCGACCGGAAGGATGAAAAGCAGGAGGACGGCAAAGGTCGCGAGGGCGAACCGCAGAAGGAAGGCGAGGGCGGGGAACCCGAGGATTCAGGTCAGGGTGATTCACCCGGCAGTCGCCCCGAACCCGGTCAATCCGGCGACCAACCCGCGCCCGTTCCGCAGCAGGGTGGGGAGAAAAAGGAGGGCGAATTGCGCGGCACGGCCGGCGAGGGCGCCGGCAAGGAAGAGGCCGCGGCCGTGGCCGAAGCGGAGGCGGAGGAAGAAGTTGAGGGCAAAATGAGCGCCTCCCAAGCGCGGGCTCTGCTCCGTTCTTTACAGACGGAAGAAGAACAGGTCGATCTGCGCGAACGTCGGACCTTTCAGGATGTCTCAAGAGACTGGTAAGATGATCGCCCTCATGAATCCCGCTCCCCGACTGCTCGCCTTTGCGGCCTTGCTCTTGCTCGCCGCCGGCCCGGTGCGTGCGCAGGTCGCGACGAGTCTGAGCTCGCAGACCGGCCAAGTCGGCGTTCCGCTGCAGCTGCAATACCAATTCAGCAACGTCGGCAAACCCGCGGACATGCCGCGCTCGATCATGGTCGACGGCCTGGAAATCCGGCTCACCGGCACCTCACGCCGCGTGGAGATGGTCAACCTGCAGACCACCTCGATGTTCATCTTCGCTTACACCGTCATGCCGAATCGTCCGGGCAATTTCACCATTCCCGGTTTTGCCGTGCAGGTCGACGGACGTCAGGTCCGGACCCAGGCGGTGAGCCTGCGCGTGGCCGGTTCGGGCGGCAGCATGCCTCCGTCGCCGGGCCCCGGCGTGCAGCGCCAGATTCCCGGACCACCGATGCCGCAACAGCAACCTTCGCAGCAACGCCCGCCGCGCCAAGTGGCGCCGTCCGGACAACCTTCCGCCCGCACCCCGCCGCGCACCAGCACCGGCGAGCCCGCGCCTTATTACGGCGAGATTGTCATGGGCGAGAAAAAGACCGCCTTCGTCGGCGAAGTGGTGCCCGTCGAATTGCGCTTTTATTTCCGTGCCGACTGCCAGTTCGACAACTTGCAACGTCCGACCTTCGGCGGCGACGGATTCACCGCTGCGCCATTGAGCGAACCCGAACAGACCGAGCAATACCTCGACGACATCCCCTACAACATCGTCACCTTCCGCAGCGCGATCACCCCGGCGAAGAGCGGACCGCTCGAGATTCCGCCCGCGCAGATGGAAGGACGCATGGTTGCGCCGGGCGGTCCGGCCGGTCTCGATCCGTTCTTCGATCAGTTTTTCCAGAATTTCCCCATGCCCGGGATCGGCCGCGCGGAGAATATCCAGGCGACCACCAACGAACGCCAACTCGACGTTCAGCCGCTGCCCAAGGAAGACCGGCCGGAAAATTTCTCCGGTGCCGTCGGCCAATTCACCCTCAAAGCCTCCGCCGATCCGAAGCAAGCTGGCGCGGGCGATCCGGTCACTCTCACCCTCACGGTCGAGGGCCGGGGCAACTTCGATGCGATGGGACCTCCGACCCTGACCGGTGCCGACGGCTGGCGCTCTTACGCGCCGAAGGAATCTTTCGACGGCAACGACGCCATCGGTTTCGGCGGCACCAAGACCTTCGAGGTGAGCATGGTGGCGCGGGAAGACCGGACCGCCACGCCCGGCGCGGAATTTTCCTATTTCGACCCGATCAAGAAAAAATACGTCACCCTCAGGACCGAGCCGGTCGCCGTCACAGCGGCGGGCTCCGCAGCTGCGGCCGATAGCACCGCGACCGCCGGAGCCGACGAAGATCTGCCGCCCACGGTTGGCGCCCCGAATGATATCGCCGCACCCGCCACGGTCCTTTCCGCGCGTGGTCCGGACTTCCGTCCGTGGATCACTTCCGATTGGTTCCACCTGCTCAACTTTGCCGTCCTTGCCGCGCTCATCATTTCCATTCCCTATCTCATCTGGATGCGCCGCCGGGCGAAAAAGGATGCGCGGACTGTCGAGCTCGAGTCCTCGGTCCGCACGGCCAAGGCCGCCTGGCAGAAGGCGACCGATCCGATGGAGTTCTATGCCGCCGCCGGGCAATTCATGGTCGCGCGGCTGGCCTTGTGGGATGACAAACTCGCGACTTTGGTCGATCCGGCCGAGGCCCTCACGCGGCGGATTGCCGATCCCTCCGAGCGGCGCCAGTTGCAATCCGTGTTGGCCAAACGCGATGAACTCCATTACGGACGGACCAGCGGAGGTGCGCTCGACCCCGAAGAGCGGCGCCGTGTCACCGACCTGCTGGAAAAATTTTCCAAAAATCATGGTTAGAAAACTTCTCCTTCCACTCCTGCTCGCTGTCGCCACGGCCTCGGCCCAACCGGCCGATGAAAACACGCTTTTCGAGCAGGGCAACCGGGCCTATGCCGAAGGCGACTACGCTGCGGCGCGCGAAGCTTACGAGCAACTGGTCAAGTCGGGCTCGCGCAATCCCGCGGTGTTTCTCAATCTCGGCCATGCCGACTATCGTCTGGGCCGCGAAGTGCCCGCCGCGATCAACTACCGCCGGGCCATCGCGCTCGATCCGGCCAACACCGCGGCCCGCAGCAGTCTCGAGCACGTGCTCGGCGAACTCGGCGTGCCTGCACCCGGACTCGGGGCGGCGGAAATTGTCGGGCAATACATCCGCTTCGATCTGCTTGCCTTGATCGGCAGTCTGCTTTTCTGGGCCGGAACGATTGCCTTTGTCTTCGCCATCTTCTCCGTGGTGCGACGTCCGGGTTTGATCGCCGCCGGTGTGCTTGCCGCGGTGGTCGGGGCCACCTTGGTCGCGCTCTCCTGGGCCGGCGACTCACGCATCGCCTTGTCCAAGACGTCGATCATTGTGGGCGACGCAACCGATGCGCGCAGCACGCCGGCCGACAACGGGCAAAAATTGGCCGACCTGCCGATTGGCACGCCGGTGCGGGTCATTGCCGCGCGCGACGATTGGTCGCTCGTCCGCCTGCCGGTCGGCGTCGACGGCTGGGTACGTAGCAGCGCGCTCGAACCGGTTTTCCCCGGTGCCCTGCCTGTCATCCCGTGATCCGGGCCTTTCTCTTTGCGGTCTTGGTTCTCTCCGTGGGGGAGGCCCGGGCCGATTGGCGGACCGAGGCCGCCGCGCTCCGGCCCGGTCCTTATCCGCCCCCGCCGGATAATCTCCGGGCGCGCTACGTTTTCGGTTGGGGGGGATTCGAGGCGGCGGCCGCCGACGTGCGGCTCGAACGCGGGACCGGACGGACTTGGAATGCCACGGTGCGCGGCGGAACGACCGGTGTGGTGCGCAAGTTGTGGAAGCTCGATGCGGACTACGATGCGGAAGTTTCCGAAGACGGCTGGCGGTCCATCCAGTTCACCCTGATCGAGAAATACAAACGTTACCGCGTGACCGAGACGACCGAGTTCCGTCCGGGCGGAGTGCGCTCGCGCCGGGTCAATTCGAAAGATGAAGGCTCGGACCCGAAGTGGCTCAACTTTTACGTCGGCGGTCTGCGCGACATGGCCGGTGCTTTGCTCCTGGCCCGCAGTCAACCCTTGGCCACCGGCGACACGCTCAAGCTTGCCGTCTTTCCCGGGGAGTGGATGTATCTCGTGCGGCTTGAAGTCATCGGTCGCGAGACCCTCCGCTGGCGGGGTGAGCAGCGCAAGGTCATCCGTTGTGCCATGGACATCGATTGGATCGGAAAAGACTACTCCCTCCAGCCGCACAAAAAATTCCAACGCGGCACAGTCTGGGTGAGCGACGACGAAGTGCGTCTTCCCTTGCGCGTCGAAGTCAAAGTCTTCATCGGCCACGTCTTCGCCGAATTGGCGGAAGTGAAGGCGGTGCTCTGAGTCCATTGCAGCGGCAGAATTTCTCCTGAGGCTATCTTGCCCGCTCAGTCTAGTATGAAGCAAAGGAGGTGGCTGTGCGCCGGAGTCATCCTGTATTGAGGATTTTCGCGCCGCGCGGACCCTTGTGCAGGGGTGAATTCGGGAAAGCGGCGTCCAGCCGCCGCACTCCAAAAAAAAGACGCGCCCCGGTTTCCCGGGGCGCGTGTGATTTCTGACTAGGTGGTCCGTTTAGCAGCAGCCGGCAGCGCAGTCGCAGGGGCAGCATTGGCCGCCGCAGTCGGTGCACTTGCAGGCTTCTTTCGCCGTGACCGTGAAGGACAGGGCGAGGACCGCCAGGATTGCGAAGAGGAATTTTTTCATTTTGATATTCTCCGTTGAGGTTTCGTTCCAATGTTCCTTCCGCCAACGAGGACGGAAGCCGACGCTGAGTGAGCCCTTAGGCTCGCGGCGGGGGAACGGGCGGACGTGAGGTCCGCACAACGTAGGTGTCGTTCTCGAGGTCGGCCGCTGCGGAGGAGCGGGGCTCGAAAACAGAAATTGGAGTGGTCGCGGGAATGCCGATCAAGCCGGCACCGGTCGGATGGCAGGCGAGGGGCGGGCATGGACAGGCCGCGGTCTCGCAGCAGTCCGGGTCAGTCTGACAGCACTCGGCGGCGCAGGCGGCCGTGCTTGAGCTGATGGCCGCGGGTTGCCAGAGGCGCGAGGGCCAAGCTCAGCAGCAGCAATGGAAGTGCAGCCACCTTCATGGTTAAAAGGTAAGCCACTCGGGGATGGTGTCAACCGGCCCCTTATCGGAGAAAGAGCCAGCCGACCACGGCAAGGATCGGCAGGAGAACGGGCAGGGTGTAGTGGAGGATGTAGCCGAAAAAGGAGGGAGTTTTCACTTTGGCATGTTCGGCGATGGCTTTGACCATGAAGTTGGGGCCGTTGCCGATGTAAGTGGCGGCGCCGAAGAAGACGGCACCGAGCGAGATGGCGACAAGGATCGGAACATGCGAAGCGGCAAAGGATGCGACATCGCTGGTCTTGCCCAGATCCAGCCCTTCCTGTCCGAGCGCCGCAGCGAGGAAGGTCAGGTAAGTCGGTGCATTATCCAGCACCGCGGAGAGCACACCGGTGAAAGCGTAGAACTGCAACGGCGTCTCCACGCCGAGCGTATCGGAGTGAAGTTGCATGTAGTCCAAGGTGGGAATCATCGTCCCGAAGATACCGAAAAAGAGCCAGGCCACTTCTTTGATCGGATGGAGATTGAAGTGGTTCATCTCGTGCACCTGCTTCGGCGTGGCATACCAGGAACCGAGCGCGGCCGCGCCCATGGCAAGTTCGCGCCACGGTGTTGGCAAGAAAACGGCACCGAGGATGATGCCGATGAAAACGAAGTTGCTTTTGCCGTCGATCCGGAACTCCTCGTATCCGGTTTCGAGTTCGCGCACCACCTCGGGAGCGCGGCGGAAATTGATCGAATCAATGACGTAAAACGTGGCGAGCAGGGCGCCGACGACAACCAACCAAGGCAGCCAAAGGTGCGCGGTCGTCCAGAAGAACGGAACACCCTTGAGGTATCCGAGGAACAACGGCGGATCGCCGATCGGGGTCAGCGCACCGCCGGCATTGCTCACGACGAAAATGAAGAAGACCACGTGGAACGCGGTGACGCGGTATTTGTTCATGCGGATCCACGGGCGGATCATGAGCATGGACGCGCCGGTCGTGCCGATGAAATTTGAAATGACCGCCCCGATCCCGAGAAATACGGTGTTCCGCAGCGGGGTGGCTTCGCCGCGCACGCGGATGTGCACTCCGCCCGCCACAATGAAGAGTGATCCAATGAGTGCGATGAAGCTGATGTATTCATGGGCGACATCGAACAGGCGGCCGCGTTCGCCAAGCACGAAGAAGTAGTAGCCCGCGGTGAACAAACCGAGAACGAGGGCTACCTTGGGGTAGTTCTTTTCCCACCAGTGCAGGTTGATGAAAGGCATCAATGCGATGGACAAAAGCATCGCACCGAAGGGAATCATCATCCACGGACTCGGCTCGATGGGCGCGGCTGAAATTGATGCGGCAAGCATAGGACCCTCCAAGATCAGCCCCTGGGCTCCCCTGACTCAAGTCTATTTGGCGGTCGTTGAGTTCAAATTGGGTCAAGCCCCGACCTCCCGGCCGGATCAGGTCGAGAGAACCAGCCAGGACACGTAGGCGGCGTAGCCGGCGAGAAGGATGGCGCCTTCGAGGCGTGTGATGCACTTTTGGTGGTAGGCCATGGGCCAGAGGACGAGGGCAAAGACCGCCATGACGGCATAGTCGACCAAGCTGATGCCCGACGCGGCGAGCGGAGTTGTCATGGCGGTGATGCCGAGGATGCCGAGGAGATTGAAAATGTTCGACCCGACGATGTTGCCCACCGCGATGTCCGCCTCTTTTTTCACCGCGGCAACCAGTGAAGTGGCCAATTCCGGCAGGCTCGTGCCAACCGCGATGACGGTCAGTCCGATGAGGGCTTCACTCCAACCGAAGGCCCGCGCGATGACCACGGCGCCGTCGACCAGAAAGCGCGCTCCGAAGATGAGAAGGACAAGGCCGCCCGCGACCATAAGAAGATCGATGAACAGTCCTCGCTTGGAAGCTTTCACCTCCGTGTCGAATTCGGCTCCGAGGGCGTCGGCCGGCTGGCGTCGGGCCAGATAGACGCTGAAAACAACGTAAGCGAGAAGCAAGGCGAAGAGGATGATTCCCTCGGCCAGTCCAAGGGTGCCGTCCCACAGGAGGAAAATGGTGAATGCGGTGACGGCGATCATGATCGGAATATCGATCCGCACGATTTGCGAGGTGGTGGCGATGGGGGTGACGAGGGCGCAGATGCCGAGGATCAGTCCAATGTTGCAAATATTGGAACCGACCACGTTGCCCACGCTGATGTTGCCTTGGCCGGCCAGGCCGGCCTTGAGGCTGACGACCAGTTCCGGTGAGCTGGTGCCGAAGGCGACCACGGTGAG
>Ga0247842_10004363_pt1 | contig 17846 bp, 5 predicted proteins | sample LaCruzMarch2015__3_FD_192411 | JGI IMG/M metagenome (GOLD analysis project Ga0247842, IMG submission 192411) | Freshwater microbial communities from meromictic Lake La Cruz, Castile-La Mancha, Spain - LaCruzMarch2015_19m | ecosystem: Environmental > Aquatic > Freshwater > Lake | place: Spain...
TTCGTCAGGATATCCTCGTCGAGCAGGCGCAGCCGGTTGCCGATACCCAGATCACTGTCCTCCCCTTCCAGGGCCAGGTCCAGTTGGGGATGGTCAGTGAGCGCGGCCACCGTGAAGTTCGTTCGGCAGGTCTCTTGGCCTTGGAATACATCGACGATGGACGCGATGGCCTCGGCCTGGTAGTCCAGATCGGAACTGAATTGGATCTTCATGTCTCGCTGCCATCATCAGGTTCGTCGCGCTGTTCGGGCAGATCGCGCGCCAGTTGCTCAAGCGCCTGCATCGCCGCCCGTTCCCCCTCGGTTTCCTTGAACGACCGCCGACGCTCCGCGAAGGCTTCGTACTCGTGCGATGCAAAGGCGTCGGCAGCCTTCCTCGTCACCTTGCCCGCAGCGGGCAGGACCCGACGGTCGTTGAATGCGAGAAAGGCATCCAGCCTCTCCTCCCAGTCGGACATAAACACCTGCCTGCGGCGCCGTGCCTGATCGTCTGCGTAGTCCAGCCACATGACGACAATACGGTTCAGTTCGTCGATTTCCTGCCCATTGAGGTAATTCTTGCCGATGGTTACGTCGCCCTTGCGCACCTCCCCCGATTTCCAGTTCGTCAGGCCCATGTTGGGCAACTGGTGATCCGCACGGCTGCGAATCAGTTCAGGGGCCGTCATGCCGGTGGCAGCGAAGTGGAGCTTGTTCTGGATGGTCTGAAAGAAACGGGTGGTCTCCGGCATGGACGGCTCATAGTCCGCGGCCATCGCGAAGATTTCGCGCACCCGCAAGTACATCCGTCGCTCGCTGGCGCGGATGTCGCGGATGCGCTCCAGAAGTTCGTCGAAGTAGTCTGGAACGTCCGCGCCGGCGGCCGGCGGATTCTTTAAGCGTGCGTCGTCCATGACGAAGCCCTTTACCAGATACTCGCGCAGTGTGCTCGTCGCCCAACGGCGGAACTGTGTGCCCCGCCGACTGCGGACCCGGTAGCCGACGGCAAGAATCGCGTCGAGCCCGTAGTGGTCGATGATCCGCGCGACCTCACGTCCGGCCTCTTGGCGAACTATCCGGAATTTCCGGATAGTTGCCCCGGGGTCCAGTTCGCCCTCGTGGAAAATATTCTTGAGGTGCTCGCTGACCGTTCGGACATCCTTCTGATAAAGCTCAGCAATCAGCGCCTGGCTCAACCAGATCGTCTCTTCCTCGAAGCGGCACTCGATCCGCGCGCCGCCGTCGTCCGTCTGATAGAACAGGATTTCCCCAAACCCGGAGGGGAGTTCGGGCGCTGGGCTCAGGTCTTCGGGCAGGTCGGTCATCGCGAGTCTCCCCAACTAAAGGCTCTTCACGTCGTCGATGCCTGCTTGGCGCAGGATCTGGACGGTGTTGGTCTTGATGACATCGTTCGCAAAGCCCGCGTCCTTGAAGACCACGCGGGTGATCTCGGGTTGAAGTTCCGCCTTCAGCGCGGCGATGCCCGCGGCTACCTCCAGCGTGACGCCACCGGCGAGACAGACGATCAGTGCACCGGCGCCAACGACATAGACCGTCTTGCCGGCGATCTCCCGTTGCTCGACCGGAACGGCGAGGTCCAAACCGTACTTGAGAAGAAGTTCGTAGAGGATATCCAACTCGGTTCTGTTGGGCTTGATATTCTCGACCCCATCGAATAGCGCTGGCTCAAGCCTTTCAAAATCGGCGTCCCATGCTCTCATATTGCTCGCATCAAGCTTGTAAACTTCGATTCCACAATCTCTTCGATTAAATCATCAGCGGACGACTCCGTACCGATACGAAGCATTTGCTTTATTAGCCGCGGTGGCTTTGGCGTGTCAAACACACTATCCGATGAAGCGAAGGACACCAACTTTAGCAGATCCTTCTTCGCTTCTTGCGTATGACCAACGTCCTCATATTTCCAAAGTGTCTGTGGCACGCGACCCGCCTGGAGTAGTAATCGTGTATGTACCCTTGCTGTAATAATTTCTCGCGGACATCCCATCCGCCCGCCAAACTCCACGAGGATCGTTATCCGGATTAGAGTAGTGAGCATCCTGCTCATCAGTCCTGGGAAGAAGTTCAGGACGCCATTCCTCCGCGGAGCGCGCGTAGACCAAAATGTAATCGTGATCTTCCGAGAAATGCCGGGCGCTACTCTTGGGCGCATAGACTTTCTGCCAGATCACAGTTGCGACAAAATTTTCCGGACCGAAAACTTCATCCAAAAGCGACCGTAGGTTTTGAACTTCGTGATCATCGATTGACACGAATATCACACCGTCATCTCCTGCGTGGTCAGATCGAGCGGGCGGATGAGCCCGCGGTCGCGCGCGAGATCGAGGATGCTGTCCTGGGTCGTTTCCATGCCCCTAGCATGTTGCACAATACCGTTACCGTCAACATTAACCTACGTTTTGCAACGCAGCCCGTTTCAGTGCTGACTCGAGCCTCTCGCGGCCTGGGGGAGTGAGGCCTTGCCGGGTCGTTGGTGTAGACTCGCTCCGCGGGGTGCTGCGCCAACTTGGCCGCGATCCAGTCCGTCGACTACTCCGCCCTCCAGGTCAACTCCTCCCCGTCCGGCGGCGGTGAGTCCCCCCGCCCGGGGCCCCGTGGGCGCCGCGGCGGCCCGGGCCGCCACAGCACCGGCCGGGAGACGCCGTCCCAGCCCCAGCGCAGCCAACTGAGCAGGCGTAACGCCAGCCACAGGGCCCAGGCGAGCATGAGGGCGCGATAGACCCAGATGGGCACGCTGATCACCCAGATCGGGGGCAGGGGGCCGGTGGTGCGGTCCTGGTACCACTGGAGCAGCCCGTTGCCGGAGCCGTTGCCTATGATCTGCATGGCGGGCGCCCCCAGCAGGCCTTGGGAGACGGCGCCGATCAGACCGGCCGCGGCGGCGACTGTCAGCACCGCCAGGGCGACCTGGACCAGGTTAAAGCGCCAGCGCGGTGTCTGACTGCCCAGTTGTCGGCGCAGGCCCAGGGCCAGCAGCCAGCCGGCCACCAGCACCAGCACCCAGATCTGCGCGAGACTCAGTCCGATGCCCAGTAGCAGCCAGTCGTGGGTCTTGAGCGGCGTGAGCCGCAGGCGCCCGAGCGCCGCCGCGAGCCCGGCCAGGATGAGGAGTACGCCCCAGAACAGGACCACCGGGCCGATCCGCGGGCCGCCGGTGAAGAGCACCCAGCGCCCCTGCGGTACCCGCAGGGCGAGGGTCACATTGACCGCCGGGCTGTTCAGGTCCGGCAGCCCCGGGGCACTGCGCAGACCCATCCCCTGGGGTTGGCGCCACTGGACCAGGATGGACTGGCGCCCCGGCACCAGGGGTAGCTCCAGGGGGGCACCAGGCCCGGGCAGGGGCAGGTCCAGCAGGCCGGCCTGCAAGCGGGTCGGCACGGCCCCCGGCGGCAGACGGATGGGGTGCAGGCCGCCCTGGGTGGCGCGCAGTTCCAGGCGCAGTTCGCCCTCGCCGGTGCGCCGCCCCAGGGTCATGCGCAGGTCCACCCGTTCGAGCGTGAGGGTGCGCCCGGGCACCGCGCCCGGCCGGGTGAGGGTCAGGTCCAGGGTCTCGCCCGGCAGGGGCCGCCAGGTGGGCTGCCAACGGTCGGCGGCCGCGGCCTGCTGGATCGGCGCCGGGCCGCTCCAGTCCAGGTGCCAGCGGGGGCTCAGCGCCAGTGACCAGGACTCCGTGAGCCGCGGGTCGGTGTCTGCGGTGAGCCGCAGGGTCGCCGCCGGCTCCAGGGTCGAGGCCCAGGCGAACTCGGTCTCACCGGGGGCCAGGTTGACCAGCACCTGTGCCTCCTGGATGGCGAGCCCCGGGGTCTGGACGGCTTCGCCGGGCAGCAGCGCGACCGGCAGGGAGACCGGGAACTCGGCCGGCGACAGGCGCCGGACCCGGGTCTCCAGCCGCCAGTCGAGGCCGATCCGCAGGCCCCGCTCCACCCGCAGCAGGGGCGGCAGGGCGCCCTGGTTCAGGGGGCCGGCCGCCGCGCCGTCCCCGCCGGAGAGGCGCAGCAGGCGCACCTGGGGACCAGGCAGGCCGCCGCTGTCCAGACCCTCCAGGGTCCAGCCGTCCAGGGTGGCCTCGAGCTGTCGGGGCCGCAGCGGGAAGGGGATCTCGACCTGGGTGCGCTCCGGCAGGGGGCCGGACAGTTCCAGACGGTGGCGCCCGGCGGGCAGCGGGACCAGGAGACGGTCGTCGCTGCCGCGGCGCAGTCCGTCGACCGGGACGCCGTCCAGGTCGACCTGGGTGGGCAGCCAGCCGCCGGCCCCCCCAGGGACCGCCGCGGCCACCGCGGCGGCGGCGTCCAGGGTCAGGGTGAGGCGCAGCCAGTGGGGTTGCGCGCTCAGGGAGAGGCTTGGCAGGTCCACGCAGTCGGGCAGGCAGTCCGGGGGGGCGAGCAGGCGGGTGCGCAGTTCCTCCAGCAGTGCGGTGCCGGGCAGCTCGGCGGCACGCGCCGGGGCGGCGCCCGGCCCGGCCAGACCGGCGGCGCCCAGCAGGGCGGCCAGGACCAGGGGCGGGAGCGGCGGGAGCATCAGGCGCAGCACGGACTCCGTGGCGAGCTTGGTTACCGGTTCCACCACCGGTTCGGCGGTCCGCGCGGGCGACGGCGCGGATACGGGTTCCGACGGGGGTTCCGACGGGGGTTCCGACACCGCTTCCGACCGCGGCGCCGACGGCGCTGGTGGTGTCGCGGCGTCCGGCGGCGGCGGGGCTGGGCGGCCGATCAGTCCGGCCACCCGCAGCCCCAGCAGGACCGTGAGCAGGGCCCCGAGGAGTGACCACCAGAGGTGCCAAGCGGGGCTCAACAACCACAGGCGCGCGTCCTCACCCGGCGTCACCGGCCCGCTCCAGGCCAGCTCGAAGCGGTTCCATTGCCAGTCCGGGACCCCGGGGCCGCTCTGCAGCACCGCGTCCGGGTCCGGCCGGTCGGTTGGCGGGGGGGGCGGGGCCGTCGCTGGGCCCCGCCGCCCGCTTTCCTTGCTGGTTGCGACCGTGCCGCCCATGACGGCGGAATCGGTCGCGTCGTCGCTCTTGGCCAGGTCGCCCGCCGAGGTGCCTTGCGGCTCCGCCAGGGACTCGAACTGGGACTGGGTTGCGCCCGGGGGCATGGCGGGGGCCGGGGCGGTCGCCAGGGCGAACGGCCGTTCGACCGGGCGGCGCGCCGATGCGCCGAGCGTACCCGCGCTCGTGCCCAGCCCGACCATGGGGCGCTCCAGGTGCGGATAGAGCCCGGTGCGGACCTGGGCCGCGAGGAAGGGCAACCCGATCAGGAGCAGTGCCGCCAGGGCCAGTCGCCGGTACCACTCGACCAAGCCGCGAAAGCGCCCCAGGGCGACCCCCGCGGGGTGCCGCGGCAACTGCCGCAGGAGGGCGACGGCGATCAGCACATTGACCCACACCAGGCGCGGGGCGTCCGCGACCTGCCAGGTCAGCACCAGGGTGAGGCCGGCGAGCAGCCCCCAGGGGGTGCCCCACAGGCGCCCGATACCCAAGGCCAGGAGCAGGACCAGGAAGAGGTCGAGGAGGGTCCAGCGGCCGATCCAACTGTCGGGGAGATTGTCGGTTCCGGCGACCGCAAGCAGGTCCCAGCCGGGGGGCAGCCAGAGGTGCGCGCGGCTGCCGGCGACCTCCAGTCCCCAGCCGGTGGCGGGGATGGTCTTGGGGTTGTGCGGCGCGTCCGCCGCGAGGCGGCTGTCGGCGACCAGGTCGAGCCGGCCGCGGCGTACCTCGACCCCGGGCGGGTCGCCCGGCGCCAGGCGGGTGATGAGCCGCGGCTCCCCGTCCACCGCGACCCGTCCCAGGTCCAGCGGCGGCATGGCGGTGAGCCGCCAACTGCGGGTGAGCTCGCCGCTGATGCGGTCGCGCACGCTGAAGGCCCCGCCGGCCAGGTCCAGCCACAGGTCGCGCTCCAGGGTGAGCCGATCCGGACCCGGGTCGGGGTTGCCGCGGCGCCGCTGCGCGAGCGTCAGGGACTCCCCGGCCGCCAGGCGCCAGGCCGGCAGGTCGGACCAGTCCGCGGGGACCCCGGCCTGGCGCGGGTCCGCGGGGGCCGGACCGCGCACCTCTACTTGGCGCAGGTCGGGCCGGGCGGCGAAGGACCAGACTTCAAGCGCCGGCCAGGGTGCGGGGGGGGCGCCCCGGGTCAGCGCGGTCAGGGCCCCGCCGACCTGGGCCTCGACCTCCAGGACCCAGTGGCCGGGGCGCACCTGCACCCACAGGGCGCCGTCGGGGTCGAGGCGTGAGGGCAGGGGACTCTGCACCCGCAGCGGGATGGTCCCCGGCAGCAGCACCGGTCCGAGCAGTACCTGGCGGGCGCGCCCGGCCACGTCCAATTCCAGGCGGGTGGTCACCCGCAGCGGCAGGTCGTCGTCGATCCGGCGGTAGACCTGGAGGGCCAGGCGGTCGCCGTCCTGGCCCGCGGCCGCGAGCGGCTCGCCAAGCCACAGACGCCCGCCCCGGTCCAGTCGGGGGAAGGGCACCGCGGCCCCATCCAGGACCAGGGACAGCAGGCCGATTTCAGCCGGCAGGCTCAGCCCGTCGGGGGGGCTGCGCCATTGAAAGTGCCCGGTGAGGACGTGCGCGCCCGGGGTCAATTGCACCGCCGGCGCCCCGTCGCGCAGCACCACCGGCAGCGGTTGATCGCCGTCGCGCAGCCCCTGGGGCCAGGTCTCGGTGTCGCCGGGCAGGGTGACCCAGCTCTGCGCGTAGACCTGCCAGCGCTGCGTGAAGGAGCCGCCGCGCTGGTTCAGGTCGAGCTCGAGCCGCCCTGGCCAGGCGCAGACGCGGGCGCCGGTCGGGGCCGGGTTGCCCCGGTCCGGGGACCCGGCGTCGAGTGAGCAGGTCCGTTGGTCCAGCGGGTGCAGCACCCAGGGTACCCAGGCCCACAGGTCCGGCGGTACCGCGGGTTCGGACGGGGCCGCGGCCCCGGGGAGCGCACTGCACAGGAAGATGAACGAGCACAGGATCAGGCGCATGGCTGGGGTCGCCGGGGGACTGGGGTATGCCTAGTGTAGCCAAATCGTGGCGGGGACTGGTCGGGATGAACAGTCGGCGGCCAGGTCCCATCGGTGATCGGCGGTGCCCAAGTACGGGCAATCCGGTGATCAAGGCCATCAGGGCGAACCCGCCGGGCAGACAGACCTGGCCGCCGTGGGTGTGGCCGGCGCTGATGGCCTGGAGGATCGCCGCGTCCGGGTCGAGACGCAGTTCGCAGAGGTGCAGGATGCGCAGCCCGTCACAGCGGCCGGGCAGGGCGCCGATGGGCACCGTCCGCTCGACCAAGGTAATCGGTTCATGGCGTGGGTCCTGCCAGGGGATGATTTCCGCGTTCGGCGGTCGACACCATTCCCAAAAAAAAGTAAGCTACGTCACGGTTCGTGCAGAAATGGTCAATCGTTGGCCGTGCGCGCAGGTCAGGCGTTGCGGACGGCAACCCAGGCCGGACCCGGGATTTCAGTCCCTGTGGACAGGCCAGCACCGCCGCGCGGTGTCGGCTATCCGCACAACAGTTAGGTTTCGTCGTCACTCAGAGCGGCTGCCAGGCTTCCAGCGGGTTTGCGATCCAAGCCCCGACGCCACGCGGTCCGTCCCGAACCCTGGAGGGTCGTTGCGTGAACCCGAAGCGTGCCGCAAGATGGGTCCGGCGCAGCCTGTCTGCCGTGTTGCTGTTCCTCGTACTGCCCGCGGCCTGGTCGGTCCCGCTCGGCAACGGCGACTTCTCCGACCCGTTTGACCTGGCCGGGTGGACCCCTGTCGGTACGCGCGTCGGCGAGCCCACCGGGGCCTTCGCCCAACTTGGTACCGACGGCAGCTTTCAGCGTACCCTGGAGCAGGCATTCACCCTGCTCCCGTCTTCCGCTCGCCTGACCTTCGACTTCGCCTTCTCGACTGACGCCTCGCCCGTTGGTCCCGCCTTCCCGGATTCCCTCACCGCGTCCCTCGTCACCACCGGCGGCGACTTCCTCGACGTGCTCGTCGTCGATTGGCTCGGTGTGGTGCCTGATCCTTCCGACGGCATCGAGTCACAAACCGGCGCCTTCCCGATCGAGGTTGGATTCGACCCGACCGTCACCATCCCCGGCTTCGTCGCCTTCGCGGGCGGCACCGGCTACTCCGGACGCATCAGCCTGGCGCTGCCCGCCGCGCTCCTGGGCCAGGGTGCAACCCTCTACTTCGACCTGTTCGACCAGACCGACGGCGCCGCGACCATTGCCGCGGTCGACAACGTCTCCGTGCAAGCGGCACCCGTGCCCGCAACGCCCGGCCTGCTGATCATCGGACTCGCGGCCGGCGCCGCCGCGCGTCGCAGAGGCACCGCCGCAAACGGTCGTCGGGTGGAACGGGGATGGGTCGGGGCCGCGCCAACGAGCGGGGCGGGGCGCAAGTCCTTCGGGCGGGACGGGGTATGCGGGCGCGGGCGGGACGGGGTATGTGGGCGCGGGCGGGACGGGGTATGTGGGCGCGGGCGGGACGGGGTATCCACCCCGTCCCGAACGTTTGCTCCGTCGCCGCCTGTTGGCAACAGCCAAAGGTTCCCCACGGGCGGGACGGGGTATTCACCCCGTCCCGAATGTTTATTCCGTCGCCGCTCGTCGGCTCGAACCAAACGCCGCGGACGGGGCGCATGCCCCGTCCGGCCCCGGTAACGGCCGTGATCACGGAGCAATAGGCAGGCGCAAGCAATGACCAGCGGCAACCCAGGTTCCAGGCAACGCAGGCACCCAACCGGCCAGGCCGGCTGGCTGCTGACCGTCCTGCTCGCCCTCGCCGCACTTGCCCTGATGCTGATGCCCGTCACCTTCCTGCCGCCAGCCGGGACCCAAACCGCCCAAGCCGCGGAACCCATCGACACCGCAACCCTGCGCCTCATCGACGACCGCACCCGCATCACGCTGGCCGCCTTCCGGCTCAACCGCGTCACCAACACCTATCTCGGCACGGCGACGCTGACCAACACCGGCGCCGACGCACTCCCCGCGCCTTTATACCTGGTCGTGGCATCCGTTACCCCCGCCGGCGCCTCGGTCGTCGGCGCCCACGGCCTCACCACCGACGGCAAGCCCTACTTCGACCTCACCGCCTTGATCCCGGGCGGCACCCTGGCACCCGCCGCGGTTGCCAAGTCACTCACCCTCCAGATGAAGAGCCCGACGGCCGCGCCGATCCAACTCGGACTGCACATCTATGCCCGGGCCCCGCCCGTCAACCGTCCGCCCACCGCCAACGCCGGCCCCGACCAGACCGCCCCCGTCGGCCGCGCCATCACCCTCGACGGCAGCGGCTCCACCGACCCGGAAGGCCGCCTGCTCCGATTCAACTGGTCCTTCCTGTCCCGGCCCACCGGGAGCACCGCCGTCCTCTCCGGCCCGACCCTGGTCAACCCCAGCTTCAGCATCGACCGCTTCGGCGACTACCAGATCCAACTCATCGTCAACGACGGCACCACCGACAGCGCCCCCGCCACCGTCGCCATCACCACGCAGAACACCGCACCGGTCGCGAACGCCGGCCCCGATCAGAGCGGCTTCGTCGGCGACCCGATCCACCTGAGCGGCAGCGCCTCGACCGACGTGGACGGCGACCCGCTGACCTACCTCTGGTCACTGGTCAACCGCCCGGCCGACAGCATGGCCGCACTCTCCGACACCAGCGCCGTCGCCCCCAGCTTTGCCCTGGACTGGCCCGGCACCTATGTCGCCCAACTCATCGTCAACGACGGAGCCCTGGACAGCGCCCCCGACACCGTCGCCGTCAGCACCGAGAACTCCCGCCCGGTCGCCAACGCCGGCCCCGACCGATCCGCCTGGGTCGGTGACACCCTCATCCTCGACGGCACCGGGTCCACCGACGCCGACCAGGACCAACTCACCTACGCCTGGTCGCTGCTCAGCCGACCCGCCGGCAGCAGTACGGCCCTGACTGACGCCGCGACCGCCAGCCCGCACCTGACCATCGACCGGCGCGGCAGCTACGTCGCCCAACTCCAGGTCAACGACGGCCACCTGGACAGCGCCCCGGACACCGCCACCGTCACCACCGGCAACGTCCGCCCCGTGGCCGACGCCGGACAGGACCAGACCGCGACGGTCGGGGCCGCCATCACCCTCGACGGCACGGGCTCCAGCGACGCCGACGGCGATCCGCTCGGCTACCAATGGTCGCTGCTCAGCATCCCCAGCGGCAGCGCGGCCAGCCTCGCCGACCCGGCCACCGAGGCGCCCGGCTTTATCGCCGACCTCACGGGGCTCTATGTCGCCCAACTCGTCGTCAGCGACGGCGACCTGACCAGCGACCCGGACACCTCCACCGTCGAGGTCCTGGTCCCCAACCGCGCACCGCGCATCATCTCCGTACCCACGACCGCGGCCACCGTCGGGCAGGCGTATCGCTACGACGGCGACGCCACCGACCCCGACGGCGGCGATACCCTCACCTGGTCGCTCGACACCGCCCCGGCCGGTGCGGCCATCGATCCCGGGACCGGTCTGATTCAGTGGACGCCAACGTCGGCGCAGACGGGCGATCACCCGGTCAGGGTCCGCGTGCGGGACCAGGGCGGGCTCTTCGATGTCCAGTCGTTCACGGTCAGCGTGGCCGCGCCGCCGCCGCCCAACCATGCGCCGGTAATCACCTCGACCCCCGTGACCGGCGCGACCGCCGGCCACCTCTATGCCTACGACCTGGACGCCACCGATCCGGATACGGGCGACGTGCTCACCTACAGCCTGCCCGCCGCGCCCACGGGCATGACCATCGACCCCGCCACGGGCCTGATCGGCTGGACCCCGACTGCCGGGCAGATCGGCGACCACCCGGTCACCGTGCGGGCAACGGACCAGGGTGGACTCTTTGCGAATCAGGACTACACCCTGACCGTAGTCAGCGACAACCAGGCCCCGGTGGCGATGGACGATGCCTACACCATGCAGCAGGGCGAGACTCTGGTCATTGCCGGCCTCGCCGCGCCCGCCGCCGTCGCCGGCCATCTGGCACAAGCCGAACCAGCCGCCGCGGCCCACGCCGCCGCGAGCTACGGCAAGCTCCCGCTCGCCTTCGAGGCCAACACCGGCCAGACCGACCCGCGCGTCCGGTTCCTCTCCCGCGGTCAGGGTTACACCCTGTTCGTCACCGACGATGAGGCCGTGCTCGCCCTGAGCCCGCCGCGGGCGAAGAGCGGCCCACGTACTTCGTTCCAGTCAGCCGCGCCCGATCCCGCAGACCGTCGTCCCGGCCAGGATGCCGGGACCCAGGCCAGGGAAGGCAACCCCTCAGCCGGATTGATCGCGCAGGACCAAGCGCAAGGCCCAACCAGCTCAACCCTGCCCGGCCAGGACGGGCAGCCGGCACAGCCGCGCGTCCTGCGCCTCAAGCTCCTGGGCGCCAACGCCGCCCCGCGGGCGACCGGTCTCGACCCCCTGCCGGGCCGAAGCAACTACTTCATCGGCAACGACCCGAGCGCCTGGCGCGCCGGCGTGCCCACCTACGGCAAGGTCGCCCTCGATGCCGTCTATCCCGGCATCGGACTGGTCTATTACGGCAACCAGCGCCAACTGGAATACGACTTCGTCGTCGCCCCCGGTGCCGATCCCGGCCAGATCCGCCTCGCCGTCGAAGGCGCCGACAAGGTTGGCATCGACGAGTCGGGCAATCTCGTGCTCAGCACACCGGACGGCGAGATTCGCCAGCACAAGCCGGCCGTTTACCAGGAGATCGACGGGGAGCGGCGGGCCTTGGACGGGCGCTATGTGCTGCTGGCGCCTGAAACTGTTGGATGGGCGCTGCCTGCCGCAGAACTTGCGTCCGAAGCCACGGTGGGTGGTACCCCTGCTACCGGCGATTCCGCCGCCACTCAGCCGCTGCCAACTGCCTTTGTCGGCTTTGAGGTGGCGAAGTATGACCGCGCTCAGCCGCTCATCATCGATCCGGTGCTGGAATACTCGACATATATTGGAGGTTCGGAAAGCGAATGGGGCGGCGCCATCGCTGTGGACCAAGCAGGCTGCGCGCATATCGGCGGCTATACCTACTCTGTGAATTTCCCGGTTACGGCAGACGCTAGCCAGGTGACGCTTGGTGGGAATAGAGACGCATTTCTCGTGAAACTCAGCCCCGACGGCACGACCATTGTTTATTCGACGTATTTCGGTGGCAGGGGTGCCGACGCAATTCACGCTATTGCAATAGACAACGGAGGAGGTGTTTATATTGCTGGCCATGCAGGCTCAGCAGACTTCCCGGTAACGAGCGGGGCGTTTGACACCACCTACAACGGCGGCAGCGCAGACGCGTTCATCGCAAAACTGGATGATGGAATGCATTTTGTCTATTCGACCTTCTTAGGAAGCAGCAGTATCGATGTTGTCCATTCCATTGCCGTTGACGCCGTCGGAAATGCGTACGCGACTGGCGACACATTTAGCGGCGATTTCCCGGTAACCGCTGGAACTGCGCAGACGGTTTTCGGCGGTGGCGAAAGGGACGCGTTTGCTGCCAAATTGAACGCGGCGGGGTCTTCTTTAATCTTTTCAACATTCTTAGGGGGCTCCGGATTCGAGGAAGGCGCTGCCGTTGCAATCGATGCTGCTGATCGGATCTTCGTATCCGGAGTTACAGCGTCGACTAATTTTCCTACTGTGAACCCAACACAAGTTTCGCTTGCGGGAGGTTCCGCCGGTTGGGATGCTTTCCTGACGGTATTGAATGCTGAAGGGTCAGCATTCGTTTTCTCCACTTACCTCGGCGGAAGCGCAAACGACGTTTCATACGGTCTAGCCGTAGACAGATTCGGTCAGGCGTATTTGACAGGTTTCACTGCATCGACTGATTTTCCACTACGTTCCCCGCTTCAGGCGCGATTTGGCGGGGGCAGTGGCGGGCGGATTTCTGGCGATTCATTCCTGGCGAAGTTGGATATTGACCGCTCAGAACTGATCTATGCGACGTACCTTGGAGGAAGCGGCGATGACGTGGGCTGGGGAGTCGCAGTCGATCCTTTGGACAACGTATATATCAAAGGAGGCACATCGTCCAGCGACTTCCCTGTTATTAATCCGCTTCAATCCAGATTTGGTGGAGGCGGGGGGGCAGATCCCTGGGGCGGTCCCGGAGGCGATCAATTTTTTGTTCGCGTCAATATGAATGATAATCGGCTCGCGTTCTCTACCTATCTAGGCGGAACCGGTCTTGATTTTCACTATTGCTGCACACCAATAGCACTTGATCATTGCGCCGATGCGTATGTAGTGGGGGTGACACAATCGGGGGATTTTCCAGTGCGTTCTGCCTTCCAGGAAAACCTGAAAGGCGGTGAGGACGCGTTCGCTTCCAAGATTCTTTTTGAAGACATCACCGACCTCGCCATCGCCAAGACCGACACCCCCGACCCGGTCATCGCCGGTAACGAACTGCGCTACACCCTGACGGTGAGCAACTTGTGCAAAAAGGCGGCAACGGGCGTCACCCTGGCCGATACGCTCCCGCCGCAGATCACCCTGGTTTCCGCGACGCCGACTCAGGGTTCCTGCGCCCAAGCGGCGGGCAAGCTGACCTGCGACCTGGGCGGGATCGCCGGGCTCGCGAGCGCCGAGGTCACCCTGGTCGCCACCGTCAACGCGGGTACGCAGGGTGCATTCACCAACCAGGCGAGCGTCGCCGCCGACCAGGACGACCCCGACCCGCGCAACAACAGCGCCACGGCCACCACGAATGCCGACGCCGTGGGCGGTGTGCTGCTGAACGACTCCGACCCCGACGGCGACCCCATCACCGCCATCCAGGTCGCCGGCCCGGCCCATGGCACCCTGACCCTCAAGCCCAACGGCACCTTCACCTATAGCCCCGCCGCCGACTTCCGCGGCAGCGACACCTTCACCTACAAGGCCAACGACGGCGCGCTCGACTCCAACATCGCCACCGTCACCATCACCGTGCAGGCAGTGAATCACCCGCCGCATATCACCTCCGCCCCGGTTATCGTCGCCACGGTGGACAGGTCCTACCGTTACGACGTAGAGGCCACCGATCCCGATGCGGCCGATCTGCTGACCTATAGCCTGACCACCGCCCCGGCAGGTATGACCATCGACCCTGCCACGGGCCTGATCGCCTGGACCCCCGCGGCAGGTCAGCAAGGCGACAAACCTGTCGTCGTCCGCGTTCAGGACCAAGCGGGACTCTTCGGTTCTCAGGCATTCATGGTCAGCGTAGCCGTGCCGCCACCACCGCCCAACCGGCCGCCGGTCATCACGTCCAGCCCCGTGACCGGCGCGACCGCCGGCCAGGCTTACACCTACCACGTCGAAGCGACCGATCCTGATGCGGGCGATGTGCTGAGCTACGCGCTGGTCACATTCCCCGCTGGGATGTCGATCGACTCGGTTACGGGCGTGATTCAATGGACAGCGACCGAGGCGCAAGTCGGGTCGCACGCGGTGGCGATCCGCGTCGAAGATCAGGAAGGGCTCGCGGCAACCCAGGAATTCACCATCGATGTTGGGCCGCCGAACCATGCGCCAACAATCTCTGTCATCGACATTGCGCCGCAATGGACTCAACTTACGCCTCCCGGGACCCTACCTCCGCCACGGGGGTTGGCGGGTGCCAATCCATATGACGCGGTAAATGATCGCTTGATTCTTTTTGGGGGCGGTCAAGGCAGTGGCAAGAGCCACCTGAATGATGTATGGGTGCTGTCTAACGCAAGTGGTACGTCAGGATCGCCACAGTGGCAAAAGCTGATACCAGACGGGATTGCCCCGACGGCAAGAGTTGAACACTCCGTTGTATATGACCCAACAGCCAATCGCCTGATTGTACATGGAGGATGCGGCGGCGAATGCCTTCCGATTTTCGGCGATACCTGGGTCTTGACAAACGCGAACGGAATCGGCGGCGTTCCTCAGTGGACTCAACTACCGTCTGCAGGGGTATTTGCGGGGCATATTGCTGCGTATGATCCTGGCAGCAACCGTATGATTGTCTTCGGTGGGCATGACGCAACTCGGGACACCAGCGAGGTGCGTATTCTTATCGACGCAAACGGCATCGGCTCTCCGCAATGGATTACGCTTTCTCCCGCTGGGACGCCGCCGCCGTCTCGTAGTGAGGTCCCTAGCGGGATCTATGACCCGATATCAAATCGGCTGATCATATTCGGTGGTCGCACGACTAGACTGCAACGGTATAATGATGTATGGGTACTGAGCAATGCTAATGGTCTAGGGGGTACGTCGACCTGGACGCAGCTATTGCCGACCAATACCCCTCCCACGCCGCGCGATGCGCACTCCCTCATCTACGACGCAAACACCAACCGTATTGTCGTGTTTGGCGGTTACACATATAATGGTACGTCGTACCTTTACACTGATGAGACTTGGGCTCTAACCAATGCAAACGGAATGGGCGGCGCGCCGGAATGGATCAAGCTCGATAAGTCCGCTATTCGTCCTCCCGGACGTAGCGCGCAGTCTGTAGGTTATAACGCGGCAAGCAATCGAATGGTGGTGTCTTCCGGCGGAATTAGTAACTCCCCGTTCAATGACGTGTGGGTCCTTTCAAATGCCTCCGGCGTCTGTACCGCCGCCCAGACGTGTAAGTTCTCTGTCACGGCAAGCGACCCGGATGCAGGCGACACGCTGACCTATTCTCTCGCCACGGCGCCGGCCAGTATGGCCATCGATCCGGCGAGCGGGACGATCGACTGGACACCGACACCGGCAGACACAGGTGAACATCCGGTGACCGCGCGGGTAATCGACTCCGGCGGGCTGTCCGCGACTTGGACCTTTACTGCCACGGTGGCGCCGGTGGCGGTGCCGAATGTGGTGGGGTTGGCGCCCGAGTGGGCGGAGTCATTCATTACCGCGGCGGATCTTACGGTCGGTACTAAGACCAGCCTCGGTGGTGCGATTACGCTTAACTTCGACAGTTTGCCGAGTCGACAGGGCTGGGTCTACGAGGCGCGCAACAATCCGGCTCCGGAAGAACGTGTGTTCTCACTCGTGGGTGAGACCTTGCTTCAAGATTCCATTGGAATCGGATTTCAAGACCAAGGTCATAATGATTATAGAATATTAGGCGTTGCGGCGCAGCGCCTGCCCATTGACATACGCGTGCGTTCGCGCGTGGTAGCTCAAGAGATGAGCTACCCATTCGGATTCTTTTTCGGTGTGTTCACCGACACCGAGCGTTATGCTCCGGGCTTCGGAACAAGTCAGGTAATGGATGTACATGGTGCGACAGTCACGTTCGACAACACGCAGTTCCACGACTACAAATTGGATGTCTTGCCGGGGCAAGGGTATCATTTGTTCGCTGATGGATTGCTTGTGCAAAGCGGAAAACCGCGGCCGACGCACATCGACGCCGGGTACACCACAAACAGGCTTGCGATTGGAGATGGCACCGGAGAAACTAACGCCCGCGCCGAAATCACGGCCTTTTCCTTCACCCAAGCCCGCGTCGTAGGTCAGAACCCGCCAGCCGGCACCCTGGTCCCCAACAAGACCGCGATCGACCTCACCATCGTCGAAGGCCCGGCCACCGAGACGGTACCCAACCTCATCCGCTTCACCCAGGCCCAGGCGAGCGCGGCGATCCTCGCCGCCAATCTGACCGTCGGTGCAGTCAGCACCGCACCAAGCAACACGATCCCGGCCGGTCAGGTGAGCGACCAGTCGCCGCTGCCGAACATCCATGTGCCGAAGGACACCCCGGTCAACCTCGTGATCTCGACCGGCCCGGCCAATGGCAGTCAGGTCCCGCCAGTCATCATCTCGACGGCGGTGCTCGTGGCCAACGTGGACCAGCCCTATGTCTATCAGGTCACGGCAACGGACGCGAACGCGGGTGACACCCTGACCTACGCGCTACCCAAGGCCCCAACCGGGATGACGGTCGACCCCACGACCGGCCTGATCAACTGGACCCCGACGGGCGACCAGATCGCAAGTCATAGCGTGACCGTCCGGGTGACAGACCAAACCGGCCTCTTCGCTGAGCAGAACTTTACCATCGTAGTATCCCCAGCGCCTGGTCCGGGCCCAACCATCACCTCGTCGCCGCCCACCGTGGCGCTTGTCGGCCAGCTTTACACCTATGATGTCAACGCGACTGACAACGGTTCATGCACCGTTACGAGCCAGGTTCGTAACGGCAGCTTTGAGGAGAGCGCGACCGGGCTTCCTGCAACGCTTTACAACGGTTCGACGGATATAACGAACTGGACTGTCGGGGGTGTAACCATCGATCATGTGGCCGCGGTGACGTTCAACGCTTCTCAGGGTGCGTTCTCCATCGACCTAGAAGGTAGCAATCGAGCACCTTATACAGGATCGATTTTCCAGTATATTGAAACGTGCCCGGGGCGTTCCTATCGGGTTCGGTTCGACCTTTCCGGCAACCCCGCGTCGCTCCCGCTTCTCAAGCGCGGCCAGGTATCGGCGGGCGCCAATTCACGTGTCTTTGAATACCATATTGGCTCAATAGGGCCAACGTGGGGCGCCACCATCAACTATACGTTGACGGAATTCTTGTTCACCGCCACCAGCGACCAGACGAAATTGGAGTTCAGTAGTCTGGGCACAACGGGTTATGGTCCGGTTATCGACAATGTTCGCATTGAGGCAGTGACTTCACTTTCCTATACTCTTCCGACTGCACCCATCGGCATGACCATTGAGCCGGCGACTGGCCTGATTGAGTGGGTTCCCAGCGCAGATCAGGTCGGCGCCCAATCTGTGACCGTGCAGGTTGAGGATCAGGACGGACTGACCGCCCAGCAGTCCTTCACCATCACCGTCCGCGCCGAGAACCGCGCCCCGACCATCACCTCAACCCCGCCCGCCGCCCCCAAGGTCGGT
>Ga0247842_10004365_pt1 | contig 17843 bp, 13 predicted proteins | sample LaCruzMarch2015__3_FD_192411 | JGI IMG/M metagenome (GOLD analysis project Ga0247842, IMG submission 192411) | Freshwater microbial communities from meromictic Lake La Cruz, Castile-La Mancha, Spain - LaCruzMarch2015_19m | ecosystem: Environmental > Aquatic > Freshwater > Lake | place: Spain...
CACTATCATTTTCGCTTGTTGCCAAGCGGCGAAGTCCGGACTTTCCTCTCCTCTTAGTAATATTATTACAAAAAAGAGCGATTGCCCGCTTACCCTAATAACGATTAAATATTACAAGAAAAGTCAAAATAAATCAAGTAAAAAGCCACCTAGAGGTGGCTTTTTTTATTAATTATTAGTAAATATTTGCTGAATTTGCATCATACTAAGGGCTCCTTCCCAGACGCCAAGATCGTCTATTTCGCTAATTCCGTTCTCGGAAACAATCTCCAATCCGTCGGCAAGCGACCTGTTTTGTGACCAAATAAAATTTCGTGCTCCCTTCTCAACTCCATCAACATATAACCGCAGTACTTGCCGATATGAATCGTAGACAAGGGCAAGAAGATGCCAGTTAAGGTCATACGGAATAGTCAGATTGGCACCATAATCAAAATAACTATAGTTACCTTCAAAATAATAAGCGGTTCGATAGGGACTCGGGATTAGAGTTAAAATGTTTTCTCGACTACTGCTGCGCAGAGCTATTCTCGTCCGATTATCATTATACAAGTCCGTATTGCGCCACCAAAATGTCAGCGATAAATCAGAACATGTTAAAGCAGGAAAATTAACGTTAACTGACTTACTCCAACTACTGACTATAGCACTATCAAGCACATTCATATTTATCCAAGCATTATTATCTACCGATAAATTAGCACTACTCACCAAATCGACACTCGTCGTTCCGATTCCTTCATTAAAATTCCAAAAATGTTTTAGTACTGGAATTTTTTGAGGTTCAGGTAAAATAACGGGATTAAACATGGCTTCAGTTTGTCGATTTGAAATTATCTCCGGAAGCAGCAGAGCCCTACTCCAAATTGCTAATTCATCAATCGCGTATGGTCCATTGTCACCCCCAATTTCTATCCAATCCATAGGCGCAAATATCTTATAGCTGTCTTGATGAAATTTTTCTATACCGTCAACATAAAGCGACCAATATCCTTCGTTACGATTTATTACCAGAGTTGCCTGGCGCCATGTTCCATCAAAAGGAAAATCGCCATAATTTCGCCATTCAGGACTTTGCAATCCACTAAACTGCATTAAGCCATTTTCAAGTGTTACATTAATTGAGTCGCCACTATTACTCCCCAAAGTTAAACTTAGTCGCGGATAAGTCATGGTCGATTTAAACCAAAAGCTTAAAGAAAAATTATTTATATCAACTGGATTATTAAATAGCCCCCTATTATTTCCAAAATTTGAACCGGCTTCTTGAGCACAACTGAATTTTCCCGCCAGCCAACGATTATTAACGGCTATGGTCGAGATTTCCAGAGAATTACGTGCTTCAATCCCATTGCATTCATCAAAATGGTAAAGTTGCACTAAACCCGGACTATTTATTGGCTGGGGGCTAGCATATAAATCATAAGCGGTTGGCGAAAAATTATATATCGATGGTGATTGGTTATCACCGTGACTAGGCGACCAATTAATACTTGGGTCATCAGAGGCTAATAAATTATAATCTAAATTATTATTGTCACTCATTGATCTTCGTGCCAAAATATAGTTATTATTAATCGCTGGAGCTGGCCCCATGCCTCGCCAATAAGTGGCGTCTGACCCATAGCCAACTAAATCGACGATGTCGTCATCTATACTTGAGCTAATTGGACCTTCACCTAGAAATAACGAATAGCCTGAATTATCCCAAGAAAAATCTGTGCGCGTGGCAATCGCATCGGCTCCGATTTTGTTATAATCATTTGCTTCGTCACGAACTATCAAATATGTATCTTGTGATTTAATTATAGTGCCTCCAGGATAATAGCCGTCAAGGGGATCGCCAATTCTCATAATTAAACTCGGCTCAGCGGCCATTTTTGTTTTTGCCAATCGATATTCAGCTAAACTTAAGTCTAAATCGTATTGGGTTGGATTAAATAATTCAATCCAGTCATTATTTTCAGTTGCATATATCCGATTAATTATCGCCTGACCACTCGGCGCAACTTCACCGCTCGATGTCGCTACATCTTCGGTGCTCGTTGAAACATCTTCGGTGCTAGTTAAAATGTCGTCCGAGCTGGTGGCGATATCTTCCGTCGAGCTAGCAACGTCTTCGGTGCTAGTCGCGATATCTTCGGTGGTCGTTGACACATCATCAGTCGTACTAGCTGATTCGCTGCTTAATTTTAACCAATCAATTTCTGGGTCATCTGATTTTATCAATTCAAAATCAGCACTATTTTTATTAGTATTTTTAACACGACTTAGAACATAATTATCCGTTATTTCTGGAGCGGGGCTACTACCCTGAAAATAAGTCGCGTCAGCCCCAAAACCGACCGCCTCAACGATGTCAGGGTCAGTTATTGAACTAATAGCAGCCGTACCTAGAAAGAGCGTATATCCCGTTCCTGGCCAATTAAAATCTTCACGCGTCGCAATCGCGCTTGCTTTTGCTAAATAATAATTACTCGCTGTGCTCTTCACTATTAAATAGCTACTTTTCGCTTTAATAATTGTCCCTCCGGGATAAGTACCGTCGTCAGCGTCACCTATGCGCATTATTAAACTTGGATCGGCCGCTGTTTTTGCTTTTTCTAATCGATAGCCAGCTGCCGCTAAATCGAAATCACGATCACCCGCATTATATAATTCTATCCAATCATTATTACCGGTACTATAAATTTTATTAATAGTGGCAATTTTAGGATAATTATCAACCGGTGTCGGAGCCGAACTACTGCTTCCGCCCCCTCCTCCACCACTGCCACCACCAGTAGCAGAATCCTTTACTGGTTTTACAATCGGATTAAAATACGAAGCAATAACGGCAGTTGAGCTTGCGTCTGAAGGCCTAACGACTTTTGTGGAAGAAGCTGCTTTAGTTGTGGGAGTAACTTTAGTTGAGGAAGCAATCTTCGCCACCGTTGGCGTTGTTTTAGTCTCACTACTTTTTACATTCGTCGAGCTCGCTTTAGTAATATTTATAACTTTTGTTTGTGTGCCGACTTTCGCGGGCGTAGGATTTGAGCCCACTTTATTATTAACAGGTTTTTTAGTATTAACAGCTACGCTTGTCGTTGCTTTAGTAATAACGGCTCCTTGTTTTACTACTGGCACCACGGGTGTTTTAGTCTGCGAATTATCAACTAAAACTATTTCTGTGTTTGTATTAGTTGAATTTGTCCCAAAAATTTTATTACTTACATTTACAACTACTTCTTTTGCTTTTTGGGCAATCGCTTTAAGTGATGATAAAGGATTATTAATTAGACTCCAGCGCAAAACTAATCCTGCCGTCGGAACTGCACCCCGAATTTCTACTCCTGAGAATGACGAAGATATGGGAATATCAGTGCTTACGTCTTCTAAACTTGTCTGTAAAAACTGCGTATATGGCAAAAATATAAAACGCTCGCCATTATTTTCCAAACCTAAGTCATAACCGATTAGCTCCGGAGCGGGAATTATTAAATTAGTTCGGCGTTCGATTTTTGAAAATTCAACCTTGCTCGAAAAACAATCCCCTTCGCTATTTACCACACTATAGCTATCATATCCATCTGGCGTGATATCCAGCGCATAATAACTTGGATCGTATTCCAAGGCTTCCAAATTATTGGGATTAGAAATATTCGCACTTTCATAAATCTTTTCCGTTAAGCCGACGCAAGTCCATTCACCCGAGCCTGGCCCTTTTTGATGTTTGAAATCAAAGTCATAAGCTAATTTTTTTCCGACCAAACTTTTCGCAATCGCCACTACCTTCGCCTGTTGAATCGCACTTAAGCCCCGTGGTATTTTTGCGCCCAAATATTTTTCTCCTTCGGCCAAGTTTACAAAATTCGCCGCCGGTGTTTTCACAATTCCGCCCGCTAAAGCTTCAACAATATAATCGACCCCATTTTCTTGGCCGATATATATTCCGGCGTGGCCAGAATTAACACCCCTTACTATTCCCTTCTCGCTATATATTAAAGGGTCGCCACTATAACCGAACATCTTTCCCTCCCCCGATGTTCGATAAACAATGGCGCCCGGCGGCATCGCTTTAGCCAAGCTCGGCATTAATATTATTCCAAATAATATTGTCATGAATATTTTTATGGTTTTTAAAATAGTATTTTTCATATATTTATATTTTTAATATATTATTTATTGTTTATAATACTCCGACCATTCCGTAGGGCTAATTTCTGGAAGAGTTAGACTTAAGCCTGCTAAGTGATTTAAGCTATCAGCACTAAAAGCGCGACTAATGTTATCTAAAGAGGAGTTAGTAAATACACCTTGCCAGAGACCGACACTTTGCTCCGGAAATACCCGATAATAATCTCCAATTAATAGAACTAATTCTTGACGGAAACGCGCATCAGTCTCTAAATTATGAATTAAACTTTCAATCGTTTTTAATTGATCAAGTGTAAATACTAATGATTTCTCCCGAATATTGCTTATATTTTTTATAGCTTCTCGTTTTAGGGCAGTCTCGTCCCCAGATTTTAAAATCATAAAATAACTATCTATCTCTCCCGGACTATTAACAATCGACATAGTTTTTAAAATTGAAATTTTTTCTTGACTTGAGGTCGCAGTTATAATCTCGTCATTTAACGTGTTACTTAACTTATCACTAGTATGAGAGTCAATTTGGAACTTGCTTAATATTTCAAAAACTAAGGCTTGCTCGACTCCTGGATTACTCAAATAATCATTGATATAATTGGGCGGATTGTTCGCGCCATAAGTGAGCGCCAGAATTTTTATAATTTCTTTTTTATACTCAATACTTTTTTTAGCATTCTGCCAATCATTAAATATTCTCTGACTTATTTTTTTTGATCCTTTTTTTAATTCTGATACAATCAGCCGCTCTCTCTCCTGGCGCCAGGCAAAGCAAGCTTCATGACAGGCAATTTCTTGCGCAACAGATTTTTCTATCTCCGCTAAGGCAATTTCTGACTTACTAATGCTCACAAAGGAAAGCATTAAAGATAAAAACATAATTATTCCGAGGATACTTAAACCTGAAATAATGCTCCGGCGTTGTGTTTTGAAGAGCTTTTGTTTAAAAAATTTCATGACCGACTGACGATTAATCATTTTTAATTTTTTTAAGTTCATAAATTTATTGCGATTATTTTTAGTCCCTCAACTATAACAAATAGTCACTGATAGAAATTTAAAAAGAATATAAAATAATAATTTCGCTCTCCATGTAATATATTCCCAACATTAGTAAAAATATTTGCCACAAAAAAACCAGACTCTTTAGTCTGATTTTTTATAAATTTATCTTTATTTATTCTTTATTTTTTTATTGTCCGACTTTTCGGTTACCGTCTATTAGTTTCTTGAAATCTGCCCAATCCGTAATTAAACTCGCATTGAGCGCTAGCGCCTTCTGAAAACCTTCTTCCGCCTTACTCGTATTACCAATTACATATTGAAGTTTGGCTAAATTATACCAGATCTCTGGATCAGGCTCAGAAATAGAAGCAAGACGCTCTGATAATGTCGCCGCGCGGGCGTAATCTTTCTTTTCAGAGTAGAAATTAATAGCTAATTTTAATAAATTCGTCGATGTTAATTTTTCACTGCCACCCTTATCAAGACAGTTATTAAGCGCTGGTCCAACCTCATTATCATACTTTTTATCATTAACAATAAACAATATTTGCGCGAAACGACAATGACCTTCAAAATAATTCGGATTGAGGGATATCGCTTTTTTCATTGTTTCGACCGCCCCGTCGTTTTCCATGCGCACAATTTGCATTTGCGCTTTAACAAAATAAGTCGTGGCTCTTTCGGGACTCGCTTCAATTGAATTTTCAATCGCGTTCATGGCTTGGCTCGAATAAAAATTAAATTTCTCCAAATTTCTGTAATTTTGGCGAGAAGCTAAGTCCAGAATTTGCGCGAGTTGCATTTGCATCAAACTATCGTAAGGGTTACTAGCGACGTTAAGTTCGGCTAGTGAGATAACATAGTCAATAATTTCTTGAGATTTTTGTTCACTCAAACCACTAAAAGCTGCTTGATTACTAACCGCTAAATTTATTAATGTAACCCGCGCATCGCGCTCCATCGGTCTGCCTGTTAAGTATTTTTTATATGTTTCAACCCCCAACTCAAAATTACCTGAGGAAATTTGGGCATAACCACCAATTGAACCGACAAACATTTTCCAAGTTTTAATAGTATAATAATTAGCAAACAAACCGGCTATTAATAAAAATACAATTAAACATACTAATTCACTGCTGTCTTTTCTTATAACTAAGCCAGAAAATCGAGATGGCTTCTTTTCAACTTCTTCGGAAACTGGTCGACGAAAATCAAGCCAATAGATAAAGCCAAGAATAGTAATGAGCCCCATTAGGGTCGAGAACGAATCAAAAATCGCTAAATTTTGAATGAAGTAGGCAGTAATTAGGGAGATAATTATAATTATCTCAATATTATTCAAACCATTAGAGTCGCCTCCGGTTCTCTTCCCGTTTAGCTTAAATTCACGCCAGAGATAAAATAAAACGGCGATAAATATACTTAAATATGTAACTAAACCAACCAGGCCAGTCGTTGAGGTAATATCAATTAAATTATTGTGTGCTCGATCAAAATAAGTATCGCCAGTTGAGTAATCATAAAACTTAGAGGTAAAATGTTTATCAAAAATAATCGCATAATTACCAAAACCAGTCCCAAATACTGGATGATATTGAAAATCTTTGGCAGCTCCCTGCCAAGAGATTAAGCGTGTCTGAAAAGTCGTTTTCTGACTTGTTAAATTACTTAAGAAACTATTCTGAAACCAAGCCGATTTATACTGGGAAAATATTCCCCCAATGGCAACAACTGCTAAAATAAAAACAACTAATGAAGCGCGTCTAATTTTTTTATTAACATGAGACAGGCCAAAAAGGAGAAACATTAGTAATAGACCAACGCTCAAACCAATAATCGCCCCGGAAGTGCGCATATTCTTAAACTCCAAAATCATGGGAATAAGAGGTAGAATATATAGCCAGCGAAGGCCTTTGCTTTGCGAGCGGAAAAATAATAAAATTACGAAATAGATGCTAAACAATAGATAGCCGCTCACGTAAGCCGTGTTCCCGATCGTGCTATACGAATTTGCTCCCCAGAGACCGATAAGGCTGACCACAGTCGCGATAACCACGGATGAAAATAGTAAAAAGCGCCATTCTCTCCAGGTTCGAAAAGCAGTAATGATAATAAGATAAAAGATTAGAAAATGCACTAAATGAAAAAAACCGAGCATTCTTTCGGCGTCTCCCCAAAAACTTAAGTTAAAATCAACACTAATAACGCAGGAGGCAAGAATCGCGAGAAAATAGGCAACTAACCCATAGGAGATATAATTCTTTTTAGGACGATACTCAGGATAGCGGAGAATAAAGACGAACCAAATGGCGAATAAAAATTCCATTATAATATTAAACGGCAGCTGCTTTGAGGTAATATAAGGGAAAAGTAAATCGCGAAAGACGCAAAGAATAATTAAAAGCGAAGCAATAATTCCTCCCTGAAGAATTCGTAAATAAGGTTTTGGTGACATAATTTTAAATATTTAGCAAATAGATAACAGAACTATTATAACATAGCTATTTTAAAAATGTCGACTGTATTTTATTCTTATTATATTTAGCTAGTTCGGTGCGGACTTTCTCTTCCATATTCTCATGAGATACAGAGCCGGCATTATCGAGCACTTTTTCTTCATTAAAAACTAAAAAAGTATCTAGTTTTTCAATCCAGTTTTTCATATACATTAGTTTTCGTTTTACGCTTTGCAATTCAGCAAATGACAAAAACTGCTCAACTAATAAATTAAGTTTTCTCAACTCTAGCTCTTCCAAATAATTCTTGGCGATTTCGGCCTGTTCGCGAGTAATTATTTCTCCTTGCCAATTAGTTAAGCCAAGATTCTGTTTATCGCTATCTATACGCTTATTAACTATCTCGGACGCCGTCAGTCCGGTAATGGCGTAGTGAAACTTATTCTGAACCATGGCGAAGAACTTTTTGGCATAATCAGTTCGAGAGTCATAATCGACACTGGTTGCAAATATATCTCTTACCTTTTGATAGAAATTGGCCTCTGATGTTCTTATTCTCCTTATTCTCTCTTCTAATTCCTGGAAATATGGTTTTGCCACTTTACCGCTTGCTAGGCGTTCATCATCCATCGTGAAACCCTTAATGATATACTCTTTTAACCTTTGCGTGGCCCAGATACGAAACTGGGTACCACGGAGAGATTTTACTCTATAACCGACGGATATAATTACGTCTAGGTTATATAAGTCTATTTCTCTAGTAATCTCTCTTTCGCCTTCCCTTTGAACTATTCGGAATTTCCGAATAGTTCGATCTTTTTCTAACTCTCCTTCAAAAAACACATTTTTTATATGTTCGTTAATCGTAGGAATATTCTTCTTAAACAACTCCGCCATCTGTTTTTGACTTAGCCAAACAGTCTCGTTTTCAAGCTTAACTTCTAACTTCATCTCACCGTCGAGGGTTGTGTAAATTATGATTTGATTGTTTTTCTCGTTCATAAATTTAGATGATTAATAATAATCACCTAATTCTAGCAAACCCAATATGAAGAAAAGATAAAGTTATTTACGCATCAAAAAAGAGCCCGCACAAAACTATTGTAAACTTTAGCAATTAGCCTATTAATTTTTCTATTTTTAAACTTAACATTAGTTTCATTTGGTATATGGCAATTTCATTTAATTTAACCAATCTTTCCTCTTGGCTGATTGCTTGCTTAATAAATTCCGCGTTTAGAACCTCTAAGTTAGCTAAACATATTAATTGCGTAATATCAGAATAATCGCGAATATTTCCCTCTAAATTTGGGTTTCTGTCCCGCCACTCTTTGGCAGTTAACCCAAACAAAGCCGTATTTAAAATATCAGCTTCATCGGCAAACATAAACTTAATAACATTCGGGCATATATTTTTGGGAATTAAACTATTTTTAATTGCTTCTGTGTGAATTCTATAATTTACCTTTGTCAAAAAGCGCTTTGCACTCCATTCCATTGATAATTTAGCAGTCTCATTTTCTTTTAATCGCTGAAATTCCTTTATTAAATATAATTTGAATTCTGGGCTAACCCATGAAGCGAACTCAAAAGCAATATCTTTATGAGCGAAAGTGCCGCCCTCATAACGTCCTGATTTCGATATTAGACCAATGGCGCCAGTAGTCTCTATCCATTTTTTTGGAGATAATACAAAAACATTATCTCCAGCCATGTTTTTAACCTGGTCGAATTCGACCAGTTTAAAAATCGGATTATTTAACCTTTCCCATAACCCCAGGAAGTTAATTGTACTTCGCATTCTTAACCAATTTTTTACAATGTCAGCCGGAAATTCCTGATTTTTATACTTTGCTATATCAGTCAGAGAAATAAAATCTTCATTGTTATTTTTAATTAAAGTAACGACTTTGCCATGTATTTCTAACTTTTTTCTTTTCTCATTTTTCATAAATTTAGATGATTAATATTAATCACCTAATTCTAGCAAACCCCATATGAAGAAAAGATAAAGTCGTTTGCGCAACAAAAAAGAGCCCCCGAAGGGGCTCTTTTGTTGTTCCGATTTATTAAAGAAAATCGAGAAAACTTTTTTGAACTACTTAGTTCTTGGATAGAACCTGTGTGTCAGTGCTTAGGCCTGGTACACGGCGGCCACTAGACCAAGTAGGAGTGATGATAGAAGCACCATCAGACCATGTAAGGGTCTCACTTCCGTCTACATCATAAGAAGTAGGTTCAGCAATCGTTGTTGTCAAAGATTGTGAGTTATCACCAACAGATGTAATACTTGTCAAGATTTCAAAGGTCTTGGAAGTACCTGCGGTAATTACTTCATCGACGGAATTAGCAAAGTCTACAGTGATCTTATGGTTAGCAAAGTCAACAGTAGAAGATGCAGCCTTGGTAACACCATTTACTTTAACAGCGTTCTCAAGGTTGGCAATAACTACATTGCTAGAAGTTGCATAAGTTAACACAACCTTTCTTAATGTAACATCGCCATTACTATCAGCGCTAACAGTGAACTTGGAAACTACTGCATTACCAGCAGTTAACAAAGTTGACGGTAAAGCTGCTAAAACAACTGTTGGAACAGTCTTTCTAACGCGGAAGCTGTTAGCTTGGATGTTAGTAGAGGCTGAAGTATATTCAGAACCAGAAGAAGATTTAGCTTTAACTGTAGTAAATCTAATACGGATATCTTTATCGGTAGCAGTAGCATCGTTATCAATGTTGTTTAGAACAACCTTGACTGATAATGTCTTGCTAGTATTCGCATTAACTAATACTTCACCTGGAGTAAGGGTAAACTTACCTCCACCATTAACTGGAACAAAGCTGTCAATCAAGTTAGTACCATCATATAATTTAACAGATGCAATTCTCGCATCAGCTAAAGTAAAGTCAGAGGTAGAAGCTGAGTTAACAACATTGATTTCAGTTAAATCAGCGCTGTCATTAACAGCAGTGAACTTGAATTGAGCAATTTCTTGTTCAGTCGCCTTAGAAGCTAAGATAGCAGCGGCAGGAGTACTACCACCCATCTCAACATTAAGGGTTCCTGAGGTAGCTATAGCAAAGACAGTTGTCGATGCAGTCCAGTTACCAGAAGAAATGGTTGTGCCACGAGAATCTTGAGCATTAACAGTCATTAAAGTTTCGAAGCCACCAGTAGCTGAAGAGTCAAAAGAACCTTTTAACTCAATAGCTTTAGTAGAATCTTTAGCAATAGTGAAGTTTAACGAAGAGAAAGTAGCGCCAGTTGAACCAAAGTCGACAGTGCTTCCAACTTGAGTGCCATCAACATACAATTTCATGTCGTTGATATTTGAAGCAGAAGTTGAAGAAGCATTAGCGCCTAAAGAAATAGAAGTTACTTTAATAGCATCATTAAGAGCCTTTAAAGTAAATTTACCCAAGGAAACATCACTGCTACCTTGAACGATGATTTTACCATATGAGTAACCATCGTTTCTAACTGTGGTTAAATTAGCACCACCAACGCTGAAGAGACCGCCGGTTGCGGTTCCAGAAATTGAACCTGAAACTGAGTTACCAGAAACAACATATTCAGGATTTTGGCTTGTGAAGATACCGTTATCTAAGATGAATTTCATAACACCTGTAGTTGCGGTTGTCTTTGCTTTGGCCATAACTTTGATTTCATTGTCACCTTTAACTAAATTTAAGGTGCTATCAATGGTCTTGGTTATAACTTCGACTCCGCTAGAAGCAGTATCGAATGAATCTAAGAGAACGCCATTTAAGTAAACTCTGACATTCTCAAACTGATCAGTAGTAGTAGCGAACTGACTGCCGGTATATTTGATGTTTAAACCATCAGCAGTAATGGCTTCATCAGCGCGGACATTAGCTAATAACATTACGTTATCAGAACCCTTCACGATAGTTGTATCAGAAGGAGAGGTTGATTTCTTAGAAACAGAAATCGCACCAGCATCGATAGTAACGTTAGAAATAGCATAAGCATCAGCAGGATTACTACCAGAAGTGCTGTTATAAACATTAACTCCAAAACCAGTAGTCTTTTCGTTACCTGCTAAGTCAGTACTCTTGTTTAAGATAAACGAGAAACTGTTAGTAGCTGTATTTTCTTTAGCGATGATATCACCTTTGATATAGAAAATCTTTGAAGAATCATCTTTCAAAAGATCTAAACCACCACTAGCAAAATAGAAAGTTACAAAGCGACCGCTAACAACAGTATTAGCGCTAACTTTATTACCCGCGTTCTCTAAGTAAAGATTCATGGCTGCCTTAGATAAATCTTCAACGCCATTATTCTTTAACATGATTGATGTTAAAGTAACGTCTTTAGCAGTACCATTGAATCCTAAAGTAAATTTACCTAATTCAATCTTCTCATCACCAACTTTAACAGTAGTGGTAGAAGTGGTTGGATCGGTAATAGCTAAATTAACAACGCTGTAGGTAGTTGGGGACATTAAGTTGCCATTAACTGGGAAAGAACCAGAAACAGTAGCGCCAGTAGAGCTAACTGCAGAAGCAGTCGCAATGCTTAAGCCAATGTTACCAGAAGCAGAAGTTAAGGAAGCGATTAAATCTAAGGCAACAGTCTGACCAGCATTAACAGTTAAAGCTGGAGAGAAAGTTAAGATAGATTCATCGTTGGAATTCATTGATTTCTTTGAAGCAACAATAACGCCATCTTTTTCTGCCCAAACTTTATCAATTTGAGAGTAACTAGAAAGACCAATTCTCTTAATAGTAATAGAATTGACAGTAACTGCTCCATCATTAGCGGCAGTCAAATTGACTTTAGCCATTGGAACGCGAGCGCCATTCTGAGGAACAGAAGCAGCGGCTGGGGTGCTAGCACTTAATGAAACCATTAAACCAGAACCAGTTACGATTGGACCAACGCCACCGCCTTGGGCAACGTTAACGAATTCAGCATTAGTAATGCTAGAACCGCCAGCCGTAATAGTATTGCTGAGAGTTAAAACATTAGACATGTTGAAACGATTAGCAGACATAGCTGCTTCGTTGGCAATTAAGCGATAGTTAGTGCCGTCAAAGTAATAAACGTTGGAAGAACCAGCGTTCTTTACTAAAGAGCCAGCTGGGGTTGCCCCATCAGCTAAAGCAGCACCAATAGTGTAATTTGTGAAGAAAGCATCAGGAACGTCAACAATCATTTTGTTCCAATTGGAACCAAATAAAGCGAACGCTTGTGCTTCACTTCCGATACCTCTAAGAACGCCATTTGGTTCAACAGCGTAGACCTTAGGGTCAGTTGTAATTTTCACTAATTTTGTACCTGCTCTCATAACAACGTTACCACCCAATGGGTAGCTTTGTAATTCAGAAGCTGGAATGGTTACCACGCCACTGAAATCGGTGTACCAAGAAAAGTAGGTAGGTGCATTAGGGAAAACATATCTCTTGCCATCGGAACCAAGGTAATAAACAGAAGCTAAACCATCCATTTTAATTAAATCACCTGCAGAAGCAGAAGCTTTAACTGGAGCATACATGCCCATGGTGGCTAGAACTGTTATTGCCATTACGCCGATAACTAAGGATTTGCGTAATTTATTCATAATAATATTTAAGTTCTCACTAAATGTCTAAACAATAGTAGTTGAAACAATTTAGAGAGAAGTAGTTGTTCAATTCTCTGCCCTAATTGATTTTTCGTCTTTATTATTTGTAAATCAGTCGGAATCCCGCTCCGCCAGCCGGTTGTTGGCTTAAGGCGAAAGCTGACTGATCTTACATAATAAGTTCTGCCAGCTGCGCGTGTTGCCCGCCTGCTGGAGAAAAGCTTAACCGATTTACATCTTTTTATGACGAGTAGATCGTTCGCGCTTCGAATTGAAGATAATTAAGATTTGTTAAGGATAAACCATCTCCTTTCAAGGAGACTCGGCCTTTACTCGGTTTACCAACTTGCAAATGCAAGTTTGTTAGTGTATCTCCTTGGCTTGTCCGTGATAGGAGGAGTAACTCTTCCAGCCAGGAGTAACCATAAGGGGGAGATAGACTAACAAACGTGCACTTAATTTAAATTTAGTTTTTAATAATTTCGTCGACTTCTTTTAACTTATCTAAGGCTTTATTATAATCCTTGCTATCGAATAATTGCTTCGCTTCATCAAGAATTGAATCGGCATTAACTTTTTTATCTTCCGTTTCTTTATTTTCGCCGACTTTATCAATCGCTGCGGTCGCCGTCGCTGAGCTCGCAATTAATCCGCTAGGCATAACTAAAACACTAGTGGCTTTGCCGTCTGGCACAGTGATTGGGGATAAAGTTTTATCTTCAAATATTTGAACTCCCGCGTTATCCTTTAAACTATTAGCCATTGAGACCGTATCATTAATATCGGTCTTAATAGTAGTATCGGAATTTTTAGGTGTCTTCGGCGCTAAATAACTAATATGAGTTTTAACGGAATTTATTTCTTGATTAAAACTTTCGCTTAATTTTGCGACCTGATCTTTATTACTATCATTGTTAAATCCAGGGTCGGCTAAAACAGCGGAAATATCTTGGGCATGCTCGGTTGCGAATTGAACCGCTAACTTATTACGCTCATCAGAGTTAAACATAGTATTTAACTTCGCCTTCTCAGAAATTATACGCGCAATATATAAAGAATCGTTTGGTTTAGCGGAACTAAAAACCTGATGGCTAAAAAGGCTACCGGTCACAAGTACAAAAACAAAAACGCCTAAGGCATAGGCGGGATGAGCGGAAGCTTTGGCGAGACTGTTAAAGTTAATGACAAAAATTTTCCATGGGGATAACTTTATCGCGCCGGAGTTAGAAATCTGAGATACTAAAAGCTCCCGATTGCTCTTAAGCCAATTCTGATCGGGAGTTATTTTTTTTAAGCTATTAAGTTTTGCGATTAAATCTTTGTCAGTCATATACCCTAATATACGTGAATATCGAGAAAACGTTACAGTTAATTTACTGCTTTATCAAGCGACTTATTATCGGTCTCTGCCTCCTTACTATCAGCCTCGACTAACTCACGCAGTGCGACGAGAGCCCGGTGCATCAAGACGCGCACATTACCCTTTGTTTTTCCGCTAATATCAGCTATTTCCTCAAGTGTTAAATCATTAATAAACCTCATAATAATCACCTCGCGATACTCTTCTTTAAGAAGTGGTAATTTACTCTTTATAAGATTCAAGTTCGCCTCATTATCAATTTTTTCTTGGGGATCTTGTCCGTCGTCAACTACATCAATATTATTCTCTTCATCGTCAAGCGAAGCGGTTTTTTTATTACTATTTTCACGATAGTGATCAATAATAGTACTTCGGGCTATTTTATAAAGCAGTGCGCGTAAGGTCTTACTATCAACCAAAGTATTGTTTTGAATATGATTCCAGGTCTTTAAAAAGATCATGGAAGTAATATCATTTGCTTCCTCTTTGCTGCCTATTTTAAAATAAACAAAACGATGAATATCATTTACACTTTCATCATAAACCTTTATAAAAGCCTCTTTATCGTGGCTTTTTAGCTTACTGAAGACTTGTTTATTCTTAAATTTTTCAACTATATTATTCGACATTTTAATAATTTTTTAAACCCAAAAAGAGGCTAAACAATTTTAACAAAAATAACGGGAATTGCTACCCCGCCCTTAATTAAAAACTAATAAATTATTAACTTTATATTATCATAGTACCTAGGAATCTGCAAGATAAATCAGCCCGTTTGTTGATCATATTTGTGAAGCATTTCTCAACTGACAACTTGACTTATTTTTCAGAAGAACTAAAATAGAATGACTTAAGTCTATCTAGTTATGGACTTAAGGCAAAACTAGCACATCTGATGCGAAAATAACTGTTCCAACCAAATCATATTTGACAATTTTAAAAAATATAGTTAGACTTAAGTCTACATTAATTTAGACTAAAAATAAATTTTATTTTTCTTTAGCAAAAATATTTGTTTAAGTCCACAGTATGTTAGACTAAAGTTATCAAAAAATGGAAAATAGCGTCAATTTTCCAACTAAAGAAGTTAAATATCCGATTTGGGTTTCAGTATCCGAAGCGGCCGATTTAGGTGGCGTACAGGGGAAAACTATTAGACGCGCTATTAAATCTGACCCAAACCTACGTTATAAGATTGTTAAAAATAGATATCATATTGAACTTGGTTCCCTGCTCATATTCCTTCATAAAAATACCAAGTTAAGAAACAAACTATCTGAATTTGGCCTAGGCCAATATGTCCGTGAATGGGAAGCTTAGACCATTTTTATATAAGTGGAAAGCAAAGAGTGTTAATCAAAAAAGTCGGTCTCATAGGGGCCGATTTTTTTGTTAGTATTTATTGTAGGTATTATCCGAACGACGCTCAATCGTTAAAATATTGTATTTTTCCCCTTCTTTTTTTTGAAAAATAATTCTCAATCTCCCTTTTCTAACTCTATAAATATCTTCGCAATTTTTTAGCTTTTTGATATTTAGCCCAAGCAAAGAGCCATCTTTTATCCGCAAAAGAATGCCCTTTACCACCTCTTTTTCTGCTTGAGTCAAGCGAGCCAAGGCTTTGCTAATCTTATCCATATTAACTTATAGAGAAGCTAATAAAGCATCAAGATCAACTCCATTTTTCTTGATCTTAGTGAAATTTATTACCTCTTCCCAACGCTCACCTTCCTCACTCTTAATCTCATTAACTGGGCTTAATTTGAAAATAGGCTTACTTTGTTTTAAGACAATAAAAGATTTGCCGCTGCTTACTTCGTTAACGTACTTTTCCATATTCAGCCTTAAATCTTTTAGAGCTATCATGTTTTCCATATATTTATGATTAATATTTAGGGTTATCTTTAGTTTAACAAAAGATAACCCTCGTGTCAACTAAATTAAAAACCATCCCGGATTCCGACGGGATGATTTTTTATTTGAGAAACAAATGTACTTACAATTATAGAACGGTATCTTTAACCGCTTTGGCTAAGCGAAATTTAACAACAGTTTTAGCCGGGATTTTGATAGTTTCACCAGTCGCTGGATTGCGGCCGTCTCTGGCCTTTCTCTTAACTTTAACCAATTTACCAAAGCCAGGAACAATGCATTCACCAGTCTTTTTTACCTCCTTGTAAACGACGTCTGCTAACTTTTCCATGAAACCAGCTGTGTCTTTCTTGCTCAAGCCAGTTGCTTCAGATAAATTAGCAATCATCTGTGATTTTGTCATTTTTGACATAATTTTAGCATGGGGCTTATTAATAAACCCGAATATCGGGATTAATAATAATGTCCATTATAAATGATTGTTATTAAAAAATAATTATTATTGAGTATTTATAAGGCTTTTCAACAGGCCTCTTTTAAACACTCAATGAATATAAGCTTATTATAGCACACCTAAAATAATATGCCAATAAATACAGGGTTTTTAGCGTTCAATGATTAAGTGGTCATCTACAATGGCAAGAACGGATAAATTGAGTTCGGAAAACTTTAAGCGTCTCCCCGTCAGGCGCATCATCTCGCGCAACTCTTTTGTCGGAGGTAATTTCTTAGCCGCGACCGCTAACGACGGCACTTTTAAGTTTGGAAAAATATTATACTTCTTATGGTCATCTTTGATTTCTTTCGGATATTTAGCGAGCGGTGGTAAAATTTCACCAATTTTATGAACATGATATTTTATTTCTTTCTTTTTCTTTTTAGCCGCTTTCTTTTTATTTTTTAAACTTGGTTTTTCAAAACGCGTATACATTGTCCCTCGGCAGAAAGGCGAATCGCAAAAACAATAGCTAACATCACCCAGTGACTCGGGATCAAACTCATAGTCAAAAGTTATTTCTTCGCCCGGAAAAATATGACGGAGCGCAAAAAATATATTATGTCCGCCAAAATCAGAAACGCTGCAATTGCCCGCGCAAGAATGATTAATCAAGTGAACGCCTTCAGCTTTTAAATCAACCGGAAAAAGAGAAACATTTTTCCCAACATATTCAAAAGAATAGCAACCCTTGCCATATTTTTCTTCAAGTTCTTGTGCTTCCTTGTCGCTCACGACTCGACCGATATAGTCGCCAATGAGCGTTCCGGCTGGAATATGCTTAAGCGCAAAAACACCACGTCCTTTCTTATTTGTTTTCCTAATCTCGTAGGAATTTTTATCTAATAAAAACATAATTAAAAATTTACAAATTCATATTGAGGAAACTTATCAAAATGCCAGAGATGTTTCCAACCGCAGTCACCCAGACC
>Ga0247842_10004369_pt1 | contig 17840 bp, 10 predicted proteins | sample LaCruzMarch2015__3_FD_192411 | JGI IMG/M metagenome (GOLD analysis project Ga0247842, IMG submission 192411) | Freshwater microbial communities from meromictic Lake La Cruz, Castile-La Mancha, Spain - LaCruzMarch2015_19m | ecosystem: Environmental > Aquatic > Freshwater > Lake | place: Spain...
AAAAAACAGATCTTAACAAAGTTCTGTTTTTTAATATCCATTTTGATATAAATTTCCTATTTCGCTTTTTTAAATCTAACCGTAAACACTGGCTCATATTCAACTTTATTTTCATCGATTATTTTGATTGGTTCGCCGCTAGTTAGCTGCGTCAAGGCCAAATCACTCAACAACTGATTATCGCCGGCAATATTCAACTTTAAACCTTCAAGTTTATCAAACTCCTCTTTAAAATCCGCTTGTACAGCCAAAAGGATTTTTTTCTTTTTTATTTTTAAAGCTTCAAGTTCTTCAATAACTTGCTGATATTCACCGTTAACCGTTAAAGCTTCGCGATAAATCGTCTTTAAATCACGCTGTTCTCTTTTTTTGTCTTGAATTCTTTTAAAAACATCGGGTAGTTGTTGGGGCATAATAATTATTCGTAAATTAATGTTTAATACGAAAACTATTATAGCACAGCAATCACGCCCCCGCCTAATACTTGTTTTTTATCGTAGAATACTACGCTTTGGCCAGGCGTTATAGCGCGTTGCGCTTGATTAAATTTTACGAAAAAATCCGTTTTATTTTTAGCGCTAACCGTACATTTTACTGCTTTATGGCCATAGCGAATCACCGCCTCACATTTTAGTATTTTTCTGGGAGCTACACCGCTCAACCAATTTACTTTTTTCGCAATTAACTCTGATTTATATAAAATATCCTCATTCCAATTTTTAACGACATAAAGAATATTTTTCGCGTAATCAAATTTAGCCACATAATAGGGGCCGGTTCCGCCGACGAGGCCACGACGCTGACCAATTGTGTAAAGCGGCAAACCAAGATGCTCGCCAATTTTTTCTCCTGTTTCTAAAATTCGAATCTCTCCCGGTTTTAACTTTAAATATTTTTTTAAAAAATTATTATGATCACCAGACAAAAAACAAATATCTTGACTCTCTGCCTTGCCAGCAACTTTCAACGCAAATTTCACGGCTAATTTCCTTACTTGCGGCTTATTAAATCCGCCCAAAGGAAACAGTAAATGACTTAGTTCGTCGGGCTTAAAAGTATATAAAAAATAGGACTGATCTTTATTTTTATCCTTTGCCTTAAATAATTGATAGTATCGTCCAACCTTTTTTATGTTTAAATAATGCCCAGTCGCCACATAATCATAACCTAAAGCGCGCGCATGTTTTAAAAGAAGACCAATTTTAATCTCGCGATTACAAACGACGCATGGATTAGGCGTTCGTCCTGCGCTGTACTCGCCTAAAAAGTTATCAACCACCGCTTTTTTAAACTTTTCTGAAAAATTAAAAGTATAAAGCGGAATACCAATTTTAGCCGCCACTGCTTTAGCGTCCATTAGTGATTCTAAGGAGCAACATCTATTTTCTGCCTTTTCTCCAGCTGATTCATCTTTCCAAAAATGCAAAAAAACACCGGCGACTTCATAGCCCTGATTTTTTAATAGTTGCGCCGCTACGCTAGAATCTACTCCGCCCGACATCGCCACGAGTACTTTCTTTTTTATATTTTTGGAATTTTTTTGTTTCATTATGTTAATTCGTTAAAAACATTTAAGTACTCCTGGGCTGTTTTTTCCCAAGAAAACTTTTTAATCTGCGCAAAGCCCCTTGTGATTAACATCTCACGTAAACTCGCATCGCTCAATATCATTTTTAGGGCAGTGGCTATTTCCTCAGGTTTAAATGGATTAATCATTAGAGCGGCGTTACCAATCACCTCAGGCAAACTGGAAACATTTGAGCAAACAACCGGCAAGCCGTTAGTCATCGCTTCAAGAGGTGGAAAACCAAAACCCTCATAAAATGAGGGGTAGACAAAAACAGACGCCTTAGAGTATAAAATATCCTTTTCTTTTTGGCTAATGTAACCTAAAAAAATAATATCATCTTTATACGGGGATAATTTCCATTGGCTGTAAATCTTCTTATTTTTCCAACCCTTTGCTCCCGCAATGACGAGCTTCACATCAGCGAATTCTACGGATCCAAAGCGCAAAAAATTATACGCCGTAATTAATCCACCAATATTTTTTCTTGGTTCAACTGTGCCGAGATAGAGGATGAGGCGCCCATTTAAGTTGTGTTTACTTAAAAACTCAGTTGCCTCATTTTCCAGAAAAATTCCCTTAGCAGCATTATTACCGGAATAAACTACTTGGACTTTTTCCGGGCTAACGCCCGCTAACTCAATAATATCATTTTTCGTATTTTCAGAAACGGCAATAATTTTATCAGCTAATCTAAGATTATTTTTGACATTAAGGGCGTGATGCCAAATATTTTTTCGGACACTAAAAAATTTCGGATATCGCAAAAAAGATAAATCATGAACCGTGATAATTTTTTTTGTTTTACTTTCTAAACTCGTAAAATTAAAATGGGGCGACCAGAACAATTCCACTCCGCCTAAAAACTTGTCAATTTTTGGATATGCGAATATCTTCTGACAAAAATAGTTGAAAATCTTATTAGGAATATGGCTGCCATAAACCACAGCCTTCTCGCGCTGCCAAGAGCTTAAACGTTTATCTAAATTATGCCAAGAATTATAAAATAATTTATAGTCATTTTCCGAATCGAGAGTCAAAATAGCGGATAATAAATTAGCGGCGTATTCGGACACACCGCTATAATATTCATCCATGAGGACTCGAATGTCTACTCCGATTTTCATAACTTTTTATGCTCATCAATAAATTCTGTAATTTGTTTTTTAAAATTAGCTACCGAAAATTGTTCAGCATAGGCTTTAATTTCTTGAGGGTCAAAATTATGACTGGAGAATTTTGACAAAACATCGACTAAAGCATCGACTGTCTGCTCATTAAAAAATAGACCCGTCTTCCCTTCGATAACGGTCTCGGTTGCGCCTCCCCGACGATAGGCGATGACAGGGCGGCCGCTCGCCATTGATTCGACGACGGTAATCCCGAAATCTTCTTCCTGCGGATTAATAAAGGCCTGAGCATTTTGAAAAAGCCTAGCCTTTTCTTCTTCGCTCACTCTGCCTAAAAATTCAATGTTCGTCGTTTGATTACTTATAATTTTTAATCTTTCAAAGTCAACCCCGTCACCAAATATTTTTAAATTATAGTTCTTGCCTAATTTTTTAAAAGCTTCAATCACTAAATCAATTCTTTTATAAGGCGCTAAGCGACAACCGGCCAAAAAATATTTCTGGCTGGGCTCCTGCCGACTCAAATCGCCAATCGAAAATTTCTCAGTCTCTACCGGAGGGTAAATAACCACTGAATCGCGACGATAATATTTCGCAATTCGTGAGCGAACAGTCTTTGAATTCGCAATAAATACATCTACCCGATCAGCCGCGAGTCTATCCCAAATACGAATACGATTTAAAATTAAAGAAATAATTTTCTTCAACCATTTATTATACTTTAATTCATTTATATATGAATGTGTATCGCTCCATAAATAGCGAGTAGGTGTATGACAATAGCAAATATGCAAACAATCCGGCTTTGTAATTACTCCTTTAGCGAATGAACTGGTATCAGAAATAACTAAATCATATCTCGACAAATCAAAAAACTCGACCGCAATCGGCATGAAAAACAAATACCATTGATAATGCTTTACTCCGCCCGGCATCTTCTGGATGATTGAAGTTTCAATGCGCCGATCACGAAAATATTTTGTGACGTGTTTCTGCTCGTAGAGCAAGGTATATATTGGTGCCTCGGGAAACATATCGGAAAATACCTTAAGAACTTTTTCCGCTCCGCCATCTTGAGCTAAGTGATCATGAATTAATGCGACTTTCATGTGATTTTATTCTGCTTGGCGATGTTTAAAAACCGCTAAAGGAGTTTTAAATAAAATTGAAATATCTAATAAGAGAGACCAGTTTTCTATGTAATAAATATCAAGCTTCGCTTCTTCTTCAAATAGCAAATCACTGCGACCAGAAACTTGAGCGAGACCAGTAATCCCCGGTTTAACGGTTAAAGTTTTACGGTGATAGTTTTCATATTTTGCTACTTCCTCAGGTAAATGAGGGCGCGGTCCGACCAAACTCATTCGACCCATAAAAACTAAAAATAATTCCGGCAGTTCATCAATAGACCAACGACGAATTAAACGCCCCACACGCGTGACGCGCGGGTCATCTTTAATTTTAACCAATGGTCCTTCCGTACGCAAATTACGATCTGCTAGTTCGTTATAGCGCATACTATCGCTATTCGGAATCATGGAACGGAATTTAAAATAGCGGAAAGGAGCGCCCCCTTCACCGACGCGAAAAACTGGATTACCGTCATCCCGCCGCGAAAAGAAAATTGGTCCGCGCGAATCAAGCCAAATGGCTAAAATTGTCAGTAATAAAATTGGGGATAAAATTGCAATTAATATACCTGAGCCGACTAGATCAAAAATTCTTTTAAAAATACTTCCCCAACCTTCAAGGGTTGTGCGTTTTACTTCAACCACAGGGATACCAATTATTTCCGCTACTTCCGTACGCAAAACCTTTACTTCGAGTAAATCAGCCACATATTTATAGGTAATGTGATTCTCATTAGCAAAATCATATAGGCGCAGAGTTTCCGCTTTACTTAAATTAGGATCACTTTGAATAATTTCATCAACTTCCCTATCTTTAATAAACTCAGCCAACTCCTGCGCAGTTTCTAGAGAAAAATCGCGGACGCGCTTAATAACCTCAAAGCCAGATTTTTTGTTACTTGAAAATTCAGTTATTAAACTATCAGTCGTTTTTGAATTGCCAACTAAAATTACTTTATGAACACCAATACCGTATACAAATAATCTTCTCTGCAGCCAACGAATAAATGCGTGGGCGATACTTAAATATAAAAAAGCTAATACCGAACCCATTAAAACAATCGAGCGTGAATCAAATAATTCACGCTGAAAAAAGATAATAATGGCGATAAGGGCCAATCCTGCAAGACACGCCACAAAAATTTTATTTATTTCCTGAGCTAATTTACGGGCACTGCGAATACTATATAAGCCGGACAACGCAAAAATAATAATCCACAAAACGGAAATTAAAATAAGCGAACGTAGATAAATAGGAAATTGGAGATTAAAAATTATTGGCCTAATACTAGCCAACCAATCTGAATATCGTAAATAATAAGCGGAGATTCCGGCTAAAATTAATAAAATAAAATCAACCGGAATAAATAAGGTAGAAAAAAAAGTTTCAATTTTTTTCATATATAAAGTAATAGAATACATTTGTTATTAGGGCAGCTATAAGCCGGATTCTGTTCTAGCAATCATTTATCTAGGCTTATTATTACTAATAAGCTCATGCGAGCTACTTGTCATTTTACTCAAATTGAGTAAAAGTTTGCTCTTGCTTCTGATAGGGTTTACCACGGCATCTCCGTCACCGGAGGCCGAAACCAGTAGCTCCCGAAGGAACATCCGATTTCTTTTCACCTTTTATTCTGTCAAAAAATTCCAGAATTAGTATTGTCTCTGTGGCACTGTCCCTAAGTCGCTTAAACGAATCTAAGCGCCTCGGTGGGCGTTACCCACTATCGTTTTCGCTTGTCGCCAAGCGGCGAAGTCCGGACTTTCCTCTCCCTTTTATAATAAAATCACAAAAAAGAGCGATTGCCCGCTTACCCTAATAACGATTAAATATTACAATAAAAGTCTAAATAAATCAAGTAAAAAGCCACCCTCAGGTGGCTTTTTCTTTTAATTATTAGCAAATATTTGCTGAATTTGCATCATACTTAGAGCACCTTCCCAGACGCCGAGGTCATTTATTTCGCTAATTCCGTTCTCAGACACTATATCAAGTCCGTCGGCGAGTGACCTATTTTGCGACCAAATATAGTCACGAGCACCCTTTTCAACCCCGTCAACATAAAACCGTAACACTTGCCGATATGAGTCATATACCAGAGCTAAAAGATGCCAGTTAAGATCTCTGGGAATAGAAATGTTCGTCTCATAGTCAAAATAACCGTAAGCACCGTCAAAATAATATGCCGATCGATACGGACTTGGAACAAGAGTTAAAATATTCTCTTGGCCATTACTACGCAACGCGAGACGCGTGCGATTATCATTATACATGTCAGTATTGCGCCACCAAAAAGTGAGAGATAGGTCAGAGCAAGTTAAGTTTGGAAAATTTACATTTACTGGCTTATTCCAACTACTGACTAAGGCACTATCGAGCAAATTAATATTTATCCAAGCACTATAATCCACCGTCAAATTTGCGCCATCCACTAAGTCAACACTCGTTGTACCGATTCCTTCATCAAAATTCCAAAAGTGTTTTAAGACGGGAATTTTTTGCGGTTCCGGTAAAACTACCGGATTAAACATGGCTTCGCTTTCTCGGTAGAAAATAACTTCAGACGGCAATAAGGCTCTATTCCAAATAGCTAGCTCATCAATTGCATATGGTCCATTGTCACCACCGATTTCTATCCAATCCATTGGCGCAAATATTTTATAGGTATCTTGATGAAATTTCTCTATGCCGTCAACATAAAGCGACCAATAACCCTCATTGCGATTAATTACTAAGGTTGCTTGTCGCCACGTGCCATCAAAGGCAAAGTCGCCATAATTTCGCCATTCAGGGTTAGGCAGTCCGCTAAATTGCATCATACCTTGTTCAAGGGTCATATTTATAGAATCACCATTAGCATTTCCTAAAGTTAAACTCAGTCGCGGATAAGTTCTAGTCGATTTAAACCAAAAACTTAACGAAAAATTATTAATATCAAGAGAACTACTAAATTCTCCACGGCTACTTCCATAATTTGAACCAGCCTCTTGGGCACAACCAAACTTGCCCGACATCCAATGATTGTTTGCTATTATCGTTGAAGTACCAAGTGAATTTCCTACTTCTAGCCCGCCACATTCATTAAAATGATAAAGCTCTACTAAGCCCGGACTATTTATCGGCGGCGGTAAATTATAGAGATTATAGGCGCTGGGTGTGAAATTATATATCAAGGGCATTTGATTATCTCCAGGAAGGGGCAACCAATTAATACTTGGATCATCAGACGGAAGTAAATTGAAGTCTAAATTGCTATTACCACTAGTTCCTATTCGAGTTAAAACATAATTATCAGTAATTAATGGTGCCGGTGCAAAGCCCCGCCAATAAGTCGCGTCCGCTCCATATCCAACTAAATCGACGATGTCTTCATCATTACTTAAACTAATCGGCCCGGTACCAAGAAATAGCGAGTAACCTGAATCAGCCCAGGAAAAGTCAGTCCGCGTGGCAATCGCATCCGCTTTAGTTTTAAAATAATCACTCGCTTCACTACGAACAATTAAATATTTATCTTGAGCTTTAATTATTGTTCCCCCCGGATAATAGCCATCAAGGGGATCACCAATTCTCATGATTAAACTTGGCTCAGCTGCTGTTTTTGTTTTAGCTAAACGATACTCAGCTAAACTTAGATTTAAATCGTTTGGGTTTGGATTATATAATTCAATCCAGTCATTATTTCCGGTCGCATATATACGATTAATTATCGCTAAACCGCTAGACGCCAAGTCTTCCGTTGATGTCGCTATATCTTCCGTCGAGCTAGCAATATCTTCAGTGCTAGTTGAAATATCATCTGAACTACTTGCGATATCTTCAGTGCTAGTCGCAATATCCTCTGTACTGGTCGACACATCATCGCTCGTACTGGCTGATTCGTTGCTTAATTTTAACCAATCAATTTCTGGGTCATCCGATCTTATTAAATCAAAATCAACACCATTATTATTTGTATTAGTAATTCGACTAAGAACATAATTATCCACTATTTCTGGAGCGGGGCTAGTACCCTGAAAATAGGTCGCGTCAGTCCCAAAACCGACCGCCTCGACGATGTCGGGGTCAGTTATTGAACTAATTGCCGCTGTGCCTAAAAATATCGTATAGCCCGCTGCTGGCCAATTAAAGTCTTCACGAGTCGCAACCGCGTTCGCTTTTGCTAAATAATAATTACTCGCCGTGCTTTTCACTATTAAATAGCTACTTTTTGCTTTAATTACTGTTCCTCCGGGATAAGTACCGTCGTCAGCGTCTCCAATTCGCATAATTAAACTTGGATCCGCTGCTGTCTTTGCTTTCTCTAAACGATAACCAGCCGCAGCTAAATCGAAATCACGATCGCCTGTATTATATAGTTCTATCCAATCATTGTCACCGGTACTATAAATTTTATTAATGGTCGCAATTTTTGGGACATTATCAACTGGTGCCGAGGTTGAACTTCCGCCTCCGCCACCTCCGCCGCTGCCACCACCACTAGCGGAATTCTTCACCGGTTTTGCAATCGGATTAACATACGAAGCAATAACGGCAGTTGAGCTTGCATCGGACGGCTTAGCTACCTTTGTTGAGGTGACTGTTTTCGTTGAGGGAGTTATTTTAGTTGAAGAGGCAGTCTTCGCTGCCGTTGGCGTTATTTTTGTCACACTACTATTTTCTTTCGTCGAGCTGGCTTTAGTAATATTAATAACTTTTGTTTGTGTACTGACTTTCTCGGGTGCAGGATTTGAACTCACTTTATTATTTACGGTTTTTTTAGTATTAAGAGCCACGCTTGTCGTGGCTTTAGTAATAATTGCTCCTTGCTTAGCAACTGTTTCTGTAGAAGATTTAATCGGCGTATTATCAACTAATACTACTTCCGTTTTTGAGTCACCTGAATTTGTGCCAAAAATTTTATTACTGACACTGACAATTACTTCCTTTGCTTTTTGCGCAATCGCCTTGATAGATGACAGTGGATTATTAATTAAACTCCAGCGCAAAACTAAAGCAGTCGTGGGGACGGCGCCACGAATTTCTACTCCTGAGAATGATGAAGACACGGGAATATCAGTGCTTACGTCTTCTAAACTTGTTTGTAAGAACTGCGTATAAGGCAAAAATATAAATCGCTCACCATTATTTTCTAAACCTAAGTCATAACCGATTAGTTCTGGAGCGGGAATTAATAAATTAGTTCGGCGCTCTATTTTTGAAAATTCAACATCACCTGAAAAACAATCTCCTTCACTGTTAACGACGCTATAATTATCATAGCCGTCGGGCGTAATATTAAGCGCATAATAATTCAGATCGTATTCTAAGGCGTCTAAATTATTGGGATTAGAAATATTCGCGCTTTCATAAAGCTTTTCCGTTAAGCCGACACAGGTCCATTCGCCTGATCCTGGTCCTTTTTGATGTTTAAAATCGAAATCATAGGCTAATTTTTTTCCGACTAAACTTTTCGCAATCGCTACTACTTTCGCCTGTTGAATCGCATTTAAACCGCGTGGTATTTTTGCACCCAGATATATTTCACCCTCAGCTAAGTTAACAAAATTTGCCGCCGGCGTTTTCACAACCCCACCCGCTAAAGCTTCAACAATATAATCGACCCCATTTTCTTGGCCGATGTATATTCCGGCGTGGCCAGAATTAACGCCCTTTACTACTCCCTTCTCGCTATATATTAAAGGGTCGCCACTATAACCGAACATCCTTCCCTCCCCCGATGTTCGATAAACAATGGCGCCCGGCGGCATCGCTTTAACTAAACTCGGCAGGAGTATAATCCCCAAAATTATTACCATGAATATTTTCCCACCTTTTAAAATTGTATTTATCATAATTTTATAATTATATTTATTGTTTATAATATTCGGCCCATTCTGTCGGGCTAATTTCTGGTAGCGTCAAATTTAAACCCGCTAAATGATTTAAGCTATCAGCGCTAAAGGCTCGACTAAGACTATCAAGTGACGAATTAGCAAAAACACTTTGCCAAAGCGCGCTGCTTTGCTCGGGGAAAACTAAATGATAATCACCGATTAATAAAACTAATTCTTGGCGTAAGCGCGGGTCGGTCTCTAGATTTTGTATCAAATTTTCAATGGTCTTTAATTGCTCAAGGGTAAATACTAATGATTTCTCTCGAATATTGCTTATATTTTTTAGTACTTCTCGTTTAAGGGCTGTTTCATCCCCAGAACTTAAAATTATAAAATAACTGTCTATCTCGCTCGGACCACTGACAACTGACATTGTTTTTAGAATAGAAATTTTTTCTTGAGTTGAGGTCGCGGCTATAATCTGGTCATTTAACAGCCGACTCAGCTTATGACTTGCATTAGCATCAATTTTGAACTCACGTAATATTTCAAAGACTAAGGCTTGCTCGGCTCCCGGATTATTCAAATAATCGTTGATATAATTGGGCGGATTACTATCGCCATAAGCGAGCGCCAGAATTTTAATTATTTCCATTTTATATTCAAGGCTTTTTTCCGTATTTTGCCAGTCAGAGATAATTCTACGACTAATCTTTTTTAAACCCCTTTTTAAATCGGAGAGAACAATATTTTCCCTCTCCCGCCGCCAAGCAAAGCACTTTTCATGACACGCCGTTTTTTGCGTCACTGACTTTTCTAGCTCCGCTAAAGCAATTTCCGACTTACTAACACTCAACCAGGAGATTAGTAAATACAGAAAAATAGCAATTCCCAGTGTACTTAAGACTAAAACTATGGCTCGGCGTCGGGTCTTAAATATTTTTTGCATAACAAAGCATACCAGCGACTGACGATTAAACAATTTAAATCTTGTTAAATTCATAAATTTTAAAATTATTTTTAGTCTTTCAACTATAACAAATCGACCCTGATAGAAAATTAAAATGAATATAAAAAAATAATTTCCGACTCTAGGCAATAAATTCCCAAGATTACTAAAAATATTTGCCACAAAAAAACCAGACCTTTCAGTCTGATTTTTTAGAAATGTATCTTTATTTATTCTTTATTTATTTTATTGAGTGACTTTTCGATTGCCATCAATTAGCTTTTTGAAATCACCCCAATCCGTAATCAAGCTTGCGTTAAGAGCGAGGGCTTTCTGGAAATCCTCTTCTGCCTTAGTTGTATTGCCAATCACGTAGTGGAGTTTCGCTAAATTATACCAAACCTCAGGGTCAGGTGTAGAAATAGAGGCAAGACGCTCTGATAAAGTTGCGGCGCGTGCGTAATCTTTCTTTTCAGAATAATAATTAATGGCTAATTTTAATAGATTTGTTGAAGTTAGTTGTTCGCTTCCGCCTTTATCCAAACAGTTATTTAGAGCGGGGCCAATTTCATTATCATACTTCTTATCATTAACGATAAATAGAATTTGCGCTAAACGACAATGACCTTCAAAATAATTCGGATTAAGAGCAATCGCTTTTTTCATAGTTTCAACTGCCGCGTCGTTTTCCATGCGTACAATTTGCATTTGCGCTTTGACAAAATAGGTCGTGGCTCTCTCTGGGCTCGCTTCAATTGAATTTTCAATCGCGTTCATGGCCTGGCTCGAATAAAAATTAAATTTCTCCAGATTTCTGTAATTTTGGCGAGAAGCCAAGTCGAGAATTTGTGCCAGTTGCATTTGCATTAAACTATCATAAGGGTTACTAGCCGCGTTAAGTTCAGCTAGAGAGATAACATAATCAAGAATTTCTTGAGATTTTTGCTCACTCAAAGAACTAAGGGCGGTTTGATTACTAACGGCTAAATTTATTAATGTAACCCGCGCATCGCGCTCCATCGGTCGTCCGGTCAAATATTGTTTATAAGTCGCAACCCCTGACTCGAGATTGCCCGCCGCCACCTGTGCATAACCGCCAATTGAGCCAACAAACATTTTCCAGGTTTTAATATTATAATAATTAGCCACCACCCCAGCAATTACTAAAAATCCGATTAAACACAAGAGCTCAGCTCCCTCTTTTCTTATAACCAATCCGAATAGCAAGGAAGGCTTCTTTTCAACTTCTTCGGAAACTGGTCGACGAAAATCGAGCCAATAGATAAAGCCAAGAATAGTAATAAGCCCCATCAAGGTCGAAAATGAATCAAAAATCGCTAAATTCTGAATAAAGTAGGCGGTGATAAGGGAGACAATAATTATAATCTCAATATTATTTAGACCATTAGAGTCGCCTCCGGTTCTTTTCCCGTTTAATTTAAATTCACGCCATAAATAAAATAAAACGGCAATAAATATACTTAAATATGTGACTAGCCCAACCAGACCAGTCGTTGAGGTAATATCAATTAAATTATTGTGTGCCCTGTCAAAATAAGTATCGCCAATTGAGTAATCATAAAACTTAGAGGTAAAATGTTTATCAAAAATAATCGCATAATTGCCGAAACCGGTACCAAGGATCGGGTGGTATTTAAAGTCCTTAGCCGCTCCCTGCCAGGAAATTAAGCGCGTCTGAAAAGTGTTTTTTTGACTTGTTAAGCTACTCAAGAAACTATTCTGAAACCAAGCCGATTTATACTGAGAAAATACTCCCCCAATCGCAATAATCGCTAAAATAAAAATAATTAATGAGGTTTTTCTAATAACTTTATTGGCATGTGATAAGCCAAATAATAAAAACATTAATAATAAACTAACACTTAAACCGATAATCGCACCCGAGGTGTGCATATTCTTAAATTCCCAAATCATGGGAATAAGCGGCAGGATATATAGCCAGCGAAGGCCTTTACTTTGCGTGCGGAAAAATAACAAAATTACAAAATAAATACTAAATAAAAGATAACCGCTCACGTAGGCCGTGTTCCCGATTGAGCTATACGAACTTACTCCCCAGAGACCAATGAGGCTAACTACAGTCGCAATCACGACAGAAGACAAGAGTAAAATTCGCCACTCTCTCCAGGTTCGAAAAGCAGTAATGATAATAAAATAAAAGATTAAGAAATGCACTAAATGGAAAAAGCCAAGCATTCTTTCGGCGTCTCCCCAAAAACTTAAGTTGAAATCAACACTAACGACACAAGAGGCTAGAATCGCCAGAAAATATGCGACCAGGCCGTAAGAGATATAATTCTTTTTTGGCCGATATTCTGGATAGCGCAAGATAAAAACCAGCCAAATCGCAAATAAGAATTCCATTATGATATTAAATGGCAGCTGCTTTGAGGTAATATAGGGGAAAAGCAAATCGCGAAAGACGCAAAGAATAATTAAAAGCGAAGCAATAATTCCGCCCTGAAGAATTCGTAAATAAGTTTTTGGTGACATAATTTTAAATATTTAGCAAATAGATAACAGAACTATTATAACATAGCTATTTAAAAAATGTCGACTGTTATATTATAAGACATTGCACGACCCAAAATTATATGCTATCATAAAAGTACAATTGGCCTCACCTATTTATAGGCTTGGCTCCGAGGACTCCTGCAAGGGGGTCCGTTTTGTTATAAAAAGCCCTTAATTCTACGTTTTATTGCGTTAAAATCTTGATTACTAATATTACCCATCTTTCTAATAAGCCTTTTACTGCTAATTAATCTAATTTGACAAATAATAGCCGAGATATATTTTTCATCATTTGAAATAAACTTATAATAATAAAATTTGTTATTTTTTACTTTACTGGATAACGGGATTGCCAATATTAAATGCCTATTGAATTTCTTTAAAATTAATATTGGACGCTCAAATCTTCTATTTTTACCATCTTCTTCATGACCAATATTAACCCCTAAACTTGCCCACCAGACATCTTTTTCATAAAAGTATAAGTTATCCTTGTTTTCTGTCAGTTCAATATCTATCTTAATTTTATGCCATTCAAAAATCAATCTGGCTTTTTCGCTGTTTGTTGATAGCATAATAATTAAATTAATAAATTAAATAATTATTATAACAAACCCGATATGAAGAAAAGATAAAGTCGTTTACGCAACAAAAAAGAGCCCGCCTCCGCCGGTTGGCGGATGGCGGAGGGCTCAATAAACTACTCGCCGATAGGCGTATTGATTATTGACCATCCTACTTTATTTTGCTATCATTTTGATATTACGACGAAAGGGGGTCCAAACGGTTAATTACCTAAGGCACCCTTTTCTTTTTTTCTATCTTATTTCTAATATCAGCATCGTCTAAATAGGCAAAAAAATTATTTGATAAACTCTTGTAAAGAGATGACCTTTTTCTTCTTTCTGGGAACAAGATTTTCTTAAATCTATTTTCTTCAATTAGAAAATCAACTAATAGTTTATAATCCCCATCTCCTGATATAAGAATAATTTCGTTAAAATTCTCGCGCTTATACATCTTTTTCATAACATGAAAAATAATATCCGAATCAACGTTTCCCTTCTTTTTTCCACTCATCGCTAAATTATGCTCACGAAATGATAAAATATACCCTGAGTTTTGGATTTCTTCATATAATTCATGATTTATTTCTTGAACATAACCTAAAAAATAGAAAGCCCTATCAATATTATATTTTCTTTTCAAATATACATTAAAGCGACACAAATCAATCTTCCAGGGATCAATTTGCCTTTTGGCAGTGCCCATATGTAAATTTTGCCCGTCTATAAATGCGATATTGTTTATTTGTTCACTACCCTCCTTCATAAAATTATGATTAATTTTTAGATCATAATTCTAACAAACCCAATATGAAGAAAAGATAAAGTTATTTACGTAACAAAAAAGAGCCCCCGAAGGGGCTCTTTTTTTGGTTCCCTGAACCAGTAACTAATAAATATTAGTTAACTGATAAAGTCTGGGTATCAGATGGTAAACCATTGACTCTCCAGCTATTGAACCAGTAATTATTAACATCGGTGTTAGATGCACTATCAGTCCAAGTCATGTAACCATAAGTTGGGGTGAGTAATGTACCGGCCGCATAAGCGCCTTCTTCAATAGAAGTGCTCAAAGATTCTCTGTTGCTACCAGTGACAAGAACGCCAACGATAACCTCAAAGGTCTTAGTTGTACCAGCAGAAACGATTTCTGGAGTAGAGGTACCAAAGTTAACAGTAATTGTTGAACTTGCGGCGTCTACAACAGAAGCTTCGGCCTGGCTTACACCATTAATCTTCAACCCATTTACAACGTCAGATAAAGACGTAGAAGCGGTTGCAGAGTACTTTAAGACTAACTTACTGATTTGAACATCAGCATTAGCATCGGCTGCTACTGTGAATTTAGAAACAACCTGATTACCACTAGTTAAAGTAGTATTTGGTAAAGTTGCTAAAACGACAGTCGGGACAGTCTTTCTGATACGGAAAGGATTCGCAGCCACAAAAGCATCGGTAATTGGAGTTAATTCAGAATTTGAAGATTTAAACTTATAGCTATTAAGTTGGAGTTTCAAATAAGCATCGGTTGCACTTGCATCATTATCGATGTTATTTAATACCGCCTTAACAGTAATCTTCTTAGAACCATCAGCTGGAACTACGATACTATTGTTATTAATAACGAATTTAGCTTCGCCATCAAAAGGAGTAACAGTATCAATCGCAGTTGAATTTCCTTCTACATATAATTTGAAAGCAGAAATACGAGAATCTGACCCTGCCCATTTTGTAGTAGTACCTACAGTAGAAGTAGCATTAACAAATACTAATTCAGTAACGTTAGCACTGTCATTAGTAGCTGTTAACTTGAAAGTAGCAACTGATTGTTCGGCTGATTTAGAAACTAAGATTGCGCTAACAGGAGAATCTCCATCTTTAGCAACATTTAGAGTTCCCGTGCCTACAACCAAGAAATTCGTAGTTGTTGGTTGATCAGTAACTGTAACTGTTTTGCCACGTGAATCTTCAGCTGTGAAGGCAGCCTTCATTTTGACGGTACCAGTAGCTGAATTATCAAATGAACCGAAAAGTTCAATTATTTTCGTAGCATTATCGGCGACTGAAATAGATAATGAAGTGAAAGAAGCACCAGTAGACCCAAAGTCTTTAGTGGTACCAACTTGTGCACCGTCAATAAATATCTTCATGTCGTAGATATTAGCAGAATCAACAGTATTGCCAGTTGTGGAAGCAATATCCATTTGAGTAATCTTTACAGTGTCGTTAGTTGCCTTAACTGTAAATTTACCAAGCGAAATATTAGATGATCCTTGAACGACACTCTTAGAACCATAACCATCGCTTCTAATAGCTGATAGAGTGGCTCCTTCAACAGTAATACTAGCACCAGTGGCAGTTCCAGTTACATCGGCATCGCTAACTACATTGCCAGATAATACATATTCAGGTGTGTCTAACAAGTGTGAAGTCTTATTTAAACTTGCTTTAAACACAGCGCTAGCACCAGTTACCGCGTTGGATTTTACATCAACTGTAATCTTGATTTCATTATCACCTTTATTTAAGGTAAGGGTAGAATCAAGAAGAGTTGTTGTGGCGGCTGTTATCGGATCAAAAGAATCTAATAAAGCGCCATTAAGCCAAACTTTAACGTTCTCAAAGGAGTCAATGTTGGATAAATCAGTATTAACATTTAATCCGTCAGCACTAATCGCTTCATCAGCTCTTACGTTCGCGATTAAAGCGACAACGCCTTTAGCTCCCTTAATAACATTAGCATCTGATGGAGAAGATGTTTTCTTAGAAACAGCAACTGCACTAGATTTGATAGTTAAAGTAGAAACTGTATAAAGCGAGGTCTTCATTTCAATGCCAAAGCCAGTAGAAACTTCATTAGCGCTAATGTCTTCAATCTTATTGAAGGCTAAAATAACGCTATCAATTGCAGTGTTTTCTTTGGCAATAACATCACCTTTGATGGTGAAAGTTTGATCACCATCATCTTTTAACATGGTTAGACCACCATTGCTATAAGTAAAGGTAATATATTTACCATCAACGACACCTTCGGCTACTTTTTTACCATTATTTTCAAGGTAAACATTCATTAAAACCTTAGACATGTCTTCATTGCCGGAGTTCTTAAACATAACACTCTTTAAAGAGATGTTTCTATTATCTGAACTAACAGCAGAGGCAAAGTTAATATCGAATCTACCTAATTGAACATTTTCGTCACCGACATTAACGTTCTTGGCAGAATCCTGATTATCCATGGACACTTGTGTCACAGTATAATCTGTTGGGGACATTAAATTACCATTGACTGGGAAAGATCCGGAAACAGTGGCGCCAGTAGAACTAACTGCAGAAGCAGTTGCAATACTTAAACCAATGTTGCCAGATGCAGCAGACAAAGAAGCTAATAAATCTAAAGCAACAGTCTGGCCAGCATTAATGGTTAAAGCTGGAGAAAAAGTCAAAACAGATTCATCATTGGAGTTCATTGTTTTTTTAGAAGCAACGATAACACCATCTTTCTCTGCCCAAACTTTTAGAATCTGGCTATACGAAGAAAGACCAATTCTCTTAACGGTAATAGAGTTAACGGTCACGGCACCATCATTAGCTGCAGTTAAATTAACTTTAGCCATTGGCACACGAGTTCCATTCTTAGGAACAGAAACGGCTGTTGGAGTACTAGCATTTAATGAAACCATTAAACCAGAACCGGTGATAATTGGACCAACGCCACCGCCTTGGGCAACGTTAACGAATTCAGCATTAGTAATGCTAGAACCACCAGCTGTAATAGTATTGCTGAGAGTTAAAACATTAGACATGTTGAAACGATTAGCAGACATAGCTGCTTCGTTGGCAATTAAGCGATAGTTAGTACCATCAAAGTAATAAACGTTGGAAGAACCAGCGTTCTTTACTAAAGCGCCAGCTGGGGTTGCCCCATCAGCTAAAGCAGTACCGATAGTGTAATTTGTGAAGAAAGCATCAGGAACGTCAACAATCATTTTGTTCCAGTTGGAACCAAATAAAGCGAACGCTTGAGCTTCACTTCCAATACCTCTAAGAACGCCATTTGGTTCAACAGCGTAGACCTTAGGGTCAGTTGTAATTTTCACTAATTTTGTACCTGCTCTCATAACAACGTTACCACCCAATGGG
>Ga0247842_10004372_pt1 | contig 17828 bp, 16 predicted proteins | sample LaCruzMarch2015__3_FD_192411 | JGI IMG/M metagenome (GOLD analysis project Ga0247842, IMG submission 192411) | Freshwater microbial communities from meromictic Lake La Cruz, Castile-La Mancha, Spain - LaCruzMarch2015_19m | ecosystem: Environmental > Aquatic > Freshwater > Lake | place: Spain...
TGGAAATTTTTGAACAGTTTGGAGGCGAGCCGAGTCGAAAATGGGGGCGACTCGGCTCGCAATCGCCTCTGCCCGCCTCCTCGGCGGGTAAATATTTGCCGACTAATTGATACGGATTTTTGAATTCAAAATTGATTTGTTTGTTGAAAAGTTGAGGGTTCGTTCCGATTTTTTGGACAAAGGACTTAATTTCCAAAAAATCGGACGACTTTTGTAAATTGTCTGGTTCGGTCAGAGAAATTACCCAACTTTTCAATGGTTCGATCCAGCCAAAGGTCGCAATTCCTTTTCGCCCAAAATACTTTTTCTTTTGCTCGATTAGATCTTTTTTTATTTTGATTAGTTCATCTTTCTTTTTGAGGTAGAACTCTTTTTCGATTGTTCCGTCTAGAAACTCATTTATCAGTTTGTCTAATTTCCCGTCAACTTGTTTTATTTTCTCGTCTATATTTTGGGCAAAACTATTTTGCGAACCTTTGGCTTGCTTTTCCCAAAAAGAAATTTTAGTGAGCATTTTTTCTTTCCAACTTTCACAAATAGCGACTTTTGAGATTCGCTTGAGAAGTTGTCCAGCAAGTTCTTTTTCCTGAATGTATTTTTGCGAGCAAGGCCCGAGTCGCTTCGTACATCTGTAATAACGGTATGTTCCGCCACAGCCATGAGCATATTGTGCCGTTATCATTGCCTTGCACTCACCACAACGGAATAATCCGGTGAATGGGAAATTGTGAGCTATTTTTGACTTTCTCGGCCTTGCTCGCAACTTCAAAACTTCTTGAACTTTCTCAAAAGTCGTCTTGTCGATGATTGCCGGAAAACTGCCCTCGTAACTTTCGCCATTATGTTCGATAATTCCTAGATATGCTTTATTAGTGAGGAGTCGAACAACGCTTGCTTTACAAAGTTGTTTTCCGCTTCGGCTTATTAAGCCAAACAAACTCAGGCGGGAGGATAAAGATTGTAAAGTATAATTTCCCGTTGTAAATTCATCAAATGCTTTTTTGATAATACGAGCTTTTATTTGGTCAGGCTCGATGTTTCTAGTTTTGAGATTATTGACATAGCCAACCGGCGCATGACTGCACCATTCGCCCCGCCTGAGTTTGTTTCTGATCCCACGCCGTACATTTTCCGAGAGATTATCAGAATAATATTTCGACTGTCCGAAAGCGACTTGTAACATAAATAATCCCTGCGGCGTGGGCTCAAACCAAAAACAAGGAAAGCGTAAAGAAGTTATTTTTTTAGTATCAATGCAATAAATAATCTGTCCGCCGTCAACCGAGTTTCTCGCTAAACGATCCGGGTGCCAACTGACAATTCCAACCGGTTCACTTGACTCATAAACCCTCGCCATCATTTGATTGAAGATTTCACGGCCTGGCTTCTTTGCGCTTTTTGATTCAATAAAGCTTTCAACAATTTGCAGATTTTCTCTTTTTGCAAATTGTTCAAGCTCGTAAATCTGCGCTTCGATTGACATTACTTGTCTCTCCTCGTCTTCAGTAGATTTACGAGCGTATAAGTAGTACTTAATAGCCATAAAACCCTCCTTTATTGATTTTGTTTTTATTATACTCCGAACTAAAGACGAACATCAACTTTATCAATTTTACTTTCAAAAATCCGTATCAATTAGTCGGCAAATATTTACCCGCCGAGGAGGCGGGCAGAGGCGATTGCGAGCCGAGTCGCCCCCATTTTCGACTCGGCTCGCCTCCAAACTGTTCAAAAATTTCCATTTGTTCGGATTGGTCGGGGTGGCGAGACTCGAACTCACGACCTCCTGGTCCCAAACCAGGCGCACTACCAACTGTGCTACACCCCGATGCAACAAAACCTGAAGAGATTCTACCTAAAAACACATCCTCGGTCAATCAGGAGAGTCACCTAATTTACCGCTCGAGTCATAAACTCCCCGCAACGCGTTGCCCTTAATTTTAATAAGCTCAGAAAGAGTTGCGATGAACGTTTTAACTGGCTGAACCTTCGTTCTCTCATCGTTATACCAACTGACCGGCACTTGCTTTATTTTATATCCAAGCTTTTTCGCCACAAATAAAATTTCCATGTCAAATCCCCAACGCCAGATAGTTTGCCTTGAGAATATCTCGCGCGCCACCGGAGCTTTGAATAGTTTGAAGCCACACTGGGTGTCTGGGAAACCAGGCAAAATCATAGCCTGAATCAGCAAATTACCAATCCTACTTCCCAAAATCCTAATTAGTGGCTGTTTTAGTTTGATTTTGCTTTTCTTCAAATATCTCGAGCCAATTACAACCTCGCTTTCACTAGCGAATTCGTTGAGATCATCGAACTGCTCGATCGGTGTCGAGCTATCGGCATCTATAAAAAGAATTTCTTCTCCCTGCGCAGCAAAAACGCCCTGGTTCACTCCAAAACCTTTCCCAAAATTATCCTTGATGCAAATCACTCTTATTCTCTTGGACGGGAAATTCTGTGCTATCTCGCAAGTCTTGTCGGTGCTTCCATCACTGACGACTATTATTTCATATTCTTTTTTACTCTTATCAAAAAAATCGGTCACTTTTTTGAGTGTTCTGACGATCCGCCTCGCCTCATTGTAGGCTGGAATAACGATTGATATTTCCATGCTTAATTTAGCTTAATAAAAAATGTCGAAGGCGTGATTCTTTGCTCTATACCACGTTCCCATAACCATGAATTTTTCGGATCAACATAGCTGGTGCTGCCAGTAATCAAGCAGCCTTTTGATTGACAAGAAAGGTTATCGGCTGCGATACCGTGAATCCCATAGTAATTAAGTGAATCCTTGCCATCCCAACCATAATCCATAAAAAGATTTTCGCAATGATTAATTTCGTCTTTATTTGAGTCAATGAATTTTTTAATTCTAACCAAATCCTGCCCCCAATCAGCGTTTGAGTCAGAAGCAATCTTGTATCCATTTTTTTGCCATCCAAAAGCCTGGTTAAAATAGCTGATATAGAATGGAAAGGCAATAATTACCTCTAGAAGAATAGCGGCAAACATTATATACAAAAAATGGCTATACCTTTTTTTGCTACCGATAAAAAGCCTCGAGATAAGAATAAAAATTAACGGGAAAATTGGTAAAATATGCCTTATCCCCAGATCGGCCTTGGATGTCATGGCGGACAAAAAATAAACCGCGGAAAAAATCAGTAGCATACTCGCAAAACCAGTTTTGTCTTTCTTTCTAAAAACGTAAAAGATAGCCGGTGGAATCAAGATCAATAAAAAGAGACTATTTTTGGCTGTAAAAACAACGGGAAAATAATACCACCAACCCGTTCTCGACGTTTGCCCCAGCAAATAAGAATCATGGCCTGCCCGTGTATGGCCTAAAACTAAAACCATTCCCTTAAAAAAGTCTTTTGGCACGAGTACATTCTTGATACTCCCGAAACTATCGATTTTATCGACCAACGCGCGATCCACAGCAGGATTTTGATTAATAATTTGTTGTTTTAGCGCGCTCATGTCCCCAGCCGGCCTAAAATCAAAGCCATAAACAGAAAAAATAATTAATATTAGTAACAATGCAGAACACACAATTTTTAGACATAGTAACCAAAATTCGCGCCATTTAATTTTTTTTGCAATAAGCCAATATATGAGCTGTGCTGCAATACAGGGGACTAAAATTACCGCCGTGAATTTAGATAAAAAAGCTACTGCCAAAGATAACGACATAAAAATCACGTATTTCCAAGACTTGTTTTTCTGCATCAAATACAAACTATAGAGTGTCAGAATAAATCCGAGGGAGACCGCAATATCCGTGGTTACAAGATGGCCATGCGCTAAAATTGTGGGGTTAAAAACATAAACAAAAAGCGCCAAAAGCCCGATCTTTTCCCCGTAAAATTTATTGGCAAGCAGAAATATCATCAAACCAAGGACTAATGTGATTAAAACCGATGCGAGCCTAGACCAAAACACCATCGCCTTAGCGTTATTGCCAAGGGCATAAAAAAAGTCTTCCCCGTAGGCCCTATTCTCCCGCCAGTTATCGTAAAAAAAATCTCCGCTTTTGCTCCAATAGATGGCATCATCTGGTGTCTTCAAATCCATAAAAACAAGTGGTAGCGCCGATAGCAATTTTACTAATGGCGGGTGCTCTGGATTAAATCGATAGTCACCCTTCGTCCAATATGTATAACCAGCGGATACGTGGACTGCCTCATCAGTGGTTTGAGAATCAGCGCTCGAGAGATAGAGTTGAGCTGCAAGTTCAATCAAAAGCAACACGACTAATAATATTTTGGTGGTTTTTTTCATTTTTCTTTGTGAGATTTTGGCGTCACCCAAAATGTAAGATACTTTCCAAACATCAATCTTGTCTGAGATTCCAAAGCTGGGAAGGAACTGAAGACTACGGCGCTAACCGGAGTAATAATCCAATCTGCGATCATTTCAAAATATTTTGTAATACGTACATCCTTAGGCTTTTTGGGCAAAAATGACAATGAGACATAAACGGAGATGGCAAGCCCAATCCACGCCAGAGACAAAACCATTCTTGATATCGTCGGAAAGTTGTAGGCCAGCACGGTATGACGGAAAGTTTCCGAAAAAATAGATGGTAGCCAACCAACAAACATTAAGTAGAAACTGGCCGTTGACCACGATATCGTTCCCTCAAATAATCGCCAGATTTTTGTGAATTTGTCACGAAAGGGGATTTCTTTATGCTTAATTGCTTGAATCACCACAAAAGGAAAGTGCTCGATACCATAAGCCCAACGTCTTTTCTGTAAGTATTGATTCTTAAGTGTCGTAAAAAAATCTCCCGCTAGCACAGCATCAAGATAAATCGGCAAATAAATCGGAATCGCCTGATGATTACCAGAAAAAGCGTAATAAGCGTTCCAGAACTGCCTCGAGTCTTCATTTACCACATCAACCGACCAATAACCCATTTGCCTAACCATTTTTAGCGAATAGGAATGCGTCGAAAAATTGACCAATCTCCACGGTCTGGACGCTTCGATCATCTGCCAGAAACTCGATCCCCAAGCCATTAGACGCGAAACAGTGGGTGCATACCAAATATTATTTGAATAAAGCGGAATTGGCTGAAATGTACGATGGTGCCTATCTTCTTCTTTTAGAAACTGATAAGCAACACAATTAAAATATTGCTCATGAAATCTCGTATCGGCATCGGCTATCGTGACGATTACATTACTCTCATCCAAACCATGATTCTTGACATACTCGCTGAATCTTTTACCCGCCCACGCGGCGCCGGCACCTTTTCCTCGCACTTCCCCTTCGATCCCATCCGGGTGAACATACACCATAAAATCATAAAGCTTGCCGGCATATTTATCCTTAAGTATTGAGTAAATTTCCATCAGATTCTCATAATCTCGTTGCTCGCCAGCCAACACAATAATTTTTCTTTTGCTGGGCCAATCTTCATTTATTACTGATTTGACGGAGGGCTGAAGTGTCCCCATCCCCTCTTTATAAGTTGCAAAAATAACCGCGTGATATAAATCTCGGCTCGATAAACCATCTCTTGATACATAACCGTCAAGCTTCTTGCCGTAATTAGTCCGAAGCGCTTTCTTCATCCTCTTGTGAGACAACATCAAATACCACGCCATATAGAGGGCGCGGATAAGCCAATATAGGTCAAAGATTAAAACAAAAATTGCCACCGCTGATGGCAAGACGAAAGAAAAAAACACCGGCAGAATCAATGCCAACCAAGTAACAAGACCTGGCAGGATCTCTAAAAACCGCCAAAATTTTGATTTTGTTTTCACAGTCCCCTGATAGATAACCAATAGATGTTCACGGCCGATAAAGCTAGAACAATAACTGAGGCACAAAGATATAGTCTGTAGATGTTAGGTTGTTTTTTTTGTACAAACAATGCAGCCAGAATATTAAACCACACTACGACGAAAACTATCCAAACTACCTGAACGTTTGCATTATCGGAATTTTTGCTAAAGTACCATAAGATTACATTTAAGATTGCAATCAATGAGAGTGGCATATAAGACAATATATATTTTTTCATAAAACTATTTTATCCTTTTTCTTGGTGCTAAACTACACGCAACAAAACAGAAGCCTATTTTTATCACTTATTAATTTGGAGCCGATAGCCAGATTCGAACTGGCGACCTTCACTTTACGAAAGTGCTGCTCTACCAACTGAGCTATATCGGCATTTTCCTGATCTGCCACATTTTTCCAAAGACTTATGGTGGCCTGCCGCCCGTCTTGTCCACCGTAGCTTTAGCGAAGGTGGAAGCTCCGACAGGAGCGAAGGGTGGAGCGGGTAACGAGAATCGAACTCGTACCTCAACCTTGGGAAGGTCGCGTTCTGCCACTAAACCATACCCGCAACATGAGATATTCTACCTTTTTACACTCTTTTCTTCAAGGACGATCTTTGACATTGTCCGCCAACTCAGATATCTTAATAACCTGATGAGCAAAAACCAGATTGATTATACGAGTGAAGAGTATTGGGAAAAATTAGCTAACCAAAGCCTGATAAGATTTTACATACTGCGCGCCCTCAAAGATCAGGATTTACACGGGTATCTATTGCTAAAATCGATTCGAATCCTAAGCGATGATTTTTGTAAACCGTCCGAAAGCACTCTTTATCCCGCGCTTGATCAGCTCCAAAAGGGTGGTCTAATCGAGTTAACCAACCCCAAAGAAACCGCCAGAAAAACCTATCGGCTGACACAAAAAGGTAAAGATGCCTTTAAATCCGCTGCAAAAACATGGAACAGAGTGATACCGATTCTTTCAAGAAGAACTATTCTGTAGGTGTCGACGAAGACCAGCTCTTAAGAAGAGTGTCTGCATCCGAGCTATCAACCTTGCCATCCCCATTTAGATCAAACTTTGGATTTTCGCTTTTATTTTCAATCGCCTTCAGAAGCACGTTTAAATCTTGCGCGTTAGTTTGATTATCACCATTTAAGTCAGTAACTACGCTGCTTTCAACATCAGCGCTCGCAATAAATTTTTTATATATCAAATAGCCCGCAACTATGACGGCCACCAAAACAACGACGGCCAAAATAATTGACGTTACTTTCTTTCTCATACCCGCCTACCTTTCTTTAGAACAAAATATATTAAAAAACCGCCGAGCAGCGACACAACAATGGCCGCTTCCGGACCGGTTGAAACACCGCTAACATTAGTCGATTGTTGTCCTTTAACTGATTTAGCTGACACCGTTGCAGCCGGTGTAACACTAGCACTGGTCACAAGAGAAGTTGTTTTTTGAGCAACAACGGTTATTTCTGTCGGTATGCTCTTAGTCTCGACCCACTGATCTTCCGTACCCTCCTCCGTCACCTGGAGACTACCAAGTGTTAATGTAGCTTTACCCGACTTCACGGCGAGCAAATGGATGATGCCAATATATCCCGACCTATCAGACGGTTTATTATTAGGATCTATATAAACAAGAATGTTCATCAGACCAGCAGAATCATATTTCTGAAAACCTAATTGTGAATAAATTTGGCCGACTGAAAAGTAACTTTCCGGACTAATGGGTGCAACAACTGACGTATCAGAGATTTTGATCGCAGCATTGATGACATTTAGGCCACTATGCCCGTTTGCCTTAACATAAAAATAAACATTAATCTCGTCTCCCGCCGCAAAGGATTGGCTGCTGCTACCGCTAGTTCCATTTTGGATAAAACCAAACTCCGCCGGAGTCGCAGCGTGAGCAGCACTGACGATCATCCCAGCAAATAACACAGCCAGAACAAATTTACCCAATACTTTCATCCACTCCATTCTACCAGAATAAAGCCTATTGTTTGATAAACTCAAAAACATCATACCCGCCCTTGACATTCCACGTTTTGCGAAAGAGAAAATATTCCAAGAAATTTTCTGCACACGAAACTTTGCGGCAAACATCCGGCACCCACCAATCCCTTAAATAATATCTCTCCTGGATATAATTAATTGGTTTTTGGAAACTGTTTATTGATTCGCTGGCAACAAAAATATACTTTGTGGTTGGCTTCACCTGGGCATTTGCGCCAGTAAAAAGATAACTCGACCTTCTGAAATACCAGCTCAATGGCCAGGTAATCTTTTGTTCAATCGCAACACAATCCTTAATCTGAGGTTGCTCACAGGCCCGTACAGCCTCAGCAATCTTACTTTGTGCAAATATGGGCGTCTGGACATATACAGTCATCTCGTTCGTGTCAGCTGCATTGAAGAAGTTTAAACGCACGCTGTTGAAGACCGTGAAAATTGCGAGCAAAATAATAGTTGTTTTCCACCACCATCTAAATTCTAAAAAATTCTTGCCATAATAAATTCCTGCCGCTAGTGCACATAAAGCAAGCGGACACATGAGAAGCCACGGAAATTTTTCGCCAGTATACGAAAAAATTGCTAAAGTTATAACCGCGCAAAACACAACAAACTGATAAAAAAATTCTCTTCTTCTAATCGAATCGACAAGCCCACCCAAAAGCCCGATTAGAATCACCGGTTCGTACAAAATCATTAGATCAAGATAATAGTGCCACTTTTGCCCGCCAAGTTTTTTGGGATTCTGAGACAGCCAAAAGCCGAGACCGCTATCATGATTAAATGGATTGGGCAAAGAGGTAATCAAACTCTTAGGACTCGTTAGACCCGCACTATAAATTAGCATCCAGATCAAGACGAATAAAAGGACAGTACTTAAGATTTCAATATAATTTGCCTTGCAAAATTTAAATAAACGCGCAGTCTTTTCTCGCAGTCCTTTATAATTAACCAGCCACGATAAAACTGCAGCACACGCAACCGAAGCCACAAAAATATATGTTGTTTCCGAAGTGCAAAAAGCCAATGCTAGAGAAGCTGAAATAAAATAGAGTTTGGCGGGAGTAAATTTAGACAAAAAACTTCTAATGAATAAAATCGTTAAAAGCCAAAATACCACCACCATTCCGGTATGCACAAGAAATCTCGAAAAATACACAGCTAGTGGAGACATCAATATAAGCAGTGATATGCCAACAGCATTATTTTTGCCAAGACTTTTATAAAAAAATATCGGAATCACGACAAGTGCCAGACCAAAAAAAGCCTGGCCAGCTCTAAGTGTCGCCGCAGTCTCCCCAAAAATCAGAAATATTATAGCCTCGACATAAAAAAGAATTGGCGAATGAATCTGCGGCGTATATGAGTATTCACCAAATCTGGCTAGTTTCCAGGCAAAATATGAAAGCATGCCTTCATCATGGTGAATCGGTCTGTCGCCAAGAAAAATGAATCTTAGTGCGAAAGCCAACAAAAAAATAATGGCTGACGCATAAAAGAAATTTCGGTCTTTCGGTAAAATCTTTTTAATAAATTGATAAATCGACTTTTGCATTTTAATTTTTAATAATTGTTTCCCGGCTAAACCACCAAAAGAAATACATGCAAACTACAATGTTAAACAGCGCCACAATCCTAGTCCAATCGCCAAGAAGAAGATTGATCCGCAAAAAGTTAAATTGCGGATAAACAGACTGCAATACCGCGAAGATATTTAGCATAAAGCTCAGAACTAAACCGCAATACGGCCAAAAGAATTTTTTATCAACAAGCGGAGCAAAGGCCAAAAACGCCACACTCGTAAAAAGATACCTTTCATGGATCTGCGATGGAAAGATAAAAAACAGAAGATACGCGTAGCCTAGAACAAGCATCAGCTGCGCTACTTTCTTGACGGTTTTTAAATATAAAAGCGCGGGGAATAAAAATAGTACAAAGAGCGTCATTCCGACAGACTTATACGAGATCATTTTACCTACGTCATCCTGGATATTCCAACTATTGTGGCCATAAATCGCCCACCATAAATTAAAGGCGTTAAGACTCAGATTTTTGTATGCTCCAACGGAGTTTTTGATAAAATACCAGATTCCAACACCGCAGATCTTTTCCAGAATAATCTCTGCGATTATGAATAGCACTACTCCAAAAATAACTTGTCTTGCAAACTGCTTTAAACTTTTTGAAAATAGCAGGAAGACATAATAAATACCCACGGCCAAAATCGCTTGCGGTTTGACTAATATTGAAAAAATAAAGACAATCGTGGCTAAATATTCGTATTTAATCGCCAAAATCGCCGCTAAGATTAAAAAAGTCGCCAAGATAGAGTCAACCTGCCCCCAAGCCCCGCTAACCAGCGCAAAGGCCGGCTGAATTGCAACAATTGCCGTGAGCAAATATTTACGTTCTAACGATGATTTGTAAACAAAGATAATCGTCAGAACAGAAAGGATTATATCGAACAGAATCGGCAGATATTTAAATGCCGTCTCCGGAGCAATTTTGGGTGTAATTTTCAATAATATTGACGTCATCATCGGAACAACGGGCGGGTATTTGTAGCCGTTATAAGCTTCGTCACCCTTATAAAAATTCCTTATACCGGTTTGTTCGACTTGTCTGCCCCAACTGACAAAAGACTGAATATCATAGGCATAGCCGGGCTTGCTGACAAGTGAAAATCTCAGCCAGACGCCAACTGCCAAAACCGCAATCAAAAAAATAATTTGTTTTTGCATAAACATGAATATTATAATACAATTAGCTTAAGTAGAAAGTAACATCAATAAGGAGCAACATGTCCGACCAAGTTAAAACAACTGATCTCAAGGTTAGACCGGATAAGATTATTAAGACGGTAGCCTTAGTTGTAGTCTGTGGTTTTATCTTTGGATACTTTGGTTATCTCTATGGTGAGAATAATGCTGAGACTACAGCTACTAATATTACATCATCTGCTACCCCAACCCCAACTATTACAAGCTCTAAGACTGCAACGGCCGTAGCTTCAATATCGGCAATGGGGACAGAGACGATTCCCGCCGGTTGGGTAAAGAAAACAATCCCCGAGCTTGGAGTGTCATTCAACTATCCGGAAACATTGGGCGACTTTAATTATAAAATCATCAAGGCAACCGATGAAGGAGGCGCCGGATCCTCAATAATAGCGTCAATTGGCGGAAGCAAAGACGAACCATACGTGCATGCCACTGTTGACTTTTTGTCACAAAGTAAAGACTACAGGACATCGCTGGGAAGAGGCAGCGGATTCTTGGATTTTGATGGTTACGAGAAAGTTGGCGGCACATTCAACATTTTTCAATACGAATGGGAAGGGGGAAAGGGACCAGCCTCAGATGCCGCAAATCAATATTCAGACCCCAGAGAGGTAGCCGCCAAGAATCTCACTGCTTTAGTTGTTAACGGTAGGGACAATCAGAGCCCGGGTGACCTAGGGACTGACTATATTGGAATGATTTTGCCGCTGGGGAACAATACCTACCACGCTATTGCTGCCTCTGCCGATACAAAAAAAATCAGCCAGGAAGACTTCATCAAAATGGTGAAGTCATTCAGCTCTACCAAATAGCTAGGACCAGGCTAATCAAAAAACCCTGTATAAACAGGGTTTTTTGGTTGACTTCTAGGGTCAATAATCTAATGAATTAAACAAAAAATGCTCTGTGTTGGCAACTTCCTACTCTCCCAGGTCCTTGCGAACCAAGTACCATCGGCCTAGACGGGCTTAACTTCCTTGTTCGGAATGGGTAAGGGTGTACCCCCGTCAGCATAATTACCAACACACAGCATTTTTTAATTTTCCAGCAACGAACTAATTAAAGGTCGCACAGACTAATCTGCAAAATATACCACAGCGACCGTGATAATCGCACCAACCACAAGTACGGCTCCGCCAATTATTAGAATCAGTCCCAAATCGTTTGAAGTATTTAAACCGGCATCAGCCGAAACTGCACCCAGAGAAAAAACTCCACCGACAAAGGATATCATCATCCCCACCGCCGCTAGCACAACTCCACCGACTACATGTTTGCGCGTATTTTTCATTCGTTAAATCATATCAAATAATCAACATCACTCAAGCCGTTGCCCGAAAGCTACCGAGGTAGCTTAGGAGATCTCTTGTCAGAAAGTAATATTCCTACCTGGCAAGAGAACCGCTCATTCGTTCTACTTGGCAAAATTAGTACTCCTCGGCTGAACGCATTACTGCGCTTACACCTAGAGCCTATCAATCCCGTGGTCTACGGGATGCCTAAGAAGCCTAATCTTGAGAAGAGCTTCCCGCTTATATGCTTTCAGCGGTTATCTCGAAAGAGTATAGCTACCCAGCGATGCCGATGGTTCGACAACTGGTACACCAGAGACTCTTCTCTCCAGGTCCTCTCGTACTATGGAGAGATTCTCTCAAGCTTCCACGATCACAGCAGATTAGGACCGACAATCTGTTACTTTGCAAACCACATCATTTACCGTCTTTGCTCTGTGGCGTCCTGCCGCGTGGCAGGCTCTGCATATCGCTATGTCCCGATACTTCTGTTTGTTCTAACACAAACGAATAAAATCGGAACTCCGATTTTTATATCGGAGCAGTTCGGACTATATCTTTCTCGACACTTTTTGCCGAGATCTTCCATATAGTCTCTGAGGATTTCAAGGATGCGATTAACTCTTGCTTTTTTCGAATACGTCTTGTGCCGTCTCCATTCATTCTGTAAGCGATGCCAATTATTTTCTTGACTCCGCTTACGCTTCGATGCAGACCGCGATCCATCAGCCTGACAATCTCGCAAAATTTTGCAAAATCATCGTGCTTTTGAGTCTGCAGCCTGTAATACTCGAAGAATGGAATTATCTTCGTCAAAAGGTCCGACCTATCTCTGACAACCAGAACATAAGTGTCGTCTTTTGACTTTCTATGGTTTGGTTTTATATATCCGCATCCCAAAACTTCTCTCGCAATTTCGAGCGCCTTTTTAGAGCGTCTACTTTGCGAAATGTGAAATTCCGGAATTATAGAAATGCCAAGCGACAAATCTTTGCGGATCTGGAAGGCAATATGAAAGCTGCCTTCACCATCAACCAAACCTGTCACGTATCCCCGCAAGAACATCTTTGATCTTTCCTGCTGATTGTCTGCACTGGTCGGATTTTCACGGATCATAAATTTAATTATGATTCGTACCGCCAGATTCTACAAGCCCTATTAGGACTACAGAGTTTCCAGCATATAGGAAGATTTATAGACAGCACACATTTCACTGTCTCGCGACGTTCTGAACCCAGCTCGCGTACCGCTTTAACTGGCGAACAGCCAGACCCTTGGGAGCTGCTTCACCCCCAGGATGCGGTGAGCCGACCACTTTAATTCAATTATTACTAATTGCGTAGACTATACCTTCTGCTAGATTTCCACCTAGACTGTCGGCGTGTTATTCCACTATGTGGAATCTTCACTTCGTGTTGACACACGAAGATCCAGTCGTTACGGGGTTAATGAAAACCGATTTTATATTTCATCGAAGGAATAATGTAGGGCTGTATTACTTTTATCAGTTTGTGGGTCTCTGATTTTTTGCAATACATCCTATACCCCTTATCACGGTCACGGAAATGATTCATTCATGCATCGTTCCGTCACCTAGAAGCGAACCTATTATCAACGACCTTTGTTCTTTAGTTAGAATAAGATCATTTTTAATTTTGCGCCACTTCTTTTGCCAATTGATGTTTTCACAACTTCCCACGGTATTGCCCTTGTTTGCTGTGCTTATACTTTACCATACAAAACACGAACAAACATTAGGGTTTCACCGTTATGAGCCGAATTTATCCTCGACGTTCGTTATGGGTTCATCGAGGTGCCAATCCGGGCCGTCTATGTGGACTATTGGGCCCGATCAGCCTGTTATCCCCGGAGTAGCTTTTATCCGTTGAGCTCTAGCCCCCTCGTGGGGATCTAGAGGATCACTAAGTCCCGCTTTCGCGTCTGCGCGACTTGTAAGTCTTGCAGTTAAGCTGGCTTATGCCTTTGCACGTCGAAGCTCGCTTTCCATACGAGCTAAGCCAACCTTTGAACGCCTCCGTTACTCTTTGGGAGGCGACCGCCCCAGTCAAACTACCCACCAAGCACTGTTCCCCGCCTATGGCAGGGTGAGACTTTCGAATATTTAAGAGTGGTGTTTCATCGGCGCCTAAGCTCCCACCTACGCTACACATAAATAACCAAAAGCCAATACCAAGTTGTAGTAAAGCTTCACGGGGTCTTTCCGTCTTGCTGCGATTAACCGGCATCTGTACCGGCAGTGCAATTTCACCGAGCCCTTCGTTGAGACAGTTTTCAGACCGTTATGCCATTCGTGCGGGTCGGAACTTACCCGACAAGGAATTTCGCTTAATTGTTGTTATCGCGATTTCTCGCCTCTCTATGTCGCCATAGAGTTCAGACTATATCTTCCCTTCGACAAGCTCAGGGTCTGGCGTATAGTCGTTGAGGATTTCCTTCGACAAGCTCAGGATCTTTCCTGCTGATTGTCTCCATAGTCCAACCGGTTACCCGTTGGAATTTTAGAGAGTTTCCAGCATATGGCCAGATTTTTACTCTACATCTTCCGGCATAGGAAGTTCGAGTAGAGGACTTTCACCTCACTATGGCAGCTTAATTTCCACCATAGAACAGTTATAGTTACTGCTGCCGTTTACTAGGGCTTGGGTCCTCCACCTTTTACGGAACTGGATATTGTCTGCTAGTTGCTTAACTATTTGTGGCCTATAAATTTACGCCAGCAGTTAAGCTAAATTATACTAACAGACAATGTCCAGCCCCGTAATCAGTAAGAACGTTGACCTACTAGCACTGGGCAGGCATCAGCCCATATACATCCCAATTCTGGTTCGCATGGACCTAAGTTTTTGGTAAACAGTCGCCTGAAATCTTTCGCTGCGGCCAAGTCGCGCGTAGCGCGACAGAAACCAGCTTAAAGAGGCCAGAATCCAGAGTTTTTAGAGGTCAGTGATTGGAATTCAGAGTCCAGTATATTTATTTTCTGGAATCTGGAATCTATCTTTCTAACATCTTTGTTCTTCTGGTGTCTGGTATCTGTTATCTGGCGTCTATTGTGCTACGCACAACCAGGCAGTCCTTATCCCTAAGTTACGGACGCTTTATTGCCGAGTTCCTTAACGAAGGTTAGCTCGTTCACCTTAGTCTTCTCGACCAACCCACCTGTGTCGGTTTGCGGTACGGCTGACATATGTAGTTATTCTGCTCCTTTTCCTGCCTCTGCGTCCCCCAGTACAAACATAGCCATAGCTTTTACTGAGCTTCACAAAGTGTCAAAGCAGGGTAGTCATATGTCGAGGGCAGGAATATCAACCTGCTGTGCATCGACTTTCGCCTTAGCAACCGCCTAACCCCGGGCCGATAGTCGTTGCCCGGGAAACCTTGGGTATCCGGTGGACAGGGTTCTCGCCTGTCAAATTCGTTACTCATCCCAACATTCTCACTTCGCAGCGCTCCACCATTTCTTCCGAAACAGCTTCGCCGCACTGCGAACGCTCCTCTACCAACTTCAGCTTGCGCTGAAGCTCCATAGCTTCGGTAACTTGCTTAGCCCCGTTGAATTTTCCGCGCAGCAAACCTTGACCAGTGAGTTGTTACACTTTCTTTAAAGGATGGCTACTTCTAAGCCAACCTCCTGGTTGTCTGTGCTTTGCCACATCGTTTAACACTTAGCAAGTATTTAGGGACCTTAGCTGATGGTCTGGGTTGTTTCCCTCTCGACCGTGAAGCTTAGCCCTCACGGACTGACTCCGCGGTAACGGTAACGTGGTATTCGGAGTTTGATTGGACGCTAAAGATTGCTCTCCAGACATCCATCCAGTGCTCTACCCCCACGCCCTCTTTCCGCGGGCTATACCTATATATATTTCGAGGAGAACCAGCTATCTCTGAGTTCGTTTGGCATTTTACCGCTAACCACAGGTCATCCCCCAATTTTGCTACATTGGTAGGTTCGGCCCTCCATCTCGCCTTCGCGAGACTTCAGCCTGCCCATGGTTAGATCACTCAGTTTCGGGTCTATTATATACGACTAGACGCCCAATTAGGACTCGCTTTCGCTGCGCATCCACCACGATTGTGGCTTATGCTTGCCGTACTTAATAACTCGTTGGGTCAGTCTCCAAACGGCACGCTATCACACTTCGCTGCACTCAGTGTTCAATATTAAAAATTAAAGATTAAAAGTTAAAATGATGGATTAAAAATTGGGAATAATTTCCAACTTTTTTTATTTTTCGCTATCATCTTAATATTTAATTCTTGCATTTTAATTTGATTAAGCGCTGAGTGCAACGAAGCGCTCTAGCTCCTTGTAAGCACATGGTTTCAGGTACTATTTCACTCCCCGTGTCGGGGTTCTTTTCACCTTTCCCTCGCGGTACTAGTTCACTATCGGTAAGTATTGGTATTTAGCCTTCGATGACGATCCACCGTTATGCCGACAAGTCGGCACTTCTTCAGACAGGATTTCACGTGTCCTGCCTTACTTTCAATCCCGAATAAATTCGGGACGGATTGTCCTATAGAATAAACTTATTTTCGCATACGGGGCTATCACCCGCTATGGCCGTCCTTTCCAGGCTCGTTCTGCTAATAAGATTATTCATCAAACAATCAAGGCTGATCCGCTTTCGCTCGCCGCTACTCACGGAATCTCATATGATTTCTTTTCCTCTGCTTACTAAGATGTTTCAGTTCAGCAGGTGCCCGATGTATATCATTGCAGATATACAACAATCATCTCAAGGATGATTAGGTTTCCCCATTCGGAAATCCTCGGATCAAAGCTCGTTTGCCAGCTCCCCGAGGCATATCGCAGACTTCCACGTCCTTCTTAGGCCAATACTTCCAAGGCATCCTCACATGTGCTCTTACGTAACGAATGAGCGTAATTTCCTCAAAGACCTAAGCTTTGTCCCACTTCGCATAAAGCTACGCGGGACTGTGGCCTTCGGTCTCGTCGGACAACAGCTCGAGTGATGTTGCCTTGTCACATAAATCGGTTTTTGACCGAATTATGTGCAAGTCATTTATTATTTGATTTGACCCTAGTTTTCAAAGTTCACCCATGAAAGAAAAAACCGCCTCAGGAGAAGCGGTCGCTTGAGCTTAAAAAATAAACCCCGCTATCCGCTTTTCCCTCTGTTGGTAGTTACAAATGCTTTCATAAAGCTAACGTTGAGTCTAGCCAAATATTTAAACCCTGTCAATACCTGAAGAAGGGGACGAATCCCCTTCTTGCGCCAAAGCCATTTATTCAGTCTCTTTTTCTTTTTTTTCCTCTTCGCAACCACACTTTTCACAGCCGCAACATTTGCACGGTGAACAATCACATTTTTCACATTTGCAACATCCGCATTTACCCATTTTTCTCACCTCCTCCCTCAAAATTTATCCTAGCGCCCAAGACAATCGCCTGGGCAATCTTATTTCTTCCTGATTTATAAATACGCTGCACAGTTACCCTCGAAACTCCCAATTTTGTAGCCGTTTCTTCTTGGGTCATGTCATCATAATCCATCAATTTTAAAACTTCCGTCTCGTCAGCAAAAACAACAATCTCTCTAGCGCACTTACATCCACATGGCTTAAAAGATGAGGCGGGTGGTTTGTAATCCAAACAACGACATTTTTTGGGTCTTGACATATGAATGGCATTAAGGGGTTAGCATACAGTATACAGGGCGGGCAAACACAGTTTGATCATGAACATATGTTCATAATATGTCAAGTATTTCTCCGGGCTATCGTGATTCTAATTTATAAAATAACCTCTTCAAATGAACTACCGCCAGCCTGAGGGCAGGCGGTATCTATCTTGCCGGCAGTAAGCCGGCTGAAGGTCTTTTATCACTCTAAGACCATAGTGTGGGCTGCGGGGTTTGGTTGTGGCTTGATTGATGTT
>Ga0247842_10004377_pt1 | contig 17810 bp, 29 predicted proteins | sample LaCruzMarch2015__3_FD_192411 | JGI IMG/M metagenome (GOLD analysis project Ga0247842, IMG submission 192411) | Freshwater microbial communities from meromictic Lake La Cruz, Castile-La Mancha, Spain - LaCruzMarch2015_19m | ecosystem: Environmental > Aquatic > Freshwater > Lake | place: Spain...
CAACATTTTATTTTGAATTATCAGATATTTCTATATATTAAATAATTAAGGTCATTTTTCTCATTTTCATCAAAATTCATCTACGACACTAAAGATGTCGTAGAATTCTTTTGAGATTCATTTTAAAAATATCTTGATGTTTTTCAATCCATTCATCTAAATCTTTCATTTTTCCATGAAAGTAATTATATTTATCATTTGTCATATTAAGTCATTATTTTTTTCCAATTAAAAAATCCATAAGTTGCAATAATAGTTACTATAATATATTCAATACCAATAACATAAATACCCGTAATGAAGAATAATATTACACATAAAATATCTACTGTTATCCATACTAACCAAGTGTCTATATATTTGTTTGATAATAAGTTAACTCCTGTTATACTTAAAATCATTATTGATATATCCATCAATGGATAATCCGATTTCAATGATGGGAAAATGAAATCGATATTACTTAATAAAAACCATCCTATTATAATACATATTATAGTTATAATAAAAGTTTTAATTCTTTTTTTATTTGACATCCACATCAAACCTTTGTGTTCTTTTTTATCTGTTTTATTCCATCTATAAATAGAAATGAGACTAATATATGTGAAATAGACTTGTAGTATCATATTTGCGTATAATCCTGTATACCAAAAAAGAAAGAAGAAACAAATTTGGGCAATAGTACCATATACCCAATTCCAAAGGTTTGCTCTTGTTGCGAGTATAACAGCTATGAAATTAAAAATGGAACCTATCAATTCGAGATAAGTAACATTATACCCAAATATATTTACGAATGTTGTCACTTTTTTAATATGTATAAAAGAGCTTCTTCAACGGTATCATAATTATTACGTTGTTTCCAAACTGAATGTAATAATTCCATAGTCAGTTCGTATGATTCTTTTGAAAGAATATCTAAATCTTTTTGATTTTTAAAGATTTCATCTACTTTATCTTTAACTTTTTTCATGATTTTCTATTTTCTTTAATATAATAAAAATTAGTGAACAAAAAAATTAATATATAGCTAAATAAAAACGGAATTAAAATGAAATTTACAAAAATATTAAATGGTGTAATAAAATCAGCTATAGCTAGTTCGAAATATTATGGAAATTATGGAACATTTACTTTAGATGATTTTTATACAAAAAAAATGGCAATCAAAAAAATAATCAATATCAATGATTATTTTGATTCAACAACGAGTCCAAGTATTTCCGATTTCAATGATTTTTATGATGCATATTATAGTGAAAGTGTGGAATACAAAAAAGGCTGGTATTCACCATTAATAATTTGTGTTGTTGATAAAGATAATAATTTCTGGAGTTTTGATTCATTTTATAACAATGTCGTTAATTGGACAATAGAAGGTCCACTAACAATTCCGGAAAAACCATCTGAAGTGACCACTTTTTTAACCGCGTGGTCATTATATTAATTACTTAATTTTAATTTCAGTCCAGTAAAAATACAAATTTGTTCACTAACGAAATACAAAGGAATATATTCTCCTAAATTATTGTAACCCATCATTCCATTGGAGTAATATTTTTCACCGGTAAAATTGTTGATGAACAAATTCCATTCACCCCATTTCCACTTCAAACCAACCATTGCGTTAAGAGTATAGAAACTTGGAATGGTATAATTATTATTTTGATCGATATAAGAAAAACTTTGATACCTACCAGATAATCCGATCAAAAACCATTTATAGTTATAATTTAATTCAGTATTCGATAACCATTGTGGTGTTAGAACCGGAACACTTTTTTTATTACCCCAAGTTATTTCACTATGATTATAAGACATGTTTTGTTGTAACGTCAATCCAAACTTCCAACGATATTTAAAATCAAATTCCAAACCACTTCTATAAGATTCCGGAACATTTATTTTTAATGGAAGACCAGTATTACCCATAGTACCTGTTAATACCATCTCATTTTGAAACATCATATAAAATATATTGATATTCATTGTCATATTACCTTTAATATAACGATAACCAAATTCTTGATCTAATACGGATTCTGGTTTTAAATTCAAAATTAAAGCATTTCCATTTGTATCACAAGGTAAATAATCATTACCATAAAACATATCGTTTCTAATTGGTTCACGATGTGTTTTACCAATTGAATAATAAAGAATGTTATGATTTATTTTATATTCAACTCCACCACTAAAATTGAAAAAATTCCAATTAAAATGTTGTAACGATACATTATAATAAGGTTTGGAATTCCGATTTACCGTATCATAAGATATATCACCGTCATAAATGAATGAAGTGTAACGATATTGTAAATCACCATAGAAATTCCATTCACCACAATTTAATATACCCTTTAAAAAAGCACTAAAATCATCCCTGTATCCAGTGTTGGTATAGGTATCTATGTTATTAGTTGTTCCCTTATGTTCCCTACTATATTTATACCCATTGATACCTGTATATAAATCTAAACGACCCAATTTTTTGTAGTAATTGAGATTCGTTCCCAAAAAATTTGATTTTAAATTATAACCAAATAGGTCAGAAGAACCAAAATGATTATCATCATAAGTATACCAACCAGTGAGGAAATTATAATAAATAGTATAATTAAATCTTGATGTGTTGTTGATGTTATATGTATGATGAAATTGAAGATGATATTGATTAAAGTGGTCAACTTCTCTTTCTGTGTTAGCGTTATATCTTCGATTAACGTTTATACTATCCATTGGTGCACCCAACCAAGCTAATTGATTCATTTGTTCACCAGCGAAACCGACAAATTTAAATTGATTTTTCCCTATCTTGTAATTACCAACCAAGAAAGCACTTCTCGAATGGTTACCAGAATGTTCTTTATATCCATCTGATTGAATATCTGCGATTGAAACATATAAACCACCGTTCCTCCAATTCTTTTCAGCATTCATTGAAAGTTTAAATGTATTATCACCACCGTAACCAAGATATACACCAACTTTGGTTTCTGCGGGTTTATATGATTCGAAATTCATACTACCAACAAAACTAGATGATCCATTTTTCGTCATCCCAGTTCCTCTTTGTATCTGTAACATTTCAACAGATTCAAAGAAGTTGGGATAGTTTGAGAAGTAAACTCCCTGATCCTCAGGCTCATTGAGTGGAACTCCGTTAAGTGTAAAATTGATTCTCGTCTGATCGATACCCCTTAATCTAATATAAGAATAACCCCAGTCACCACCACTTTCAGAATATGAAATAATGGATGGTGTTGTATTAAGAATCAAAGATGGTTCCTGACCATAATTTTTCAAAGACAAATCCGCTTTGGTTATATTTTTGAATGTAATAGGCATCAAACTATTTGCCTGATATGGTGAAAAGGCATTAATTGTGACTTCATTCAATTGTAATGTATCTTTAGTTAGACGATAACCAGAATCAGGATCATGTTTCTGAGAATATACATTTATCAATACAAATAGAAATAAAATAATAATTGTAATTTTTTTCATTTTCATTCATTTTTTATTTAACAACACATGGAAAACACAAAGCTTTACCAAAAACGGGATCATCAACTTCTTTCGCGAATTTAATAGCATAATCATATTCAACACCATCAAGCCAATTTGTTATTTGATCCTTTGAATCACTTGCAAATCTTACTACTAACTTACCTTTTTCATTAAATACTTTTTTCATTTTTATTCATCTTTCCAATCTTCAATTACTTTCAATTTTTCTTTTGGTAATAAATGGGTGAGAACATTTTGAGCATCACCTATTATTTTACATAAAACCATTTGTTCAGTTTTCATATCATGAAAATAAATAGGATTACCTTCAACTTCTATCCATCCGAAGGAATCTCTTTTGATTTCTCTATATAATCTTGTCACATAAGAATATGTCATGTTGGACGGTGGATAGTTATGAATTACTATTTTTCCAGTATCCTCCCAAATTGTATTATCATCTATTTTATATTTCATACTTATTTATTTTTTAAAAACTTACCAATCCAAATCAATCCTAACATCAGAAATTAATTTTTCTATAATTTTCATATACTATTTTTATATACATATTTCATTTTATTCAATTCTTCCATTAACATTTTTAAATGATTACCATAAAGAAAAAATTGATTCTGAATACCAGTACATTGAGGAATAAACATAACTGTTATCCCCATTTTCGGATGAGGTATAAGTAAAATATAGGATCCGGCATGATAGGAATCATCACAATAAACAATTTTAATTTCTGGACAATATCTTTTGGTATATCTTTCGATATCATTCATAACTTCATAACCAACAAGTCTCTTACTTAGTTCATACTCATTAAAGTTTCTATATCTTATCCTTTTCTTTTTTCCTTCATTATCTTCAAATTCCATGAATTTCCAATCAGAATATAAATCCTTGCCATATTTCTTGATCAACCAATCACTAAATTTATGCCAAACTCTATGAGTTTCACTAATGTTTTTCATTGTGTAAATATAATAAAAATAATTGAAAATAAAAAATAAAATGGAAAATAACCGTCTTTATTATTTTATATATAAAGATAAAAACGGTTATGAAAAAATCCAATTTAAATAATACAATTGAAAAATTCAACATTATACATAACAATAAATATGATTATTCATTATTTACAGAATATATTAACAATAAACAATATATTCAAGTAATATGTCCAAAACATGGTATTTTTTCTCAAAGAATAGATATGCATAAACAAGGTCAGGGTTGTCCTGATTGTAAATCTGAAAAAATTGGTAATTTGAAAAGGTTTACAATTATTGAAATATTAATTAAATTTAAAGAAAAACATCAAGATAAATATGATTATTCATTGTTTACTGAATATTCTAATATTAATCAGTACATAAATATCGTTTGTCTAAAACACGGAATATTTAAACAAACAGTACACAATCATCTTGAAGGTCAAGGATGCATGAAATGTTATAATGAAATAAGACACACTTATTTATGTGATACGAAAGACAATTTTATTAAAAAAGCCAACATTGTTCATAATAATAGATATACTTATCCATTTGAAATTTATAAAAATAATCGAACAAAAATAGAAATAGAATGTAAAATTCATGGTATTTTTTTAAAAAAACCAAATTCACATCTTAATGGTGAAGGTTGTCCATATTGTTTTTCTTCTAATGGTGAAAAAAGAATATATTTCATTTTAAAAGGAAATAAAATTAGATTCATTACTCAAAAAATTTTCAAAGATTGTAGATACATAAATGTTTTACGATTTGATTTCTTTCTACCAGAATATAATTTATGTATAGAATTTAACGGTCAACAGCATTATATGATTGTTAAACATTGGGGAGATGAATCTGATTTATTAAAAACAATGGAAAAAGATAAAATAAAAAAAGATTATTGTGAAAAGAAAAATATCAAACTATTAAAAATATCTTATTTGGAATTCGACAATATTTATGAAATATTAAAAAATAATTTAAATGAAAACATTGAAGATTTTGAAATTGATGGTGATATCAATTTATCTTACAATGAGGCCAAGGAAATAGTAAAAAATTTAAATATTACAACGCAAATAGAATATAATAAAAGATATAAAGAAGGAATGGGATTACCATCCAATCCAAATGGATTATATAAAAAAGATTGGATAAATTGGTATGAATTTTTAGGTAAAGAAATTAGAAAAAAAATTAATTAATCCTTTTTTCGTTCAAGAATTTCATCAATCATTCCATATTCTTTTGCTTCTATTGATGTCATCCAATGATCACGATCCGAATCTTTGGACACTTTTTTGTAATCCTGACCAGTATGGTTAACTATAATTTCGTATAATTCTTTTTTTAAAAGATTAATTTGTTTAACAGAAATTTCCATATCAGATGCAACCCCTTCTGTACCACCCCAAGGTTGATGAATCATAATTCTCGAATGTTTTAAGGCTGTTCTTTTACCTTTTGTTCCAGCACATAAAAGAATAGATGCCATACTAGCAGCCATACCAGTACAAATTGTACAAATATCAGATGATATATATTGCATTGTATCATAAATTCCCAATCCAGCATAAACACTACCACCACCGCTAGAAATATAGATTTGAATATCTCTTTTCGAATCGACAGACTCTAAAAATAACAATTGAGCTTGAATGATATTAGCCACGGTGTCATCGATATTTGTTCCTAAAAATAAAATTCTATCAACCATCAGTCTGTCGAACACACTCATCGTTACTATATTTAATTGTCTTTCTTCAATAATCATTGGAGAAATGTACCCTTTAACAATTGAGTCGTATTTATCCAATGTTAAACTGTTGATACCCATGTGTCTGGTTGCATATTTTGTAAATTCGTTCATATTATTTATTTATTTATTGTTTTTTAAGTTTTCTTTCTTTACTGGTTTTAAATGAGTAAAACCCAATTCTTTGTTTAAATCAATTCCATAAGCTTTCATTTTTCTGAACATCATTTCGGTTAATGTTTCATCATCAGACAATGAACCATTATCATACAATTTTAAAGAATCATAAATTGAAAGTAAACAATCGAGTAAATCCTGTTTTTTTCCTTTATTTTGTTTTTCTCCTGTTTTCATTTCAATACTTCTCCATTTCTAAATTCTATAATTGCACCAAAACAAACGTTAAAACCTGATGTTGTTTTATTTGTCTGTAATTCTATTTTTGATATTTTATGACAAATAAAATCTTTACCACCACCAGATAAAACCAAATCTCTTTTTTTGAGTTTCAATAGTTTATCCGCTGTTGATTTTTCGATTGGTTTTTCCCAAGAACATTTTATCATTTGATGTGTAACCCAATCAATTACACCTGTACTCTTTACAATATTTATCTTTGGATATTTTCTATGATTAACTATTATTTCGGTTAATTCAGTAAATCCTTTATTAATAATATCTTGTTCTTCTTCTTTTTTCTTTTTTAAAAAATCTTCCTGAAATTGTTTTAGATTTATTTCGAATTGTTCCAATGATTGACCAATTTCATCTGAAAAAACACCACAGACAGCTGTACCATTGAATTGTTTATTCCTTAAATTTATTTCAAGTTTACCGTTTGGATGTCTATCAAATGTAAGATAACCATCTTTGAATTCCATATTCAATAATACTTTAACTGCATACTTCTTTTTCAGTTCAAATATCTTGAACATTTTATCAAATAAATATTCGTGTTGAAGAAGGAATTCTTCAATGTCAAATTTTTCAGTCATTTTCAGTCATTATATTTTTTCGAAATAGTAGGAACCAGTTCGACATGCAACATTTTCACCCCAACCAACTACTTCAACCCAACAATGGGAAAAACGATAACCATCAATAATAAACCAATAATAACCATCTTCAATATTTTCTGATGTGGAAAATTTGAAAGATGGTATAGGTTTACAAAGATCTGTAGTCACACCCAATTCTTTCTCTTTCCAGAAGTTCCAAATTTCATCAAAATTATGATTTATGAAATCACATTTCAGTTCACCTTTACAAAGGAATTTTTTATCTTTTCTCATAAATCGTATATTTTTGGGTTGATTAAATCACCATATTTAATTTTTCCATTACTTTTATAAATAGCAACTGGATGTTCCATTCTCGGTTTTTCATCGTTTTCAAAACGGCCATCCATTTCCCAAAGAACATAGATGTCAACATTTTCATCAACTGCGATGGTTTGTAGTGCGTTTTTAGATATGGTTAAATCAATATCACCATACCACACCTTTTCACCATTCACAACGATGTTTGAATTAAAAACCACTAAATTTTTTGGATGTGAATTATGATAACCAGTTTTTGAACCACTTATCATTCTATCAATACGTCCTACTTTTTCCGAAATTATTTCAGAATACTTGTTTTTGTTCATACTAATTCTATTTCTTTAAATGAATTAACAACTAAAATACCATGTGTATCTTTTAACATTTCAACAAACTTGTCTTTTCCTTCAACTGTACCAAGTCCACGAACTGCACCAAGATTTAAGATAACCTGAAATCCAGCTTCCGCTAAATCAATTACAGTTTCACCAACACATAATGGTGTATTTTCAACATTTAGTGCCAAACCACCAATGATTACTGATGTAATATCGTGTTGATTTAACCATTCAATGATTCCGGTTGAAATTTTCTTACCCATATCATGATAACAAGCTGAATAAGGATGTAAATCAGATTCGAAACCCTTAGCGACAAAGAAATCATATTCTGTCATTTTTGGTAAACCATCAAGTAATTCCATACCAACTGTTCCTGATTCACAATGTCTGTTCCAACGAATATCAACATTTGGAAGACCAACGTTAGATAGTTGTGGATTTTCGGATGTTGCAATCCACTTACCATCTTTAGGATGAACATCCTTTGATACTATTTTGAATTTTGTAAGTAAATTCTGTCCATTGAGTTCATCTACAATATTTTGACCATCTGGGACTGGAAGTTCATCAGGACAAATCGGTGTAAAACCTTTTTGTGGATCGACGTTAATTGAAGCGGTACATCTTTGTACGATTAATACTTTATCGTTTTCTTCAAATTCTATATTCATTTTATCTTTTTTTATTTGTTATATTCGATTGTTACCAATTTGTTTTATGATCTTATAAAACTTGGTGGGTTGACTCTTTTGTGTTGTCCAGCAACAATCATCTTTTCAACTTTATCAACCACATCGGTTTTCAAAACAACTTCTTTCAAGATTGAAATTTCTTTCATTGAATCACCAAGATTCCTATAAATATCATAAACACCAATACACTTGGTAACAGATTCACGAAAAACAAGATAATCATCAATATCTTTATATGTGTGACCGATTTCACCTTCATCTGTTTGTCCATCCATAAGACCAGCGGATGGTGCACGATTAATAATTTTTTCAGGGATCTTTTTCCCATCAACATCAATCTGTCTTGCCATTTCAAAAATTTCAAATTTAAAGAAATCAGCAATAGGTTCAATATCAACACCAGCTCCACCATCACCCGCTTTGGTATAATATCCCAAATATTCTTCAGTTTTGTTTGTTGTACCAAGAACCAAACAATGTAACGATTCAGCGTAAGCTCTGATAGTTGTCATACGAAGTCTAGCTTTAATATTTGATGAAACCAGATGACTTTTCATATCAACTTGACCTTCAATTTGTAAGAAGATACTATTTACAGAATCATCGAGTTTTACTGTAATAGTTTTAACACCGAATGCATCAGCTAATGATTGAGCATCAACCATATCTTCGGTCCTTACCTTTTCACCTAACCTTGTACAAGGAAGGATAATACCATGAACTTTATCGGCACCCATTGATTTAACAGCCAACGCCATTGATACCGCGGAATCGATACCACCGGATAAACCAATTACATAACCATCAAAACCAAGTTTTTCACAATGATTCTTAATCCAATTTGATGTATTTTCAATTTCTCTTTTCATAAAATTTATTTATTTTTATTAATCCATTTTTTCAAGTTCTTCTTTGGTGATTTCGATGCCACCAATTTTATCACGACAATCTTCAAGGAAGATGTATAAGAATGGTTCGTTTTTCCTTGGTTTTAATCCACGAACAAGGGTGTGACCATTTTCATTAAGATGTTTCCAACAAACCACATTGAACTTTGCATTTGGATGATTACCCATCCAAACTTCTTCTTCATTAAACTTTTCGTGAATCTCAATTTTCAATTGTTGTTCCGAACCAAATCCACAACCAAGACGATTAAAACCTTTCGGCATTCCAAGAAAAATTTTACCTTGAAATGACATTGCGGTTCCGGCCATATGACTACCACAACTTACACTATTATCACTTTTTTTGTAACAACTTGTGTCACTACCAGATATACAACCCGGACATTGATATTCTTCAACTGCGAATTTAATATTATCTTCCATAGTTTTTTATTTTTATCAAAGGTATAAATATTTATCAGATAAAAAAAATAATATATACAAAAAAGTAACTTTTTTTATAATGAGATATCTTAAAAATTGGATTAAATATTTTGAATTAGCAGATTCTCCGGATTTAGTCGGTAAATTCACACCATCCGAATTAAAAAAAATGACAAAAGCTGGTGAATTCGATGATTCACCATATAGAAAATTTCAACAAGGTCTTTATTCAGGTGGTGCATCCAATGATTTAAATAATTCTTTAAGTGATGCAAGACAGAAAGGTTATGGGTCAATGTATGGTATTTCTGATTACCTGTTAAGTGAGTTAAGAAAATTTATACCAGATTTTAAAGATTATAAATTAGGTAAATATGAAGATATGTATAATACATTTTATGATGGAAAATTAGGTATTCATTTAAAAAAAGAATTAAAATTAGAAGGTACTCGTTTTAGTGCTGAATCAGAAATTTGGGTATATTATCATACAAAAGGAAATAAATATTTAGATTATAAAAATGGAAAAATTTATATTTTATTTGTTTGTGGATTGAGACCAACCGAAAAAAGTTTCGATTTAATGGGTAAATCGAAAACAACAGAAGATGAAAATGTAAAGAAATCATTTACTGATATGATTCAAACCAAACCATCATCTTGTCCAGATTGCAAAGGTGAAGAAGAAATAGAATTGGATGATAAAGGTTTTGATAAATTTTGTTCTTCTTTAAATGACATTTTATATGGTCATCCAGATAATGAAGATGAAAATATTTATAAAAAATTAGAAATCTACCGTAAAAATCTATCAATTTCTACTTTTTTCAAAACTCTACCAAAAGTAAAAGAAAATTTAGATTATTTCAAAAAATATGTTTTGAACAAATATAATTTGAAATTTTAATTATTTTACCCAAGAACTTGGATTCCTTTGATATCTTTGTTTTTCACCGTAAGCTGAACATTTGTTTTGACCCATACAAGATGAAAGTAAGAATGTACCAAAACTAATCAATATAATAAAAACTATTTTTTTCATAAACCACTTATTTTTGTAAACCATGTATAATCGTCATTAATTTTATTTCCGGTACTATTGTCACATAAATAGAACCAAGAAAACAATTCCAAATCATTTATTTTATCAATGAATTTAAGTAAATCCTTTTCACCCTTATCCCATTCATTTCTTTTGTTTGATCTTTTCCAAATATTGTAAGCGTCATCATGACAATCTATAATCTGAAGAATATCTTCATCTATTATATATTGTTCTGCAAACTTCATAGCTAACCATCCATGATGATTTTCACCCGACCTTGGAAGATCTGAATTTACTTGAAATTTACAAGTATCATGAAAAAGAGCAATCAGTCTCAATTTTGTTCTTTGTTTGGAATTGATATATTTACATTCATCAATGTTTTTAAATATATCTCTGATGTGATATATTATTTTTCCTTCCGGATGGCCGGGTCTTTCTTTACCATGTGAAGCTCCTTTAATAAAAGTAGGATCCGATAAAATCTTTCTTTCTAATTCGGTTTCTGGTTTTAATATTTTTACAAAATCAATCATTTTTCTTTTTATCTTCTTTATTCTTAACAAATTTTGGTGTATAATATACACACCAAGATTCATTGTTTTCAACATATTCTTTTAATACACATCTATGTGTAGGATTTCCATTCTCGTCAAATACGAGTTGATTACAGTTTTTACAATTCGGTTTTTCCATCGTTAATAATATTTAATATTTCTTTAGCTATATTTTCTTTTCCTACAATTTTATCAAAATAAACATCTTCATTGGTGGATTTTGATTTATGAATAAAATATGATACATGTTCTCCAGCTTCTTTCATTTCTTTCTTATCATTTGCGATAACAATATCACAATTGTTTTTCACCATTGATTCAAAAGCTGTGGTAATTAATCGATAATTATTCAACCCATTTTCAAACTTAAAAGAAATAAGAAAACAATTTGGATTCCATTCTTTTATATGTGATAAAATTTTTGGTGTTTGATAAATTCTATTCTTTAAACTTTCAATGAAAGCTTCCGGATCATTACTTTTGAGTTTTTCATCAATCGGTTTAAAACCAAAATCGGAAACAGCCATCGGATGAATTACAACATCCATTTCCGGAACAAGTCTTTCCATTACTTCATAAACAGATTGAACATCTGTTACTTCATAAAGTGTCATTCCTTGAAGATCTTTAAAACTTCTTTCATGTTTGGGTGTTTCAGAACCCTTTACATATACGAAATGAACATGACAACCGGGAAAACCATCTTTGGATGGTGTATTCATAACGATTGTATCCGCAATCAAAGCTCCTAATTTTCCGGATGATATATTTGTAAGTACACGGACTTCATCAATATATTCCCTTGTTCCACCACTTGTTATTAAAATCTTTTTCATATTTTTATTTGTTATTAAAATCTTTTTCACTCCTCCACCACAACGGTTTTGTATATTGTAAAATTAAACCATAGTTTTGATCATTTAACACTAAATATTTCCAACCAAAATCGAATCCCAGATCATCAACTAAATGTTTTTGAATATTATCAAGACCTAAACTATGATAAGTTTGGCCAAAGAAATGACCACAAAAATCTTTTTTATGTTTCATTTCGGTTCCAATAATAAATTTACCACCATAATTTAACATTTCTTTGATTTCAGTTGTATATGTTTTAAATATATCTGCATCTAAATGTTGAATAACATCTTGCATTATAATCAAATCAAATTTATCTGTTATTAATGATAAAGTGTAACCATTTACATCAATGAAATTATCGTGATCGAATCTGTGAACAATATCAGCACAATAATATTGGTGTGGTATATTATTATCTTTCAATGTTTTATGTAAATAACCATAACCCGGACCAATTTCTAAAATTTTCTTATTTCTGAAAGTTTCGATTCCCAAACCATTTATAATAGAGTCATAAGAAACTCCTTTAACAGCGAAATATGATTCAAGATTTGTTACTTTATAGTAAGAACAAACATCACAATATTGAAAATTCTTATGTAAAAAATTCCAATATTCTTTTGTATCAACACCTTTTGATGTTAATTCTTCACTTAAAAACATATTTTGTTTCCATTTATATTTTGGACCATGTAAATCTCTCCTAACAAAACGTATATCTTTATCATAAAGAAAAGTGCCTTCACCTATTATCTTTGTGTGTTTTTCGTAATCATCTATGTTTTTAACTTTACCAAAATAAGTTAGTAATGGCAATAGTGAAAAACCACTCACTTCAACCTTACCATTGATTTCTATCATTTGTTGATTTCCTTTATAAAAGAAATCTTTTAATTTTAGTGTTGCATCAAATATGTTCATTATTCTTCTTTAAAAATGTTAAGTAAATAAGGTGTTGGATCTAATACACCTTCCGGTTTTGATTTTCCAATTTCCCATTGTGATGTATGAATATAATTAGGATCATGTAACTCCATATGTAACATACTTAATGGTCTATGATTATCTTTTTTAAGAACTCTTTTTACCTTTCCAATGTTTCTTCCTAAACAAAGAGTATCCCCAATTTTCAAATCAGGATTTGGTTCAATTTCACCGTAAACAACAATACCAGATTTTCCTTTAATATAAACAGCTTTTGTATTTTCCCACCAAGGCATTCCGATTGGTTCACCAGTAAACCAACAAATATCAACAATTTCACCATCTTCAACAGCATGTACATCAGTTCCAACTTCAGCGTATAAATCTATACCTTTGTGAACATCATGACGCCTTCTAACACCAAATGAACCAACATGAGGAAATAAATTTATTTCAAATTCTTTTTTCCAATCATAATCTAGAAAAGAGAAAGAGTCAACAGTTGTTCCCCTATATCCCATTAATCTGATATTAAATGGTTGTATCCATCTTGGTAAAGGATTGATTATATCGGTAATTTTTTCAACAATGACTTTCGGTGATGGAAGTTTACCGATACCAAAATCATTACAAGCCAACATACCTTCTACGGGATGAATCATTGTCCAATGATTCTTCTGCATTTTATAAACATTTTCCTGTGTTACAGGATTTTCCCACATATTAGAATTCATAGCCGGACAAAAAATCCTTTTCTTATCTGGTAAAGCTAAAATAGTGGATAATAAAAAACTATCCGCTATTCCATTTACAATCTTAGCAATTGTATTTGCGGTAGCGGGACAAAGAATAAAAACATCACACCATTTAGATTCCTTGATATGTATTGTTTCTGATGGTGTTTCTGTTTTTAGATTTTCTTTACTAATAACATTTACTGAATGTTTTGTAACAAAATGTTTAGCATTTTTACTCATAATGACATGAACTTCATGTCCTTTCTTTTGAAGAATAGATATGACATCTAATGTTTTGTAGGCGGCAATACCACCTGTAATTCCGATTAATATTTTCATATTTCTATTGAATTGAATTTTTTAATATCTTCATTGTCTGGAAATGATTTAAAATATTCGGAAAGAATACTTTTAATTAGAGCAACCTCTACCTTTTCATAAAATCCATTTTCAATCATAAATCTGATTTCATCGGTTCCCTTTACTTTGTTTCTAACAATATAACCTAAACCGATTCTGGAATTTATTGTTTCACGAACATAAAATTCCAAATCTTTTTCCGGAACTTTATAGTGTTCAGCTGATATAAAAATATCATCCACGATTGAAAACAACTCCCTGTTTTCATACATTATTTTACTGACACGTTTTCTAATCTTTTCAATATATTCTTCTGTCATGGTTATAGTTTTATAAATTAAATGTTAAATGATTTTCTGAACTAACTGAAACCTTTTCAGTTTGAAATTTTCCTATTATTTTCACTTCTGATCGATATTCATTCATACCCAAACCCCACTCTTTAAATATTGGTTCTTCATTTTCTTTATATTCGGCAAATAAAGTCCATTTAAGTGATGGGTCTAACCAATAAGGTTTCGCTAAAAACTTATCACCAGTTTCATTATGTTGAATAATTGCAAATGTTGTCATAATTTATAGTTTTTCAAATTTGATTCCACATTTAATAAGATAAACAATTTCATTGATATGAAATTTATTGAATATTATCGATTCTCGATAAGGAGACCATTCTTTAGATTGAATAATAAATGAAACCCCAAATTCGTGATTTATTGTGTTCCATCTATCCTCAATCTTTATATTATCAAGTATTACATAATTATTATATTCACCATCTCTTTTATTGATTAATCTCAATTTAGCAAATTCAATCAATTGTTCATCGGTTAAATCTGAAAATTTAGTCGGTTTTATTTTTTCGTGATAATTTTCATCAGTTTTAAAACTCCAACTAGGATCTGGTTTGTAAGATGAATAATAGAAATAATTATAAAACGGAAGCCAATCGATTTCAGGTTTAAAACCAGCTTTATCTTCCCAAATAGAATTCCAATAAGGTTTCTTATCGTAACAACCAAAACTTCCTTTTGCATCCGAAATATCTGGATTTTCATTAACAAATTTAAAATGAATACCATCTTTTTCAAATTGTTCCATATACTTATCAATTTCATCAGGATAAGATGATGTAAAAAGGAATAGAATCATATCAGGACGATTCTTTGTTAAGAATTGAAGTGTTTCCTTAGCGTAAGGATAATAATTGATTGTGAACTCTTGTCCGATGGTTTCTGTCTTTCTATAATCTGGTCTGGATATTACACCATGAACATCGAAAGCGTGATATGTTTCATACCATTGTTTTTGTTTGGCATGTTCAAACATTTCTTCCAACCATTCAAGTAAGACTGGTTTATATTTCTTTTCCGTTTCCATCTGTTATTTTTATTTCTTCTTCTTTTTCGTAAAATGAACTAGGTAGAATTTTAATACCCATACTCAACAATGTTTTTTCCACAACTATCATAAGAATTGTACTTACAAATGGTAAAGGGATTAACTGTAAAGGGAGCACTACCCCAACACCTTTAAGGATGTCAATGATTTGTTCTTTGAAAAGTTTCTTTTCTTCATCTGTTATTTCTTCTTTTCTTGAATATTTACCAAGAATTAGAAAAGCTTCTTTTGAATCTTTTGCTTCACCTTTGAAACCTTTAGCGTATCTTTTTATTTCTTCTTTAACATAAGGTAAAGTAAAAACATTTCTTACCTCTTGTATGAATTTACTATCTATTGTTTCGTTGTATATTTTTTTGATGTGAAATAAAATTTCATCATCTAATTCGTTGAATTTCATTTAATGTTTTTTAATTTTTCTTCAAGTTCTCTATCTGACCTTTCTTTAATGATTGCCTTAAAAGTTTCTTTTGATGAACCATAAACAGGACATTTATTCAATCCTTTCTGACTAATCAAACACTTAGCTCTACTAAAGAATTGACTTGACTGATCATCAATATCAGCGATAACTCTACCAGTACATTTCTTATTATTTAATGAACAAATACAAAATTCTTCACAATCACCAGAAAGATGATATTCATAATTTTCATTTGTTAAAACCGGACAAGTTATTCCGATTTGTGGTACACTCCAATCATCATTTTTCATAATTTATTATTTAATGTTTAAAAATACTTTTTTTGCTAAATCAATAGTATCGGGATCACCTGTATATTTTCCTTCATCATCAGATAATTTAATTGTATTTACCCAACGACCATCAACATCAACCGCTGATAACTTAATTACTATGTTCAACGGTTTAACACCCGGAATATCATTTGTCAACCAAGTTCCAATACCAAACGACATTCTAATCTTATTAAGAAATTCCATTTTAATATTCAAAATTTTATCCATACTATTAAGATTATCCGAAAATACAATGGATCTCGATTTAATGATATATTCATCCAATCTCAATTTGTAATAATGTTCCAAAATCTTATTTCCGATAACAATGGGATTACCGGAATCTTGACGTAACCCATCAAAGAGTTTTGCGTAATATGTATTGAAATCTTTTAAGAAATTATCGGTGGTGAAAGTGTCAGGTAAAGCGATACCCAAGTCACCTTTATATACCTTTATCCAACTATCCAATGCCATCTTATTTGCCTGATGGAAACCAAACATAGCGGCGTGAGCCATAATCATTTCATGAGCCATCGTTCCAATTGGAACAAGATTGTATTTTTTAGCGAAATATACATTACTGGTACCAACCATTGATTTACCAGCAGATTTAACTAAATCCTGAATTACATAATCTTGATTGTCAAATGAAAATCTTCTTCTTGTTCCGAATTCAGCAAATTTTATTTCATTGGTATAAAAATCGTAACCTTTACCCATATTTATTTTTGTGAGAACATTTCTGTCAGGTAAAGTTTGGCCTGTCATTTCATAATACAATTCTGAAATCATTGATAATATACGACATTCCCAAAGAATACTTGTTCTCCAAAATCCTTCAATTTCCAAATCATCAATGTTATCGGGAACATGAACTTCTGATGGATCAAAACGGAAATTCTGAAGATACCAAATGAAAAATGGATTGAAATATCGAATAGTATTCAAATATTCAATCTCATCTTGTGTAAGAATTGCTTCTTTTGAAAGTTTAACAATTCTTTCTCTTAACTTAATAGCCATCCCATCAGGCCAAACAGTTTTACCTCTATTTACGAATTTATACTTAACCCTTACATTTGGAAATAGTTGGAGTACAACATTTTGCATGGACAGTTTGTACAAATCATCATCTAAAAAACTATATTTATTCATTTTAATAAATTTTAAAAGTGTGTCCCATTTTAACAAACATATCGGTTTCTTTAATTTTCTGTTC